>Ga0265293_10007411_pt1 | contig 16904 bp, 11 predicted proteins | sample Munlanlewell138R_FD_192505 | JGI IMG/M metagenome (GOLD analysis project Ga0265293, IMG submission 192505) | Leachate microbial communities from a municipal landfill in Southern Ontario, Canada - Leachate well 138R | ecosystem: Engineered > Solid waste > Landfill > Unclassified | place: Canada...
TCAGATCTTCAGCGAGTTCCTTCTGCTCCGCCGGAATCTCACCATAAGGACGAATATGGGCGGGGTTGACGATGGCCATGTCCAACCCATATTCAACCGCGTGGTGCAGAAAAACACTGTTGATTAATTTGCGGGCTGCTTGCGCCAGACCAAAGGAGATGTTGCTCACCCCCAGGCAGGTGTGCACGCCGGGTAATTCTCGCTTGATCGCTGAAATCCCTTTGAGAGTTTCCACCGCGCTCTCCCTCCAGACCTCTTCTCCTGTTGCCAGGGTAAAGGTTAGGGGGTCGAAAACAAGGTCTTGGGCTCTGAGATTGTAGTCATCCACAGCCAGATCGTGCATTCTTTTGGCTATGGCCAATTTTCTCTCTTCAGTTTTAGCCATGCCTTCTTCATCGATAGTCAGGCACAGCACCGCGGCGCTGTATTTCCTGGCAAGTGTAAAGATTTTGCCTGCTTTTTCTAGCCCCGATTCAAGATTAGTCGAATTGATCAGACAGCGACCCGGCGCAGTTTGCAGAGCGGCCTCGGCAACAGACACCTCTGTGGTGTCAATGATCAACGGAACAGGCACTTCCAGTGAAAGCCGTTTGACAATTGTTTTCATTAGTTCAGCTTCATCGCCGCGTTCGGTAGTCGCCACGCTGATATCCAGACCGTGTGCGCCAAAATCCAGCTGATCGTGAGCCACCTGCATGATGGCATCAAAATCTTCCGCCAATAACAGGCGTTTGAAGGCTTTCGAGCCCTGAGCGTTCATTCGTTCACCGATGATAAATGGTGCCGGTTGTTGTTTGATCTGGACTGCCTGTACAGGTGATGCCAGCATTGCCTCAGTTTCAGCTGCTGTTTTGGCAGCATTAATCTCACTAATTTTTTGAGCGAGTGCCGCGATGTGTTCTGGTCGGGTTCCGCAACAGCCGCCGACGATTCGCACTCCCAGGCGTTGGACATAGTCTCCCAGTTGACTTGAAAATTCTTCCGGTGACATGGGATAAACCGCCACACCATCGACATTCAGAGGCAATCCGGCATTTGGAATGCTGGAGATGGGTAAAGAGGAGTGGGAGGTCAGATACTCAATCGAATCGCGCATATGCTCAGGCCCAGTCGAGCAGTTGAGCCCAATCACGTTCACGCCCATCCCTTCCAGGATGGCAGTTACAGCCGTTATGTCAGTACCCAGAAGCATCTTGCCGTTCACATCCAGCGTTACCTGTGCCTGGATGGGCAGCCAGCGTTGTTCCTCTTCCAACGCCAGGCGGATGCCGTTAATGGCGGCTTTCACCTCTAAAATATCATTGGATGTTTCGATCAGCAGCAAGTCAACGCCGCCCCTTATCAGACCGAGCGCCTGCTCACGGAATACGTCCGCCAGTTCATCAAAACTGATATCAGACATCTCTGGGTCATCGGCTGAGATCAGTTTTCCTGAAGGGCCCATCGAGCCGGCAACAAAGCGTGGCTTTTCTGGGATGGAATACTCGTCGGCGACTTGTCGTGCAAGGCTGGCCGCTTTCTGATTCAGTTCTACAACCCGGTCTTGTAAGCCGTAGTCAGCCAGAGTAAGACGGTTCGACCTGAAGGTATTGGTCTCAATAACATCCGCGCCGGCTTCCAGAAAAGCGCGGTGTACCTCTAAAACAACCTGAGGCTTAACCAAGACAAGCGCGTCATTGCAGCCTTCCAGATCAGCACCGCCATAATCTTCAGGGCTGAGATTGTAGGATTGCAGCGTGGTGCCCATGGCTCCGTCAAAGATGAGCACACCTTTGTCTAACGCGTCCAGGTAAGCGCTTTTTTTTGCAGTCGATTTTGTGTCCATTGTCCCTCACAGGTAGTTAAAAAACGCCTCAGACGAGGCATTTGTGTTCGTCAATTGTCATTTCACTCGCAGAAAAGTTTATCACATCCTCCTGGAGGCTTCAACGAAAGTGAAAGAGCTGAACGCGCAATCTTGAGCAAAAATAAAGGCAATCCGGTTGGTTTATGAGAGAGACAGAACAAGACACATGATCAAGCCAGCCCAGAACAGTGTTCGTTGCAGAGTACAAACACTCAACTCAAACACCACTTCATCATGCCGTCGTTACAGCATTATTAATGTATAATTTCAGCATGCAACGAGATGACAGCCCCCAGCCTTTTTCCTATTACTTGCCTGCAGTCGTGATTTTGATCCTCCTGGGTGGCGGGGGGCTCTATCTGGTGCTTACCCAGACTTTGCCTACAGTTGGGCCTCGTTGGCTTTTTTATTTATGTCTGATTCTTCTCGGTGCTGGTTTGTTTATGCCCCTCACCTGGGTGTTCAATCGTCGTTTTACCTCAGATCCTCCTGCCGGTCCACACGTTATCATCCGCCAGGCAGTCTGGTTTGGCGTTTTTGCCGCCCTCCTGAGCTGGCTTCAGATCGGTCGTGTGTTGACTCTTCCTCTGGGAACTATTATGGGGGTCGCCCTTTTTCTGATCGAGTTTCTCATTCGCATGTGGGAACGAAGCCGCTGGAAGCCTAATCAAACTGCCTGAAATGAACAATTACAGTGCGATTCCCTCGGTCGATTACCTGCTAAATTTGCCGACTATGGCAGCTTTATTGGAAGAATACGGGCACGAGTGGTGCCTGCTGGCGACCCGAGAGGTGCTTGATGAGATTCGCGACCAGGCTGCCAGTCTCCATGCGTTCCCTACAGAAGATGAAATTTTGTTTCGAATCGAGGCTTTTCTGGAGGCCCAATCCGCCCCCACGCTGCGCGCTGTGATCAATGCCACCGGCGTGGTCTTGCACACCAATCTCGGGCGGGCACCGCTCAGCCAGACTGCTCTTGAAGAGATCTCGCGCATCGGAGATGTCTATTCCACCCTGGAATACGACCTTGCCAGGGGTCAGCGTGGTAAACGAGACCTTCACGCTGCGCAACTGCTCACCCAACTTACCGGGGCTGAAGCCGCGCTGGTGGTCAATAACAACGCCGGGGCAGTCATGTTGACACTGGCTGCGCTTGCTAACCGAAAAAAAGTAGCCATATCCCGCTCTCAATTGGTTGAGATCGGTGGAGGCTTCCGCATCCCGGAAGTGATGCGTTTGTCTGGGGCAAAAATCGTGGAAATTGGTACCACCAATCGTACCCATCTGAGTGATTATGAAAACGCCATCCAGGACGGGGCGAATTTGATCCTGATTGCCCATCAATCTAATTTTAAGATAGTCGGCTTTACCTCCTCACCTGAGATTGCTGACATCACGAACCTTGCCCATCAATACGATATCCCAGTGCTGTACGACCTAGGTTCGGGTGCACTGATCGACCCGGCAACTTTTGGCCTGGAGGCTGAACTGACCGTCCAGGACGCGCTGGCCCAGGGAGTTGACATTGTATGTTTTTCAGGTGACAAGTTGCTTGGTGGTCCGCAAAGTGGGTTGATTGTAGGCAAAACAAAATATATCGATAAGATCCGCCGCCATCCGTTTTATCGGGCACTCAGAGCAGACAAACTCTGCCTTGCTGCACTGACCGCCACCCTGCTCGAATACCTCAAAGGCAAAGCCATCGATTCGGTTCCAGTCTTGATCATGCTCTCACGCGCAGAAGATGATCTGAAAACGCAAGCTGAGCTATGGCAAAGGGAACTCGGCGTCGGGGAGGTTATCCCCGGCAAGTCCATGATTGGTGGGGGCAGCCTGCCCGGGCAAACACTGCCAACCTGGCTGCTGGCCTTGAAGCCTAAATCGGCACTGCGGTTTAGCATGCGGCTACGTCAGCTTGGCCCCCCAATAATTACCAGAATAGAGGACCAATTGGTGCTGCTTGACCCCAGAACCGTCCTTCCAGCACAGGAGGCGGTATTATTAAGTAATCTCAAAATCGCACTCGAAGAGGAAAGTTATGAAAAAAGACCTTGAACGATTGATCAAACAAAACCAGATCGATGCCCTGTGGATCAGTGGCGCAGCTCAGCACAACCCCTCGATGACATATTTCACCGGCCGCATCCACGTAACAGCTGCGGACCTTTTTGTCATTCCTGGCAGGAAACCGATTCTTTTCCACGGCACGATGGAACGCGAGGAAGCAGCGAAAACCGGCTTTGAACTGGTGTCCTATTCTCGCTATCCCAACAGCGAATTTCTTAAATTGGCTGATGGCAATTCCCTGGAAGCCAGCGCGTTGAGGTATAAAAAGATGCTTGAAGATATCGGTCTGACCGAAGGCAAAGTGCTTCTGTATGGCAACAAGGAAATCGGGCCATTCTTTTCTCTGATAAAGCGACTGGGAGAATTATTGCCCGATCTCGATTTTAGCGGTGACTTCAACCAGGCGGTCATCATGGAAGCCCGCGCAACCAAAGACCCAGCCGAAATCGAAGAAATCCGCAAAATGGGTAAAATCACTACCGGCGTGGTCGCACGGGTACAAAATTTCTTGAGCAGTCACAAAGTTGTCGAGGAAACTTTAATTAAAGCTGACGGCAGCCCGCTCACCATTGGGAACGTTAAGAACCTGATTGACCTGTGGCTGGCAGAAGCGGGCGCTGAAAACCCCGAGTCAACAATTTTCGCAATCGGGAGAGATGCAGGAATACCGCACAGCAGCGGTACAGCCACCGACTCCATACAGCTGGGAAAGAGCATCGTATTCGATATCTTTCCCTGTCAGGCTGGTGGCGGCTTTTTCTATGACTTTACTCGCACCTGGTGTCTTGGCTATGCTCCTGATGAAATACAGGAAGCTTACGATCAGGTCAAGCAGGTTTACCACCAGGTGGTCTCTGAACTGGAATTGGGAGCTCACGCGCCCAAATACCAGGACCGAACCTGTGAGCTGTTCGAGTCTATGGGTCACGAGACTATCCGTCAGAACGAGGCTATCGAAGAAGGTTACATCCACAGCCTCGGGCACGGGTTGGGCTTGAACGTCCACGAGAAACCCTGGTTTGGTCGCAAGGAAGACCCAAGCAATATCCTTCAAACTGGCTCAGTTTTCACAATCGAGCCAGGCCTCTATTACCCCAGCAAAGGTTTCGGAATCCGGATTGAAGATACCTGGTATGTAACAGAGGATGGCCGCTTCGAAAAGTTTGTCGATTTTCCTATGGAACTGGTTGTTCCAATGAAGGGCGGCTGAGATGAAAACTGATTATTTACGCGTGCTCGGTATTGAAAGCTCCTGTGATGAAACCGCCGCTGCCGTTGTTGAAGGCGGGCGGGTAATCCTGAGCAACGTGATCGCCAGCCAAGTTGACCTGCACGCCCAATTTGGTGGGGTTTACCCGGAACTGGCTTCGCGCGAGCATGTGAGAGCTATCCATGCTGTTGTCAGCGAGGCGCTGCAGGAAGCTCATATGCAGATGAACGATCTTGACGCAATCGCGGTTACGAGAGGCCCAGGACTGGCTGGATCTTTGGTCGTTGGCGTAAATCTGGCCAAAGCGCTGGCTCTTTCTGCTCAATTGCCCATTATCGGTGTCAACCACCTGGAAGGGCACCTCTACTCTGCCTGGCTGTATCCTTTCGATTCCAAGCGGGGTCCGGAACCAAAATTTCCATTGATCGCTCTGCTGGTCTCTGGAGGTCACACTGAATTGGTCTTGATGAAGGGTCATCTTGATTACGAATCCCTCGGAAGCACCGCAGATGATGCGGCGGGCGAAGCCTTCGACAAAGTTTCCCGCTTGCTCGATCTGGGCTACCCGGGCGGACCAGCCATCCAGAAGGCCGCGCAAACCGGCAACTCACGCGCTTTCAATTTTCCAATAGCGCGCATGGACAAACCCTGGGATTTTTCGTTCAGTGGGCTGAAGACAGCCGTTTTGAGAACGGTGGAAGATTATAAAAACACGGGCAAGAAATTACCTGTTGAGGATGTGGCCGCCAGCTTTCAGCAAGCTGTGGTGGATGCACTCTATGAAAAGACGATCGCAGCTGCCGAAGAATATAAAGCCAAAGACATCATCGTCGCCGGCGGCGTCAGCGCCAATCGGCCTCTGCGTGAAGCTTTTCGCTCTCAGACCAGATTTCGGGTGCATATTCCCCACATGAAGTTGTGTACAGATAACGCTGCCATGATTGCCGCTGCCGCCTTTCGGCATCTGGTAATCGGACAAACTGATCAGCTGGATTTCGATGTTCAGCCAAACTGGCCGCTTGTCGCCAGAGAAAAGGACAAATAATGGATGTAAAAGTTAAATGGGTAGAAGGCATGGAATTAACCGGACACGCCGAAACCGGTCATGAAGTGACTATGGATGCCTCCGAGGAGCACGGCGGAAAAAACAAGGGTTTCCGGCCACTTGCTTTGTTTGTGGTTGGAACAGCTGGCTGCGCCAGTTTGGATGTGATTTCGATCCTGCGGAAGAAAAAGGTGAACTTCACTGATTTTGAGTGCAAAGTCCACGTCGAGAAATTTGAGGAGGATCACCCCCAGGTTTTCACGAAAATGCATTTTGATTATATCGTCACTGGCAAAGATATCAAGCGGAAAGACGTTGAGCGCTCAGTGCAGCTTACCGTCGAAAGGTATTGCCAGGCTATTGCCATGATGTCCAAAACCGCAGAGATCACGAATACGATAACGATTATTGAAGAATAAGCAGACTGTTAAGCCGCGTAGTTGACCATCGGAATTGACGACCGTTCTTTCAACCAGTGTTTTCTAAGGAGGTCTGATCTAGTGGCGCGCTTAGATGTTTAATGGGCAAGCCTATCGTCCTTCAGGATGTGAACACAGTCCATCAATGAAGCCGATAAATGCTCAAAAAAACGATATTTTACAAACTGGTACAATTTTTAAAGCATGAAAAAGCAGCATGTAATACTTTTGATCATCATCCTGACGCTTCTGGCAGGCTGTGGAAAAAGCCCATCTGATGCGGTTGTTGAACCGACCCCGATGCCAACTGAAATCGAGCCAGCATCCATTGATACTGACACAAACGATGACTCGACCCCAACCCCAACCGAATCAGCCCAGCTGCGCCAATTGCCAGACCCACCTGCCAATCGCACTCAGTACCGGCTTGACCTGATTTTCAACTATTATTCCCATTTCGGCTCTGTGACCCAAAAAATAACCTATACGAACAAGAGCAGTCAGCCCATGGCTGAAATCATGTTGGTGGTTCCTCCGCGCAATTACGAGAACAGTTACAGCCAATACAGTCTCAGCGGTGACTTGATAAATTCGCATCGTGAAGAAGGGATTTTTACTTACCTGCAGTTAACCAGGCCGCTGGAACCCCTTGAAACAATTGTGATAAACATCAGTTTTCGTTTTTACCTGCCCCAATACCCTGGTATTTATGGCTACACCAACCAACAGGCTAATATCTCAGACTGGTACCCCTTCATTCCACCCTATCATGAACAGGACGGTTGGCTTGCTTACGAACGCGTAGTCGATGAAAATAACATCATCGTGGGTGAGTCGATTGTGAACGAATTCAGCGACTTTGAAGTCAGCTTGACTCTGGTGAGCCATAAAGACCTGATCGAGGTCGCCGCCAGTGCGCCTGCTCAGGGTACAGATGGTCACTATACCTATTCGTTGGAACACGCGCGCGCCTTTACCTTCTCTATAAGTGACAGTTATTTTGAACATGAGGTTGTTCAAGATGGCGTGACTATCCGCTCGTATGTCTTTATGAACGAGATTGAGGCTGGAATAAACGTTACCCAAATTGCGGCTAATGCCATAAAACTGTATGGAGAGCTGCTTTACCCATATCCGCGTGATTTGGTTTCAATCGTAGTCGGGGACTTCCTGCACAATATGGAGATGGATGGAATGATCATGATCAGTTACGGGATCTTCGATTTTTATGACGGCGCCCCGGAATCTGACCTGACCATCATGACTCCACATGAACTCTCACACCAGTGGTTCTACGGATTTATCGGCAGCAATCATGCCCTCGATCCCTGGTTGGATGAAGCCCTCGCCACCTACTCTGAACTGCTCTATTACGAACGTTATCATCCCGAAAGCGTTGACTGGTGGTGGAGTGTGCGCATTTATAAGCCTGCCCCCACAGGCTATGTTGATTCCGACATTTGGATTGAGGGAGGTTACATCCCCTATCGCGACGCGGTTTACCTTCAGGGCGTTCATTTCTTGCATGAGATCCGCCAAAAAATGGGAGATGGCGCGTTTTTCGCCTCTCTAAAAGAGTATGCCTACTTAAATACTTACAACCTGGCAACCAAAGAAGACTTTTTTGAGGCCTTTACCCGCCACACAAACGAAGATCTGACTCCGATCATCGCGAGATACTTTCAGAACCCATAATTGACAATATTCCTAATCTCCTTCCGATGGATAGACTTGACAGCCTCAATATTGTTAGTTATTATGCCAAACGGAGTAAAAAATGAACCAAAACAATATTCCTGATGAAATCAACGACCCGGATCAGAACCAAGACCTGGGTGAACCCCAAAGTAAAACCCACAAACCACCCTCGAGACAGGCAGGGATTATCGCCGCTTCAGTGATGGTCGCCCTGGCCGTACTTCTCCTGGTTTCATGGGCGCTCGGCAAAAATGGTAGCATTGAGCAAGAAGATCCTACCCCGACTGAAATAGCAGAGGTTACCCTGGTAGAACCCAACATCATCCATGATTATGATGCCGTGCCCACAGTTCAACCTTTACAGACTCGCGAAGCTATGATCACACCTGTAATCGCAACCCCGGCCCCCCGTTCAGAAGTGATCACCTACACCATCCAGGAGGGTGAAAACGTGACCAGTATTGCGGCTAAGTTTGGGCTCTGGAGTGAAACTATTCTGTGGGCAAACCGTTATGAACTTGAAGACGATTTGCGCAACTATACCCCAGGCACAACCATTTACATTTTGCCTGTCGATGGCGTCTATCACCTCTGGTTCGCGGGTGAAGGGTTGGGAGCTGTCTCAAAGTACTATGGCGTGACCCCAGAAGACATTATCAACTACCCGGCCAACAACCTGGATCCTGCCACAATTGGCAGTTACTCAACACCCAACATCAAAGCCGGCACCCGTCTGGTAGTGCCTGGCGGCACGTTACCAAATTATTTTGCCAGTGACACACTGCTCTATTATGCGGCTGTTGAAGAATTGCAATCCCTTCCGGCAGGGACCTCCGAAGCCTATCCCGCGCCTCGCTCGGAGGTCATTTCCTACGAAGTCCAACCTCTGGACTCGATATTCAGCATTGCTGATGAATTCGAACTGGAGCCAGAGACGATCCTGTGGACCAACCGCTACCTGATCGGTGATACCCCTGACGGCATCTATCCAGGTCAAAAACTGATCATCTTACCGGAAGACGGTGTTTACCATGCCTGGTTGTACGGTGAAGGTTTGAACGGTGTTTCCAGTGGCTATGGTGTTACACCGGCTGACATTCTGGAAGAACCCTTAAACGCCATCGACCAGGAGACAATTGGCGATTACAGCCTGCCTAAGATTAAGACTGGCACCTTTCTTTATATTCCAGGTGGTCGAGGTTCGATTCCGACCTGGGTCAGTGCAGTAACGGATCCGAGCGGCGAGTCCGGCATCCACCCCAACGTCTCCTACCTGGGTGGGTATGCCTGCAATTCAACTTCAACCATTACTGGCTCCGGTAACTTCCAATTACCAACTGACAGCGGTAATGTTGGCGGTTATGAGTACACACCGCCAGTACACAATGGGCTCGATTATTCTGGTCGCACCGGGTACAACGTCTATGCCGCCGATACCGGTGTGGTGATTTATGCCGGTTGGTCAAACCGTGGCTATGGCAATACCATCGTTGTAAGTCATGGAAATGGTTATCTCTCGCTTTACGCCCATCTGATGGACGGCGGAATCAACGTTGGCTGCGGTTCGGTGGTCTATGGTGGCTCAATCATCGGTTTTATGGGCTCAACCGGTAACAGCTCCGGCCCGCATTTGCACTTCGAGCTCCGTTACGAGGGCTCGCCCGTCAACCCGCATAATTTTGGGTTGTAATTTACTCCACTAGATAAAAACCGACCCTAACGGGTCGGTTTTTATATTCCAGGACTATGAAATTAACGAGGAATACAGGGATCCATAGTAATCTTTATGGTCACGATATTTGTAAAATGGTAAAATCTTCTATGTGAAGGTTTCAATCAAGCGCTTATTACTCATTCTCAGTGTTATTCTGGTTGGTCTGTCCGCCTGTGGTCAGAAAGAGGGCACTCCTGAATCCACTCCCGAAATACAGCCAACGGAAACATCTCTACCGAGTATTGCTCCGACTCCCATAGCAGAATCTACTCCAGCATCAGAAGAATACACACGCTATCAATTTGAAATGACACTTGACTACAGTCGGCACACTGCCCAGGTGATTCAGACGATAGACTACCTCAATAAATCCGCCTTCAGCTTGCCTTCACTCCTCTTGGTTGTGCCGCCGCGGGCATTTCCAAATGCGTATCAGCAGATCGAACTGAACGGAGATACTATCCTCTCCTTCAGTGAGGATGGCATACGAACGACCATCCAGCTGCTTACGCCACTGGAGCCCGGTCAGCACACGACACTCCGGCTTGCTTACGACCTGGTTATCCCCCAAAGAGAAAGCAGTTTCGGCTGGACACCGCGGCAAACAAACCTGAGCAACTGGTATCCGTACATTGCTCCCTTGTCATCAGACCAAACCTGGATCAGCCATGACCCTCTGATCGATCCAGAGAACAAGATGGTGGGCGAGTATATCGTCAATGAAATCGCCGATTTTGAGCTGACCCTTCGCCTGGCAGAAAATCTGCCCAATCTGCTGGTTGTAAGTGGAGCGAATGCTGAGGCAGTCGCAGAGGGTATGCGCTACTACTTAAAACAGGCCAGAGCATTGTCTTTTTCAATTTCCAACCAGTTCTACCATGAACAACTTGAGCATAATGGTCTGAAGATTAATGCTTATGTTTTCCAATATCAAAAGGATAGCGCTGCTGCCATGCTTCAAATTGCCAGCCAGGCGATGGACCTTTTTACCGAAATCTATGGTCCTTATCATTTACCGCAGGTCAGCCTGGTTTCCGCGGATTTTCTGCACAATATGGAAATGGACGGGATGGTCTTGATTTCCAGCAAGGTGATTGACTTTTATGACGACACACCCAAGAATAACCTGACCATCCTCGTGCCCCATGAACTCGCCCATCAATGGTTCTATAGCCAGGTCGGTAATAACCACGCCCTTGAGCCTTGGCTGGACGAAGCTTTGGCTACCTATTCTGAAGTTCTCTTCTACGAACACTACTACCCGGATTTGGATCAGTGGTGGTGGGATAACCGTGTCTACGCGCACCCACATTCAGGCTTCGTTGATAACAGCATTTACGATGCAGGCACTTATGATAACTACCGTGCTTCTGTCTACCTGCATGGTGCCATCTTCTTGCATGATCTGCGCATTACCATGGGCGACGGCGCTTTCATGTCTGCGTTAAAGAGTTATATAGATCAAAGCAATATGGGAATTGCAGGTAAAAATGACTTTTTAGCTGTCTTTCAGGCGGCCAATCCGGATGCAGATATCCAGGCAGTTTTCGCCCGCTATTTCATGGAATAGATTAGTTCTGCGCTGGTATCATGCTTTTTGTGTCTGATAACGTGCTTGCCCGAACCACCTGATTTCCGCGAACAAGTAAGCCCTGGTAGGCCATCTCGCCTTCCACTGGAATCCATCCATTCATCACAAAAGGTAAAACGCTTGAAGCCGCCGGGATCCATTGTCCGTTGTATTTCCGGGCCATATGGGCATGGGTGCCGGTCGCGTTGCCGCCCTCACAAGAAGGACGCCCAATCGGGTCACCCTGTTTGACTTCCTGACCAACCTTAACGCGACCCTCTTCGGCCATATGGAGATACAAAATCACCCAGCCGGTTCTTTCGTCACCATCGCCATCCAGGTCCAGCATCACGGTGCCGACATCGGTTCGCGCGACGATGCCGTCGGCAACCGCCACGGCAAATTGTTCGGTGCGCACGCAACCCTGTGATTCGGTCGGTGGGGCAAAATCGATGGCTGACCAGGGTTTTCTTTTGCCCCAACCGCTGTGCGGTCCGCCGGTATAAGCCCAGACAGTCCCGGCAGCAAAAGGCAAATTAAGTTGAGGTTGGGTAAGGCTGCCAGGCAATACGGTAGTATTACGTCGCCATGGGTCCCCAAAAAGATCAGAAAAAGTCTTTGCGTAACCTTCCGGTCCGATTGCATTGCCATAGTCATCGCCATCATAGAGCAAGGAGAAATAGTATTGCAGTGCCGCAGTGGCGGAATTCTGCCAGGGGTCAAAGTTTTCAAGTGTGCCATTGCTGTGCTCGATCCCTGTCATCTCGCCATTAAAGTAGCGGTAGAAGCCGTCATTCAACAGGTCTGATACATAAGAAATTTGCAAATGTACGCTGCGGTGGTAGTTTTCAAAGCCAAGGAAGGTTTCTTCTCCAGAGATATTTCTGACCGGGTTCGTTACCGCGCCAGTTTGATATTCAATGAGCGCCAGAAGCATTTTTGGGTTCAGGCTGAAACTTTCGGCGTAATAGGTCAACACACCGGCCGCATCAAGGTTTCTGTCGTTGATAATCGCCCGGTAATTTTTGAACCAGCCAGGTGTCGACTGTAAAAAAGCTTTCAAGTCAAAATCTAACAGGTCGGGTCCATACACAAACGCGGCGTCAGGAATAATCTGAAATTCGGTCCCCCAAAATTCTTTGTAATAGATCGGCATCTTCATCGGAAAACCAGGAGGCAGCGTCGTGATATCTTCTGGAATTTGGGGATTTGCCAAAAGGATTTCCTTCGGCGTGCAGCCAAAACGCAGTGAGAGCAAGTCAAGACTGTCGCCACTCTGCGCAATGTAATCGACCAGCGTGCCAGGAGCGTAGATCGGTCTTGTTGATGCCGGGGTCGAAGTTGCCTGAGCTGTCGGGGTTGCCCCAGAAGTCAGGGTTTCTGGAAGCATGTATCCAGATTCCCGCTGCGGTCCACAGCTGGTCAGCAAAACGACGATTACTGCAAAAATCGTGATTGAAAGTTTCTTATAGTTTTGATATTTCATACCTTACCCACATAATACTGGGTCATGCAAAACTATATCATAATCTGGAAAACTGATTTTTCCTGGCTCGTCCCAACCAGTTTTTTTGAATCTACCGGTGAAATAAGATGATATTTTTTAAAGAATATAGACTTGATAGTGCTTGAAATCTGTTGTGACTTTGGCGAACTTCAAGGTTTTTTTATTGGCGGCTGATATGCGATACGGGCGTGCCAAAGATACTGGACTGTTTGACCTCTTCCCCTCTCACCAACCACCCCGCTAAATATTCAGAGCCACCTTTTGCTTTCCAACCGCTCATGACAAAAGCGAGCGGACCCTCCGCAGGCACCCATTCGCCATTGTATTTCCGGGCGATATGAAGGTGAGTGCCAGTGGCTTTGCCACCTTCACAAGAAGGATGTCCAATTTTATCACCGGCTTCCAGCCAGCTACCAACAGGCACGCGATCGGCGGTGGCGACGTGCAGATAGATGACATTCCAGCCAGTTTGTTCATATCCATCGCCATCCATATCAACCACTACTGTGCCAGCCTCAGAGCGTACTACCAAGCCAGAACCTGCTGATGTGATCCAGGTCCAGTTAGTATGACAGCCAGTCTCAGCCGAAGGGGGCGCGAAGTCGAGCGCGGCACGAACGTCTGCAGCGCCCCAGGCCGCGTGTGGTCCTACAGTGAATGACCATATAATCCCAGGCTGGAAAGGCAGAATCAGCTCGGGCTGGAGCACATCTGGCGTAAAGAGTGGTTCATATTCCTGGGCGATCAGCCAGGGGTCACCAAACATGCTTCCATACGTAGCCAGAAAGCCGTTTTCACCGTATAAATCGTTGGACCAGTCTTCAAAACGAGAAAGGTTGGCAAAGAATTGCATCAGTCCGACACTGCCACAGTTAAGCTCTGCCGCAAAACGAAGTTTCCAGCCATCCTGAAATTGAGCTGTGACCACTGTTCCTTCACGCCATCCGTAATAACCGCTCTCAATAACACCAGCTGCTTTTACCAGCTGATGATAGAGCCCGGAAGCATCCATTTTGATACCCAATGGATAGTATTGATCAAAATCATTGGCGGGACTGCCATAAACCCAGTTTGTTTGATATTCCAGTAAAGCCAAGAGCAGTCGGGGATGGATGGCAAATTCCATGGCAACTTTATCGATGATATCAGCCCCACTCATGACACCATTGGCATAGACTTGTTCGGTATAACCAGAAAGAAAGCCTCCAGCCTGATCGATAAACGCCTTGGTGTCAAATTCGATTGATGAAGGAGAATTTACGACTTCGCTGTCAGGGAAAAGCTTCATGTTCGAACTGGTTTGTTGGAGCCGGTTAGGGATCAATAAGAGTTGACCCTCAGGGATAAAACCTTCGATGGGGAGCGGAGCGGTTGAATTGATTTCGCTGGCTTCCACACCGAACCTGACCGCGAGCACCCCAATGCTATCTCCGCTTTGAGCATAGTAAAGGATAGGAGCATTCTCTTCATATTGGATCAAATGAGCCTGGGTAGGGATACTGGCCATAACCTCAGGTTTAAGGGTTTCTTCACTATCTGATGGAACCTGAGTTTCGGCTTGAACGACGATAACTTCCTCAGTGGCGAGTCCTGCCTGCATATTCGCCGGTAGAGGTTGAGGTTCAAATGGGTCGGGACTTCTTTGAGGAGACTCAGAAATATTGCCCGGAAGTGTCTGAGCGGCAACATCCTTTGAGTTGAAATCCAACAAACCTGTCGTTTTTAGTACTAATCCAAGAACAAGCACTCCGATCACCACACCAGCGGTTAGCGTAAATTGCTTGCGTTTGCGTTTTAATTTTCCCAGGCGTTTATCTCTCGGATCATGGATTGCTGATCGAGTTGATCTCTGAACGACCATTATAGGCTTCAACTGTGACACCTTGTTTTGTCAAACTCCCGTCGTAAACAGTTCCGTAACTTCTTGCAACCCACCCACCCAAATTGAAGGGTATTTCTCCGCCAGCTTCGATCCAAACTCCGTTGTATCGCCTGGCAATGTGAAAGTGAGTGCCGGTGGTGATTCCACCCTCGCAGGATGAGATCCCAATTACATCTCCTGTTGCAACTCTCGTGCCCACGGGAATTCTGTTGGTGTCCGAGATATGGAAGTAATTTAGTGTCCAGCCGGTCTGTTCGTAGCCATCACCGTCCAGATCGATCACAACGGCAGCGTCATCCGAGCGAACCACCAGCCCATTCGCCGCTGCCAATACGGGTGCCTCGCTGTAATAACAACCATAGTCATCTTCTTCACCCGGGGGAGCAAAATCGAGCGCCGCCCAGGGGCTTCCATTACCCCAGGCCCAATGGGGTCCTGAAGTCAACAGCCAGACATCTCCATCCGCTAATGGGAGGATCAGTTCTGGTTGGGTTAAGTCTGCAGGCAAAAGTGGATCCACGGAGAAGGCGAAAGGATAACCAAACAATTCGTTATAGGTTTTATAAAAGCCATCCTCAGAGACAGTCTGCTTCCAGGCACTTTTGCCCTGGATCAGGCTGAACAAATGCTGCAAGCCAGCTGTCCCGGAGTTGATTGAGGCATCAATGCGCATCACATCACCATCTGCCAGCGTCCACACTGCCAGGAATGACTTCTCCCACAAGCCTGAGCCACGCAGGAGTTCATTGGCGGCCCAACTCAGTTGCTTGTACAACCCCTGCTGTTTGTTGTTGATCAAGCCCAGAGGATATTCTTCGAGGTCACAATCCTCATTACGGGAGAGCAAACAGCCGGATTGGTGCTCAATTAGCGCTAAAAGCAGCCGGGGATTGACTGATTGCTCATCGGCGACTCTTTGGACAATTTCGGCACCAGTAAGTTCTGTCTCGTCTGCCAACTCTTCTTCGTACCAGTTCAGTTTACCGTTGAATTGCCAAACGATCGATTCAACATCAAAATCTTTTGCTGCGGGGCCATAGTAAATTTCAGAATCGGGGATCATGCGGAAATTGGTGGCCAGTTCGTTGGCGCTGGCCGGTGGGATTGTGATGATTTGGCCCACCTCTATCAGGTCTGGATTCTCGAAATCGTTAGCTTGAATGATCTGTCGCACAGATACCTGATTACGCAACGCGATCCCTGCCAGCGAATCTCCTGACTGGATGGTGTAAAGATCCTCATTCATTCGCAGTGTAGGCAGGATTTGGGGTGTCATCGGAGTGGGTGTGGCAGCAAGAGCGGCTGGTGTCATAGTGAGCCGAGGTGCCTGGTAGGGCGTCGGGCTTGGTTGTTTGGTTTGGGTTAGATGATCAGTAGGGCTATTGAGGGTTAAAAATCCGTCGTTGGTTGGGACGATGAAGGGCTCAAAATTAGCGCTTCTGCGCTTGCAGCCAATCAGAGTCAAAGCCAGCACAGCTGAGATCAACCCTAAAGCAATCCATGTAATCCGGTTGACTTTGATCTTCTTTTTAATTTCGTCTTGAGCTTTATTCATAGTCTAAACCTGTACATAATTTGTGCCAGTCAAGTTCACAGATAAGAATGATAACCATTCTAACAGAGCAATGAATATGGATATTTTCAGCATCTTTTTTTTAATCCAAGTTTGACCTCAAGAGCATGATAATAGCCTTCATTTCCTGATATTCAACATGGATTTTAATGATGATTCTTTTCTCTTACGTAAGGTCAAAACACCACGATTATGATTTAGCAGGAAGTGTGTAAAGCGATTTTCCTTCGTTATCTTTCGAATTGTTGAGCGAGTTCAAACACATGTGAGACGATAAGGCTTTACAAAAAAGCACATTGGGGTCATCCTAAAGGGTGGAAAACCTAAATAAGGAGGAACCCCAATGCGGCAGATCTATCTGCAAAAACAATTC
>Ga0265293_10007412_pt1 | contig 16903 bp, 17 predicted proteins | sample Munlanlewell138R_FD_192505 | JGI IMG/M metagenome (GOLD analysis project Ga0265293, IMG submission 192505) | Leachate microbial communities from a municipal landfill in Southern Ontario, Canada - Leachate well 138R | ecosystem: Engineered > Solid waste > Landfill > Unclassified | place: Canada...
TGTAGTACATGGCTCGGCCAATGGAGGCGTGGGCGCGGTGCATGGTGGCGAGATAATTGCGATCCGCGGCGAATTCGTGGCGGAACCGGTGGATATAGTGAATGGTGTCATCGACCCCGATCCCGACAGTAATGGCGGCGATGGTGATGGTCATCATGTCGAGGGGCAGCCCCACGAGCCCCATGCCACCCAGCACCACCCCCGCCGCCAGCAGGTTGGGGGCGACGGCGATCACCGACAGGGTGAGGGAGCGAAACAGCACCATGAACATAAACATGATGCCGAGGAACACCGCGCCAATGGTGAGGATCTGGGACTGGTAGAGGCTCTGCAACAGGTTGTTGTAGAGCACCAGCAGCCCCGAGAAACGGTACTCCCCGGGCTCGAGGCCCATCTCCTCCTGCATGAAGCGGTGCAGTTGCGCCAGCAGGTCGGCGCGCTTGAGGTCGGAGGCGGTTTCCACCGTGCGCATGCTCAGGCGGGTCTCGCCGGTGGCGTCGTCGATGTAGGGCGCAACAAGGAAATCGTTGATGGCCGGCGACAGGGTCTGGCGCATGAAGGCCAGTTCGAAGTCGTTCAGGCGGGTGCCGGTCAGTTCATTGGCGGTATGGAAGGCAGTGACCAGGGAGTTGACCTTGCCGATCTCGGGCACCGTCTCCAGGTAATTGTGGAGCTTTTCCAGCTGCTCGAGGCCCGCCAGGGTGAACCAGTAGCTGTTCTCCGGGGCCTGGGCCTCATCGCTGGCAAAGGGGTCGTCTTCGAAGGCGAAGGGATCCTCGCTGTCCTCGTCCGCCGCCGCCTGGGATACCGGGGCGAAGGGATCGCCGGCGCCGTATTCATCCCCCGACGCCTCGCCGCCGTCACCGGCGTCCGCCACCACCGCCGTCTCCGGCTTCTTGATCACGATATCAAAGGGGGTGGTGCCCCCCAGATTGGCGTCGATCACCGACAACCCCTGGTAGATCTCGGTGCTCTTGCGGAAGTAGTCGATGAAGCGGTTGTCCACCTCCAACCGGGAGATTCCCCAGATGGCAATGATCGTGAACACAAGGCTGGCCGCCACCACAGTCTTGCCAAAGCGCTCGGTAAAGCGCGAGAACAGCAACGTCAGTGGGGTGTCCTCACTGGGGCGATGGGCCACCGGTTTCATCCCCCAGGCCATGATGCCGGCGGGAATCACCAGGAACACCAGCACGAATGCCACCAGCAGGCCCGCCGTCATCATCCAGCCGAAGTCGATCACCGGGCGGATATTGCTCACCACCAGGGACACGAACGCCACCATGGTGGTGAGCACTGTGTACAGGCAGGGAATGAACATGGAGGCTACGGTCTCTCGCACCAGCTGGATCTGGGGCCAGTCCGGGTGGCGCCAGTGCAGCTCCCGGTAGCGCACCACCAGGTGGATGCTGACGGCGATGGCGATGATCAGCAGCACCAGTACGAAATTGGAGGAAATCACCGTCAGCCGCCAGTCGAGCCAGCCAAGGGCCCCGAGCATGATCACCACCGCCAGGGCACAGGCGGCAAAAGGCAGGATGACCCAGCGGGGCTGGCGAAAGATCACCGCCAGGGTGACGATGATGAACAGCACCACGCCGATGCCGAACACCACCATGTCGCTCGCCACATAGTCGACGATGTCGGCACTGATCATGGAGGCGCCGCCGAGGAACAGTTCCGCCCGGTCCCGGTAACTGTCCATCAGGGCGCGCACGTTGTTCACACGCTGACGATTCTGGTCGTCGAGGGCCGTGCGGTATTCGCGGACCTCGTCGCTGAGGGCCGCCAGTTCAAGGGTCTCCGCCTCGCCCAGGCTGCCGGTCCTTTCCTGGAGACGCAGGGCGTCGCGGCGCCGTACCATTTCCAGATAGTGCTCGTCCGCTGCCAGGGTGGCGACGATGCCGGTGGTCTGCCCATCGGGGCCGAGGATCAGGTCGCGGTAAACGGGAGATGTCTCGAATTCACGCTTGGCCGCCGCCCGGTCGACGCCGGGGGTGAGCAGGGTGCGGGGTTCGTTCTTGAGATCGGCGATCTCGATCTTGGGGCTGAACAGCAGGGGGACGTTGATCAGGGACTGGACATTGGTGACCCCGGGGATATTGCCGAGCTCCCGGGTAAGGGCTTCGAGGGTTGCGAGGGACTGGTCGGAAAAGAGGTCGCCCCCCTTCGGCCTGTAGGTGACCACCAGGATGTCGGTGCTGCCGTAGCGCTGGTTGATCTCGCGAAAATAGTCGAGATCGTCGTCGTATTCGAGGGTCAGGGCATCGGCGGAGGCATCGATGCGGAAGTTGGCCATCCCAACGGCCATCGCGGCGGCCAGCGCCAGCACCAACACCAGCACCAGTCGCGGGTAGGCGAGCACGGTGTTCTCGTAGACGGACAGCAGACGCTTGGACATGGGTTTACCCCTCGGCAAAGCGCACTATTATCCGCAACTGCCCGGGGTGAAGCCAGCAGCGAGGCCCGCGAGGGGGTGGATCGGAGCGGGGGCCGCGGCTCTCCCTCAGCGGTCCAGATGCCCGAGGTCGCGGCCCGGGGCAATGTGATCCCGCAGCCGCTGCTTGAGAATCCTGATGTCGGGAAAGCCCCCATCCCGGGCCCGCTCCCAGATCAGCAGGCCATCCACGGCTATGGCGAACTCGCCGCTCAGGTCGGAGGGTTGCAGGGCCACTTCCGCCAGGTCGTCGCCAAAGCTGTAAAGCAGCTCCTGGGCCATCCAGGCCGACCGGGGAAGCCAGTGGCAGCCGGGGCAGTAGCGGATGGTGACCCGGGGTTTCATGGGCGCCGGGGCAGTTGGATCATCGGCACCGCCGGCCACCATCCTGACCACCATTCCTTTGGGGGATTATTTTTTCACCGCAGCGGGCTTGGTGCCCTTCTCGCCCGGCAGGCCCTTTTCATTGATCGCCATGCCAGAGGGCTCCGCCGTGGGGGATGACACACAGGCGCCGTCGGGGCAGTCCTGATGGAGCGAGCTGGAGGAGAGATCGGGGCTGGAACTCGAACTGGCGTCCAGCACGCCATCGCCATCCATGTCGCCACAGCGTTCATCCTGATCGTCACAGTCCTCGTCCGGGCTTTCCACCGCCGGGGCGGGAGCCGCCATCGCCCGTTGCGCATCCTCGGCCAGGGCACCCGTCACCGCCAGGAGCGGCGCCGCCGCGCAACAGGCCACCATCATCCAGAACACCAGTCGCTGTCTCATACAGGAGCCCTCCGTGAGGCTGTCAGCCAATCAAGCGTAGTCCGGCACCCGACACTCCGCCATGGCGCGAACCGCTATATTTTCGCGGCCACAAAAAAGGGAGGCCGAGGAGCCTCCCTTTTCTGGAACACCGCCGCTACGGCGCGGCATCCCCGGGTTGTTGCCGCTGCTCCATTTTTTCCTTCATGCGTTCCTGGCGCTTCTCCCGGTGCTCCTGCATCCTGGCCATGCGCTCCGCCTTCATTTCGGCGAGCTTGGCGCGCTGCTCGTCGGTGAGCACCTTGTCGATGCGCTTCTCCGTGTCGAAGCCGTGCAGCATCAGGTCGACCCGGGCATCGGCGCTGGCGCGGGCGAGCTTGCGCAGGGTGCGCTCGCCCTCGCGGCCGTGGATGGCGTTGAATTCCGCCTCGCGGGCCTTGTCGGCGGCTTCCTTCAGGGCTTTGCGCTCGTCCTTGCCCCCGTCGATGATGGTCTTGATGTCGGCCTTCTGCTCCTCGGTCAGGGCCAGCTTGTCACCCAGGCGTCCCAGCCAGCGCTCGGCGTGCATGGGGCCACCGTGGTGGAATTGGTGATAGGGCTTGGGCCCATGGAATTGACGGTCGCCATCCCCGCCACCGTGGTGGTCGGCCAGCGCCAGGGTGGCGCCGGACAGGGCGGTGATGAGGGCGGTTGCCATCAGAATGCGCGGTGTCTTGATCATGGTGTACTCCTCGGTTGGGCTCCTGTGCAGTCTAGGCCCTGGGATTGTGTGATTGGGTAACGGCGCGGTAAGTCTGTGTAAATGTCTGTAAACCGGCGTTTTCAACCTGGGCTCTGTGCAAAAATAGACCCCATCGCACTGCCGGGGGTTCCCATGCACCCTATCCTGATCATCGACGACGACGCGGAACTGGGCGAGATGCTCAGCGAATACCTCGCGCCGGAGGGCTTTGCCCTGACCATCGCCACCCGGGGCGACAGTGGCGCCGAACTCGCCCTCTCCACCAGCCCGGCCGCCATCATCCTCGATGTGATGCTGCCCGGTTTGAATGGCTTCGAGGTGCTGCGCAGGATCCGCGCCGAGTCGATGGTGCCGGTGATCATGCTCACCGCCAAGGGCGATGACATCGACCGCATCCTCGGCCTCGAGATCGGCGCCGATGATTACCTGCCCAAGCCCTTCAATCCCCGCGAGCTGGTGGCGCGCCTGCGGGCCATACTGCGCCGCCAACCCATGACAGGGGATGGCGATGATCGCGCCCTGGTGCAGTGTCGCGGCCTGCAGCTGTGGCCCGGGTCCCGCCGCGCGCAGCTGGGGGACGCCCCCCTCGACCTCACCAGCACCGAATTCACGGTCCTGGAAATCCTCGCCCGCAACGCCGGCAGGGTGGTGAGCAAGGAACAACTCTACGAGGGCGCCCTGGGCCGCCCCATGGCCCCCTACGACCGCAGCCTCGATATGCATATCAGCCACCTGCGCCGCAAGCTCGGCGAGGCGCCCGACGGGCCCGCCATCCACACCGTGCGGGGCAGCGGCTACCAGCTGGAAGACGGATGAACCGCCTCTACTGGAAGATCTTCATCTGGTTCTGGTTCGCCCTGGCATTGCTAAGCGTCTCCATCGGCTGGGGGGTCAAGGTCTACCTCGAACAGGCGCGCCCCCTGTCGGAGCAGCTGCCCCAGGCCCAGGTGGCGGCCATCTCCCTGGCCTTCGAGCGGGGCGATACCCGCAAGGCCCGCAACCTGCTCAAGGAGCTCAACAAGGAAATCCGCTTCCCGATCTTCGTGGTGAACGGGGCGGGGGAGGATATCCTCGGCCGCCCGCTGCCCCATTTCGTCGCGCGCCTGGTGCGCCATGAGCGCCGCAACAGCAAGTATCTTTTCGTCACCGAGGTCCACCTGCCCGGGGGGGAGACCTACCAGGTCATCGCCCCCAAGCAGCAGCCCTTCCCCCCCGAGTCGCGCCCGCCCCGCTGGCTGGCCCTGTCCATCACTCTGGTGGTGAGCACCCTGCTGTGCTTCTGGCTGGCCCGCTACCTGACCGCGCCCATCGCCCGCCTGCGGGATGCAACCCACCGCCTCACCAGCGGCGAGCTGTCGGTGCGGGTCGGCGACCTGCGGGGGCGCAAGGACGAGATCGCCGATCTGGCCAGCGATTTCGACCGGATGGCGGACAAGATCCAGGAGTTGCTCCACGGCCGCCAGCAATTGCTGAGGGACATCTCCCACGAGCTGCGCTCGCCCCTGGCGCGCCTCCAGGTGGCGCTGGCCCTCGCCCGCCGCCAGGGCCCCGAGGCCCTGGACCGCATCGAGCGCGACCTGCTGCGCCTGGAGGAGCTGATCGGCGAGGTGCTGGCCCTGTCCCGGCTCGAAAGCAGCCCCGACATCCCCCTCGACGAGACGGTAGCCCTGAGCGCCCTGATTGCCGACATCGTCGAGGACACCCGCCTGGAGGCGGATCAGAAACCCTGCACCCTGGACGCCCGGATCGAACCGGGTGTCGGCCTCAAGGGCAACGCCGAGCTGTTGCGCCGCGCCATCGAGAACATCCTCCGCAACGCCATCAAGTACACCGCCCCCCACAGCGCGGTGACCCTCGTCCTCGCCCGCGACGACCAGGCCATCCATATCCAGGTGGGTGACCGGGGACCGGGGGTGGCCGAGGGCGACCTGACCACCATCTTCGATCCCTTCGTGCGCCTCGACAGCGCCCGGGAGCGGCAGACCGGCGGCTACGGGCTCGGTCTCGCCATCGCCCGCAAGGCGGTGGAGCGCCATGGCGGCACCATCCTCGCCCACAACAGGGACGACGGCCTCGGCCTTTGCATCGACATCCACCTGCCCCACCAGCGGCAGGCCTGATGGCACGCCACCCTGGCGCCGGCGGGAAGGGCAGACGATAATCCCGACGGAAAACCACCCCTACACCAACGGAGAACCCCTATGCGGGAAGTCGTTATCGTCGGTGCGCTGCGCACCGCCATCGGTTCGTTCATGGGAGGCCTCGCCGGCGTGCCGGCGCAGGTGCTGGGTGCAACGGTGATTCGCGCCCTGCTCGACCGCCATCAGGTGGCCGCCGACCAGGTCGACGAGGTGATCCTCGGCCAGGTGCTGACCGCCGGGCACGGCCAGAACCCGGCCCGCCAGGCGGCCATCGCGGCGGGATTGCCCCACGCAACCCCGGCCATGGGGGTCAGCAAGGTGTGCGGCTCGGGCCTCAAGGCGGTGCACCTGGCGGCCCAGGCCATCATGCTGGGGGACGCCGACGTGGTGATCGCCGGGGGTCAGGAGAGCATGAGCCAGGCGGCCCACGTGCTGCCGGGGGCGCGGACCGGGCTGAGGATGGGCGATGGCGCCACCCGGGACACCATGATCGTCGACGGCCTGACGGATGCCTTTGGCGGCTACCACATGGGGGTGACCGCGGAGAACCTCGCCGCCCTCCACGGCATCAGCCGGGAGGACCAGGACATTTTCGCGGCCCACTCCCAGCACAAGGCGGAAGCGGCCATGGCCGCTGACCGTTTTCGCCCCGAGATCGCCCCGGTGAGCATTCCCCAGCGGCGCGGCGACCCCCTGGTGGTGGATCGGGACGAGCACCCCAAGCCCGGGGTGACGGCGGCGAGCCTCGCCACCCTGAAGCCCGCCTTCAGGGCCGATGGCACCGTCACCGCCGGCAATGCCTCGGGCATCAACGACGGCGCCGCCGCGGTGCTGATGATGAGCGCCAAGCGCGCCGACGAGCTGGGCCTCACGCCACTGGTGCGCATCCAGGCCTACGCCAACGCCGGCGTCGATCCCGCCCTCATGGGCCAGGGCCCGGTGCCGGCGGTGGAGCGGTGCCTCGCCCGCGCCGGCTGGACCATCGCCGATCTCGACCTGATCGAGGCCAACGAAGCCTTTGCCGCCCAGGCCATCGCCGTCAATCGCCAGCTGGGGTGGGACACCGACAGGGTCAACGTCAACGGCGGCGCCATCGCCCTCGGCCACCCCATCGGGGCCTCCGGCTGTCGCATCCTGGTCACGCTGATCCACGAGATGGTGCGCCGCGACATCCGCCGGGGCCTCGCCACCCTGTGCATCGGTGGCGGCATGGGGGTGGCCCTGGCGGTGGAGCGCTGAACGGCGGCGGAGAGTGCCCCGCCGCTACTTGATGACCTTGAGGCTCGGGCGCTTGGCGCCGCGCTTGATGGGAACCGGGGCATCGGCTCCCGGGGGCTTTTGCGGCTTGGGCTTGCCGCCCCCCGGGGGCTTCGGATCCCGGGGCTCGGCCTGGAACACCATGCCCTGGCCGTTTTCCCGGGCGTAGATGCCCACCACCGCCTCCACGGGCACGTGGATGTCGGTGGGCACGCCACCAAAACGGGTGTTGAAGGAAATCCACTGGCGATCCATGTGGAAGGCGGTCACCGCCCGGGGGGCGATATTGAGCACGATCTGGCCGTCCGCCACGTAAGTCTGGGGCACGGTAACCCCTTCCACATAGGCATCCACCACCAGGTAGGGGGTGCAGTCGTTGTCGACGATCCAGTCGTAGAACGCCTGGAGCAGATAGGGACGATTGGAAGTCATGGTGGTCATTGCAATCACTTCCCGTGGGATTCGATGTGCGGTGTGGCCGGAGGTGCCGTGGCGTCGGGCCCTGGGGCTCAACGCATTTCCCGTTCCCGGTCGGTGAGGCTCAAGGGGAACGCGGGGCGCTCGAACAGCCGCTGCATGTACGACTGCAGGGGCTTGGCCTGACGGCTGTTGGGCAGGCTGATGCCGAGCAGTTCCAGGCGCCACAGCAGGGGAGCCAGGCAGCAGTCCACCAGGGTGAACTCCTCGTTCATGAAATAGGGCGTATCGGCGAAGATCGGCGCCACCGCGAGAAGATTCTCCTTGAGACGCTTGCGGGCCCGATCCACCTCCGGCCCCGAGGCACCGGCGAGGATGCTGTCCACATCGCCGCACCAGTCCTTCTCGATCCGGTACATGAACTGGCGACTCAGGGCCCGGGTGACGGGGTACACGGGCAGCAGCGGCGGGTGGGGAAAGCGCTCGTCGAGGTATTCCATCATCACCTTCGATTCGAACAGCACCAGTTCACGGTCGAGCAGGGTGGGCAGGGTGCCGTAGGGATTGATCTCCAGCACCTCCTCGGGGATGGCGGCGGGATTGACCTGCTCGATATCGACGGTGATGTCCTTCTCCGCCAGAACGATCCTGACCCTGTGGCTGTAGTGACAGCTGGGGTCGGAAAAGAACGTCATCGTGGATCGTCTAGTGGCAGCCACCATGGCATTTTCCTCGGGGTGAAAGCGAAAAGAGCGGCCGGTGGCCGCTCATTTGCTTCAGTGTACGTCCTTCCAGTATTCCCGGTTGAGCAACCATACCCAAACCAGGAGGAATGCCAGGAACAATAGCACATAGATACCGATGGTCTTGCGCTTCTCCGCCACCGGGTCGGCCATGTAACCCATGAAGTTGACCAGATCGTACACCGCCGTGTCGAATTCCTCGGGGGTCATCGTGCCCTCGCTGACCAGGCTGTAGCTGCCGCAAGGGTCGTCGAGGATCGGTGCGCCGGTGAGCGGGTCCTGCTTGACGCCGCCGTTCTTGGCCTTGACGGGGCCGGGGGCACAGGTCTGCAGACCCTGCAGGTCGAGCAGGGCGTGGGGCATGGCCACGTCCGGGAACACCTTGTTGTTGACGCCCACGGCGCGGTTCGGATCCACGTAGAAGTTGCGCAGGTAGGTGTAGAGCCACTCCGGCGAGCGCACCCGGGTAACCATGGTGAGGTCGGGGGGCGGGGCGCCAAACCACTGCTTGGCTTCATCGGCGCGCATGGAGATCTTCATCAGGTCGCCGATCTTCTGGTCGGCGTGCACCAGATTGTCCATCACCAGCTGCTCGGGGATGTTGAGGTCGGTGGCCACGCGCCCCCAGCGGGAGTACTTGGCTTCGTGACAGCCCATGCAGTAGTTGACGAACAGCTTGGCGCCGTGCTGCAGGGAGGCCTTGTCAGAGGGGTTGAGCTCCATGGCGTCGCACTCGATGGTGCCGCACTCGAACTCGCCCCCGGCGCCCACCGCCTTGAGGGGCAGGAAGATCAACAGCCCCACCACCACCAGCACACCCAGGGTCTTGAGGCCACCCATGCCGCCGTCCATGGTGACGCGCTTGGGCTCCGGCAGGGTCTTCTCGTGCTTGGTCCAGAACCACATGCCGATGAAGTAGGCGAAGTAGATCACCGTGCACACCTGGGCGAGGAAGGTCCGCGCCGGGGTGGGGGCCTTGACCCCAAGCACGCCGAGAATGACGAAGGAGGCGACGAAGATAAGCACCATCACCCGGCTGATCTTGCCCTTGTAGCGTATGGACTTGACCGGGCTGCGGTCGAGCCAGGGCAGCACGAACAGAATGGCGATGGCCGCCGCCATGGTCATGAAGCCGAGGAACTTGTCCGGCACGGCGCGGAGCATGGAGTAGAAGGGGGTGAAGTACCACACCGGGGCGATGTGCGCCGGGGTCTTCAGGGGGTTGGCGATCTCGAAGTTGGCCTTCTCGAGGAAGTAACCGCCCATCTCCGGCACGAAGAACATGATGAAGCAGAACACCATCAGGAAAACGACGATGGGCACCAGATCGTGCACGGTGTAGTAGGGGTGAAACGGAATGCCATCGATGGGCTTGCCGTTCTCGTCCTTGTTCTTCTTGATCTCGACGCCGTCGGGGTTGTTGGAACCCACTTCGTGGAGGGCAAGGAGGTGCAGCACCACCAGCGCCAGCAGCACGATGGGCAGCGCCACCACGTGCAGGGACATGAAGCGGTTGAGGGTGATGCCGGAGATCAGGTAGTCACCCCGCACCCACTGGACGATATCCTCACCGATATAGGGAATGGCGCCGAACAGGGAGATGATCACCTGGGCACCCCAGTAGGACATCTGGCCCCAGGGCAGCACGTAGCCCATGAAGGCTTCCGCCATCAGCGCCAGGTAGATGGCCATGCCGAAGATCCACACCAGTTCCCGGGGCGCCTTGTAGGAGCCGTAGATCAACCCGCGGAACATGTGCAGATACACCACCACGAAGAACGCCGAGGCCCCGGTGGAGTGGATGTAGCGCAACATCCAGCCGTAATCCACATCCCGCATGATGTACTCGACGGAGGCGAAGGCGCCCTCGGCGGTGGGGTTGAAGCTCATCAGCAGCCAGATGCCGGACACCAGCTGGATCACCAGCACCAGCAGGGACAGCACGCCGAAGAAGTACCAGAAGTTGAAGTTCTTGGGGGCATAGTACTTGCCCATGTGGGTGTCCCAGGCGCGCTGTACCGGCAACCGCTTGTCGACCCAACGCCAGAGTCCAGTCAGCATGTTCATTACGCGCCCTCCTGATCGACACCAATCACAATCACACCATCACTTTCGTAGGAATAGGGAGGAACCTCCAGGTTCGTCGGCGCCGGCACTCCCTGGAACACACGACCCGCCAGGTCGAACTTGGAACCGTGGCAAGGGCAGAAGAAGCCGCCCACCCAGCTCTCGTCCGGATTGCCGCTGCCGGGATCGACGCCCACCTCGGGGCGGAACATGGGGGCACAGCCCAGGTGTGTGCACAGCCCTACCATCACCAGGAACTCCGGCTTGATGGCGCGGCTGACGGGATCGACGTAGGCGGGCTGGACGGATTCGGCGGAGTTGGGATCGCGGATCAGATCGGTGGTCCTGTCGAGACTGGCCAGGGCTGCTTCATCGCGACGGAGAATGTATACCGGCTTGCCGCGCCACTCGACGGTGATCATCTGGCCGGGCTCGATCTTGCTGATGTTGGCCTTGACCGGCGCGCCGGCGGCCTTCGCCTTGGCACTCGGATGCCAGGACCCGACGAACGGGACTGCGGCCCCGACCACACCTGCGGCACCGACCACGCAGGTGGCGCCCGTCAGGAAGCGTCGGCGCCCTTGATTCACTCCGTCATTGCTCATGAAGTTCTCCGTAGAAGCAGCAGAAAATCTTGTTGTGGTACGGGTAAAAAGGCGTGCAATCTTAATGAAAAGCCCCACCCATTACAAGCCAACCAGCCGTCGCGCATCTGCAACACACTGATTTCAAAAACAAAAACGCCCAGACTTGCATCCGGGCGTTTTCTGGCTCCAACTGCTTGCGAAATTAACGCTTGGAGTACTGGGGACGCTTGCGCGCCTTGTGCAGGCCGACTTTCTTACGCTCCACCTCACGGGCATCGCGGGTGAGGAAACCGGCGCGGCGCAGGGAGGCACGGAGGTTCTCGTCGTACTGGAGCAGGGCGCGGGCGATGCCGTGACGGATCGCGCCCGCCTGGCCAAAGCTGCCGCCGCCAGCAACGGTGATGTGGGCATCGAACTTCTCGACGCTGTCGGTCAGCTCCAGGGGCTGGCGGACGATCATGCGGGCAACTTCGCGACCGAAATAGTTTTCGATGCTGCGGTCGTTGATAGTGATGGTGCCATTACCGCTCTTGAGGAAAACCCGGGCGGAGGACGTCTTGCGGCGACCGGTTCCGTAGTATTGAGTGTCTGCCATGGTCTATGTCCGTCAGATATTCAGTTCTTGGGGCTGCTGGGCGCTGTGCGGATGCTGGTCGCCTGCATAGATCTTGAGCTTCTTGAGCATGGCGCGGCCGAGGGGACCGCGGGGCAGCATGCCCTTGACGGCGGTTTCCAGGGTGCGCTCGGGGGCCTTGTCGATCAGCTTTTCGAAGGTGATGGACTTGATGCCGCCGGGAAAGCCGGTGTGGGAGTAGTAGATCTTGTCCTTGGCCTTGTTGCCGGTCACGCGGATCTTGTCGACATTGACCACGACGATGTAGTCACCAGTATCCACGTGGGGGGTGTATTCGGGCTTGTGTTTGCCGCGCAGCCTGCTGGCGATGTCCGCCGCGAGCCGACCCAGAACCTTGTCGGTGGCATCCACAACGAACCAATCGCGCGTTACGGTTTCGGGCTTTGCACTGAATGTTTTCATCTAGTCCTGCCTGATGTCAGGGGGGTTCAAAAAAGAGGGCGAATTCTACCCACGGCCCGGGGGCTTTTCAAGGGGCATTTGCGTTTTTCTCGCCGGGGCCGCCATCAGGGCCTGTGGGCCCTGGCCAGGTACTCGTGGGACTGCATTTCCAGCAGGCGGCTGCGGGTGCGCTCGAACTCGAACGCCAGGCGGCTGCCGGCGTAGATGGCCTCCAACCCCGCCTCGGCGGAGAGTATCAACTTCACCCCGCGATCATAAAATTCATCCACCATATTGATGAAGCGCCGCGCCTGATCCTCCATGGCCGCGGTCATCACCGGCACGTCGCTCACCAGCACGGCGTGAAATTCCCGGGCGATCTCGATGTAGTCATTCTGGCTGCGAGGGCCGTCGCACAGCGCCTTGAAGGCAAACCACACCACGTCCTCGCCGACGAAGCGACAGGGGATCGGCCGCCCCTCCACCTGGATATCCACCGCCTCGCACACCTCCTCCGCCGCCGGAACCAGGCTGCGGAAGGCCGACGCCAGCGCCGCCTCGGCACCGCCATCGAGGGGCGAATGGTAGATCTCGGCCTTTTCCAGGGCCCGCAGCCGGTAGTCGATACCCCCGTCCACATTGATCACCTCGCAGTGGCGCTTGATCAGGGCGATGGCCGGGAGAAAGCGCTGGCGTTGCAGGCCGTCCCTGTAGAGGCCGTCGGGCACGATATTGGAGGTCGCCACCAGGGACACCCCGCGACTGAACAGGTGCTCGAACAGGGTGCCGAGGATCATGGCGTCGGTGATGTCCGACACGAAGAACTCATCGAAACAGATCACCCGGGCCTCGTCGGCGATGCGATCGGCCACCTTCTCCAGGGGGTTCTTCTCCCCCTTCAGCGCCGTCAGCTCCTGGTGAACACGGCGCATGAAGCGGTGGAAGTGGGCCCGCATCTTGCGCTCGAAGGGCAGGCTCTCGTAGAAGTTGTCCATCAGGTAGGTCTTGCCGCGCCCGACACCGCCCCAGAAATACAGCCCCTTGACCGGCTCCTCGACCCGGCGGCCACCGAACAGGCGCCCCAGCAGGCCAACCTGGGGAGAAGCCCTGGCAATCAGCTCGTCGTGGAGCCGCTGCAGGTGGCGCACGGCATTCTCCTGGGCCGGATCGCGGACAAACCCGGGGCTGGCGAGATCTCTTCGGTAGCGTTCAAGGGGTGTGGACATGGCGACGGGGCCGGGGCACGAAACGGGCGCAACTTTAGCGCCCCGTTACCCCTCCCGCAACCGGGCGCGGAGAATCGCCACCAACCCCTGGCGCAGCTGGATCAACTGGCCGTGGAAAAAGTGCCCCGCTTCCGGCAGGTCCAGCCAGGTTGGCGGCGGCGCCATGGTCCCGGCCCAGCGCCGCACCTCCGCCGGGTCAACCACCTCGTCCCGCCCCCCCATCACCAGGGTCCAGGGACAGGGAATGGTCCGCTGCTCGCTGAATCCGTAACGCCCCACCGGGGGCGCCACCAGCACCAGATGGGCCACTTCCGCCAGCCGCTGGGCACCGTTCCCCGCCACCCCCGCGCCAAAGGAAAACCCCGCCAGCACCAGCCTGGCCCCGGGATGGCGGGCGCCCATCCAGGCCGCCACGGCGGCGAGATCGTCCACCTCGCCGCGCCCGTCGTCGTGGGCGCCCTCGCTCGCTCCGGTGCCGCGAAAGTTGAACCGCACCGCCGGAATCTCCAGCTCGGCAAAGGCCCGCGCCAGGGTGACCACCACCTTGTTGTCCATGGTGCCGCCGTGGAGCGGATGGGGGTGACAGATGACGGCGGCATAATCCCCCGGCGCGGACGCCGCGACGTCCTGCCAGGCCGCCTCCAGCTGGCCAGCGGGGCCCGCAATCAGACCGCGCCCAGCGTTGTTCACCGCCATCACTCCACCCCACTTGCCCGAATTTGCCGGCAATTGTAGGGGCGCCTCCCCCGCGGCAACAACAGCGGCGCTGAAAATGCCGCCAGATCACGTATACTTCCCGAAACACACTTTCCGAAACACACAGCACCACCCCGCACCGAAGGAAATCGCCGTGGATGCCACTACCCTGTTGATTGCCGCCGCCTGCCTGCTGGCGGGCCTTGCCCTGGGCGCCCTGCTGACCCGCGTCCTCTCCCCCCAGCAAAAGAAGCAGCGGGAGCTCGAGGAACAGCTGCGCCGCACCAGCGATGAATACCGCCTCTACCAGCAGGACGTCACCGAGCACTTCATCAAGTCCTCGGAAATCATCCGCGACATGACCCAGAGCTACCGCGCCCTCGGGGAACAGCTCGCCGCCGGCGCCATGCGCCTCACCACCCCGGAAGTCAGCCGCCAGCTGCTGGACGCCGCCAACCCCGGCCTTGGCGGCTACGTGCCGCGCACCCCTGCCAACACCCCGGCGGAGCCCCCCAAGGACTACGCCCCCAGCGTCCCCGGGGGCGTACTGAGCGAAAACTACGGCTTCGACCAGCCCCGGGACAACTCGCCCTTCAGCGTCTACAGCCAGGGCATGACCCGGGACGACCGCGACTCCCTCGATGTCGCCGACGCCGACAACGACGACCCCACCTACAGGGTGGGCTGAACATCAGCCCTCCGCGCCGGGCCATGCGCCGTGTCCGCTAGCCGACTCCTCCGCCAGTACGGCTGGCCCGTGGCCGCCGGGTTGCTGGCCGCCGCGCTGATTCTGGTGCTGTTCCCTCCGGCGGCCAACCCGCCCACCGGTGAAACCGCAGGGCCCGCCCCCGAAGCCTCGGCCCGCGACCTGGAGGGTCCCGTCTCCTACTCCGCCGCGGTGGCCCGCGCCGCGCCTTCGGTGGTCAACATCTACACCACCAAATCCGTCACCCGCCCCCGCCACCCCCTGCTCAACGACCCGTTCTTCCGGCGCTTCTTCAACAGCGGCAACTTTCCCCAGCAACAGCGCATGGCGTCGTCCCTCGGCTCCGGCGTAATCGTCGACAAGGGCGGCTATATTCTCACCAACAACCACGTGGTGGAGGACGCCGACCAGATCGTCATTCTCCTCTTCGACGGCCGCGAGGCCCGGGCCGAGGTGGTGGGCACCGACAAGGACACCGACCTCGCGGTGCTCAAGATCGACCTGCCGGAGCTCACCCCCATCGCCACCGGCGACCCCCACCATGCCCGGGTGGGCGACGTGGTGCTCGCCATCGGCAACCCCTTCGGCGTCGGCCAGTCGGTGTCCCAGGGCATCCTCAGCGCCACCGGTCGCGGCCTCGGTCTCAACACCTTCGAAAACTTCCTGCAAACCGACGCCGCCATCAACCCCGGCAACTCCGGCGGCGCCCTGATCGACGCCCACGGCAACCTGCTCGGCATCAACTCCGCCATCCTCGACGAAACCAGCTCCGTCGGCATCGGCTTCGCCATCCCGGCGGACACCGCGATGCGGGTGATGGCGGACATCGTCAAGCACGGCCGCGTCATTCGCGGCTGGCTCGGCGTTCAGGCCCAGCAACTGGCAGCCCCCGCCGCCGCGCGGATGGGCCTCGACCCGCCCCGGGGCCTGATGATCACCGACATCCACATCAACGGCCCCGCCCACCTCGCGGGGCTCATCCCCGGGGACATCATCACCCACATCAACGGCCAGCTGGTGGGCGATGGCCGCCAGGGCACCAACATCATCGCCGACCTGATGCCGGGGGACACCATCCACGTGGACGTGGTGCGCAACGGCGAGAAGATCTCCATCACCGCCGTGGCGGGCACCCGCCCCACGCCGGGCTGACGCAGCCCCTGGGGCTGCCCAGCGGGGCCATTTCCCCTTACACTCCGCGCCATAGCCCCCACCAAACCCCACTCCCATGCGCGCCACCACTTCCCTCGCCCTCCTGCTTGCCGCGACCCTGCTCGCCGGCTGCGCCAGCATGAACAAGGACGACTGCCTGAGCGCCGACTGGTACTCCCAGGGCCGCGAGGATGGCGCCGCCGGGGAAAGCCGCGACCAATACCAGCGCCACAGCGAAGCCTGCGCCAAGCACGGCATCGCCCCCGACAAGGCCGCCTACCAGGAAGGCTACGAACACGGTCTGGACGACTTCTGCACCCCCGCCAACGGCTACGACAGCGGCCGCAAGGGCTACAACTACCGGGGCGTATGTCCGGCGGAGCTGGAAGGCGGCTTTCTCCTCGGCTACCAGCAGGGCAAGACCCTGTTCGAGGCGGAACAGCGGGTCGCCCAATACGACAGCGCCCTCCAGGAGCACGCCTCGCGCATCAACAACGCCGAATACCAAATCTACCGCCTGCAGGAAATCCTCGCCGACAGGGACAGCACCGACCCGGAGCGCCAGCAGGCCCTGGCCAATATCCGCTACCTGCAACGGGACATCCAACTCCTGCGGATGCAGATGCACGACCTGCGCTACCAGCGGGACGACGCCGCGATGCAATTGATGGAATTGAACCGACAAGGGGTGCGGGGGTGGTGATTGCGGCGGGGATACTTCATATTGGAAAAGGCCAAGCCTTGTCGGGACAATGTCCGGACGACTACAATAGGAGCATCCAGGATCAATCCGGAGTAGCACCATGAGCACCCTGAATCTTTCCAAGACCGAACGCATTGACGTTCGTGCAAGCGCGCCAGTCAAGCAACTGCTGCAAGAAGCCGCCCGCGCCTGCCACAAAAACGTCAGCGAATTCCTGCTCGACGCGGGCGTGACGGCGGCCGCGCAGACACTGGCGGATCGTCG
>Ga0265293_10007413_pt1 | contig 16903 bp, 16 predicted proteins | sample Munlanlewell138R_FD_192505 | JGI IMG/M metagenome (GOLD analysis project Ga0265293, IMG submission 192505) | Leachate microbial communities from a municipal landfill in Southern Ontario, Canada - Leachate well 138R | ecosystem: Engineered > Solid waste > Landfill > Unclassified | place: Canada...
CCCAGCGCGGCATCAACACCGACAAGGAAACGATCCAGGAAATCAGCCTGGAGCCCGCCAGCGAAGAAGAGATCGCCAACACCGTGGCGGTGATGGGCGGCGAGGACTGGCAGATGTGGATCGACGCCCTCGATGAAGCCGGCGTGCTGGCTGAAGGTGCGAAAACCACGGCGTTCACCTATATCGGCGAAAAGATCACCTGGGATATCTACTGGGACGGCACCATCGGCCAGGCCAAGAAAGACCTGGATCGCCGCGTGCTGGACATCCGCACGAAGCTGGCGGCGCGCCAGGGCGACGCGCGGGTGTCCGTGCTCAAGGCGGTGGTGACCCAGGCGAGCTCCGCGATTCCCATCATGCCGCTCTACCTGTCGCTGCTGTTCCGGGCAATGAAGGCCGATGGCTCCCATGAAGGCTGCATCGAACAGCTGCACCGCCTGTTCAGCGAATGCCTGTACAGCGACAGTCCCCGTCTCGACGAAGAAGGTCGCCTGCGGGTGGATGAACGGGAACTGCGCCCCGAGATTCAGAACGTCGTGGCCGACGCCTGGGCGAAGGTGACCAGCGAGAACATTGCCGAAATGACGGACTTTGCCGCCTACAAAGAGGAGTTTCTCCATCTGTTCGGCTTTGCCTTCGACAATGTGGACTACGAGGCGGATGTGGATCCCGTGGTGCCCATCGCCCGGCTGGGATAAGCGAGGACTTCCCCCATGGCTGACGCGGACACTATCGAACCCGGCAGGGTGTATCAGCTTTCACCGCTGGTGCGGCGCATCACTGCGCCCAACGGCGGCAAGATGACCGGACCCGGCACCAATACCTATCTGGTGGGGTGCGACGAAATCGCGGTGGTCGATCCGGGGCCGCTGATCGACAGCCATGTGGAGGCTATCCTCGACGCCGCGGGTGGCGCCATCAAATGGGTGGTGGCCACTCATACCCATCCCGACCACTCGCCCGCCGCACAGCCCTTGCGCGAGGCGACCGGGGCGCAGGCCATCGGCTGCGTGCTCGAGCCCAGTGACGGCCACCAGGACACCAGTTTCCAGGTGGACGAAAACGTGAAGGAAGGTGACCTGATCCAGGGCGGGGATTTCACGCTGGAAGCGGTTTTCACCCCTGGGCATGTGGGCAATCATTTCTGCTTCCTGCTGCGCGAGGAAAATCTGCTGTTCGCCGGTGATCACCTCATGGAGGGGATCAGCGTGGTGATCCTGCCGCCATCGGGGGATCTCAAGGATTTCATGGATTCCCTGGAAAAACTCAAGAACTACAGCATCGACGCCATCGCGCCGGCGCATGGCCGGGTGATGACCGATCCCGGCGCGGAAATCGACGGGCTCATCAGGCATCGCCAGTTCCGCGAAGCCAAGATCATTTCCGCGATGGAAAAGTTGGGTGAATCAACCCTCGAAGGCCTGGTGCCGCTGGCTTACGATGACGTGGAACCGGAAATTCACAAGATCGCCATCTATTCCCTGTGGGCACATATTCTCAAGCTGGAAAGAGACGGCCGCGCCATCAAGACCATCGAGAAGCACTGGGCCTTCGGTGAAGAGCGCTGGCGCCTGGAATCTTGAGGCTTTGCTGCGCCTGTTGATTTCCGTTACATACCGTAGGGGCAATTCATGAAACCGGCTTTATCGGTTCGCGCAATTGCCCCTACACGCGCGGGAAAACCCAATCAAACCGCCAGCGTGATCAGCTCGGCATCGAATTGCCCCTACACGCGCAGGAAAACCGGGTTTCGGCAATTCATGCCCAGTGTGTAAAGTTTAGAGCTTGCCGCTTCATTCGCCTCGCGCCCTTGACAACGATACGCCACCAGAGCCTGACCCTACTCTTCATGGAAATACATCCCACGCCCTTTACCCGCGATTTGCTCCATCCCCGCTATTGGCCCACCTGGCTCTTGATGGGCCTGTGGTGGCTGCTGGCGCAATTGCCCTATCCGGCCCTGATGGCGCTGGGGCGCGGCATCGGCCACGTGCTGTACGCGGCGGGGAGCTCGCGGCGGCGCATTGCGCTGCGCAATATCGAACTCTGCTTTCCGGACCTGTCGCCACAGGAGCACAAGGCGCTGGTGAAGGAGAACTTTGCCAACTACGGCATGGGGCTTTTCGAGGTGCCGATCGCCTGGTGGTGGAGCGACCGGCGTCTCGACCGCATCCTCACCATAGAGGGGCTGGAAAACATCCGCGACCTCGACGGCCAGGGCGCGCTCCTCATGGCCATGCACTTCACCCACCTGGAACTGGGCGGCCAGGCGCTGGCCAGGCATGTGTCCGCCGATGCCGTGTACCGCGTCCACAAGAATGCGGTTTACGAGTACATCCAGACCAAGGGCCGCAAGGTGCGCAGCCCCGGCTCGGTGGCCTATCCGCGCAAGGATGTGCGCGGCATCACCCGCGCCCTGCGCAACGGTCGGGTGATCTGGTACGCGCCCGATCACGACCTGGGCCCCAGCGGCAGCGTGTTCGTGCCGTTTTTCGGTATCGAGACCGCCACCATCACCGCCACCAGCAAGCTTGCGCACCTGGGCAAGGCCAGGGTGGTGCCTTTCAGCCACTTCCGCCGTGCCGACGGCAGTGGTTACGATGTGCGCGTGCATCCCGCGCTCGACAATTTTCCCAGTGGTGACGACGTGGCGGATGCGCGCCGCGTCAACGAAATCGTCGAGGGTTTCGTACGCCGCCACCCCGAGCAATACCTGTGGGCCCATCGCCGCTTCAAGACACGCCCGCCCGGGCAGCCGTCGCTGTACACCAGGGCGCGGCGCTGAGCTTGGTGATCCCTGCGGAATTGTATGGGGTCGCTTGCGGGCAAGCTCCTACAGGGGGGAGGTAGAGAGGGTCGGGATGGCTGTTGCAGGAGCCTGCCTGCAGGCGACCTTTGTTACCTCAAAGCTTACGGCTTGTAGCTTCTCCAAAGAGCGCTGCTTGTGTGCTTGGGGGCACACCAGTAACATTACGCTTTTTTACCGGAGCAGCGCATGATCACCGGCAGTATTGTGGCATTGATTACCCCCATGGTTCCCGACACCCTCGCCGTGGATTGGGTTGCCCTCAAAAAGCTGGTGGAGTGGCATATCGCGCAGGGCACCAGTGGCATCGTCGCGGTGGGCACCACCGGCGAGTCCGCCACCCTGGATGTGGATGAGCACATCGAAGTCATCCGCTGTTGTGTCGAGGTCGCCGCGGGGCGCATTCCCATCATTGCGGGTACGGGTGCCAACAGCACCAGTGAGGCCATCGAGTTGACGGCGGCGGCGCGTGACGCCAGGGCCGACGCCTGTCTTTTGGTCACACCCTATTACAACAAGCCTACCCAGGAAGGGCTGTATCTGCATCACAAGGCCATTGCCGAGGCAGTGGACATTCCCCAGCTTCTCTACAACGTGCCGGGTCGCACCGCCTGTGACATGCAGGCCGACACGGTGATTCGCCTGGCCGCCATCGACAACATCGTCGGTATCAAGGAAGCCACCGGCGACATCGATCGCGCGAGGGCATTGATCCGCGGCTGTCCCGACACCTTTGCGGTGTATTCAGGCGACGATTTCACGGCCATCGATCTCATGCTGGCCGGCGGCAAGGGCAACATTTCCGTAACGGCCAACGTGGCGCCCGCCAATATGAGCGCCTTGTGCGCGGCCGCGGTGGGCGGCGACGAGCCGCGTGCGCGCGCGTTGCAGAACAAGTTGATGCCGCTGCACAAGGCCATGTTCCTGGAATCGAACCCCATCCCGGCAAAATGGGCGGTGGCGGAACTGGGCTTGTGCCAGCACAATGCCATCCGCCTGCCCTTGACCGATCTCTCGCCGCGCTTCCACGACACCGTGCGCGCGGCCCTTGCCGACAGTGGCCAGGCGGCTACCACTATTTCTTGAAGAGAGCTTTGCGCATGAAGATAAAGACGCTGGCTGTACTTGTCGCGACCGCGACGACCGTTTCCGGATGCGGCATGTTTGGCGACGACGGTATGTTCCGCAACCGCAGCGGCGACTACCGCCATGCGGTCGAGATGCCGCCGCTGGTGGTACCCGAAGACATGGATACGGAGAGCATCGGCCAGCTCTATCCCGTGCCGCAGATTCCCGAAACGGCGGTGACGGAGGATTTCGATACCGTGCCCAGGCCCCAGCCGCTGGCGGCCAACAGCATCGACGAAGTCATCAGGATTCAGACCCTGGGCGATGAGCGCTGGATTCTCAGCAACCGCGACCCCAGCGAGATCTGGCCGCGGGTGCGCAACATTCTCAACCGCAGTGGCATTCCCACCGCCCGTGCCGAAGCGTCGCAGGGCGTTCTCGAAACCGTATGGCTGGAATTCAAGGGAGATGAGGAGCAGAACCACCGCTATCGGTTCTACATTCAGCCCGGCGTGCAAATGCAGAGCACCGAGATCAAGGTGCTGCACGACCAGATGAACAAGGATGGCGCAGAGAAGGCCTCCTGGCCCGAGGCGTCGGTGGATGATGGCCGTGAAAAGGATATGGTCGAGATTCTTGCCAATGCGCTTGCCGGCGACGTCACCAGCGGCACGGTGTCGCTGCTTGCCCAGGCCATTGGCGGCGAGCAGAAAGTGGAATTCGTAACGCCGCGCGTGGCCGATCCCTATCTGTTGATGCGGCTCGATGAAGAGCGCGCCTGGGCCTCCCTGGCTTACTCCCTCACGCGCGGCGGCTTCACCACCGTCGACCAGGATCGCTCGGCGGGGACTTTCTACGTCAACTACACGCCGCCCGAGGACGACAAGGAACCCGGATTCTTCCGGCGCATGTTCAGCCGCGACGGCAAGGTGGTCGAGGCCAATTATCAGATTCGCCTCAGCGAGGCCGAAGAGGGCTCGCAGATTCGGGTGCTCGACGTGGATGGCAACGGTCTCGAACGCAACGAGGCCATTCGCCTGTTGAGAAGTGTTCGGGCCAACCTTTCCTGATGCTGCGCTTCGCTTCCCTGGGAAGTGGCAGCAAGGGTAACGGTACTCTTGTCGAAGGTGGCGGCACCTGTGTGCTCATCGATTGCGGCTTTTCCGTGCGCGAAACGGAGCGCCGCCTGGCGCGCCTCGGTCGCCACCCCGGTGACATCAGCGCGATTCTGGTAACCCACGAGCATGGTGATCATCTGCGCGGTGCATTGCCGCTGGCGCGCAAGCACCGGCTGCCGGTGATGATGACGCCCGGCACGGCGCGCGGAGCGCGTCTCGGCGCCGGCGAGGGGCTCATTTCGATTCGTCCCCAGCAGGCCTTCAAGGTCGGCGATCTCCAGGTTATGCCCGTGGCGGTGCCGCACGATGCCGGCGAGCCCGTGCAATTCACGGTGGCGTTTGGCGGTCGCAAACTGGGTGTGCTGACCGATCTCGGGTCCATCACCGACACTGTGGTGCAACACTTCGACGGCTGTGATGGACTGTTGCTCGAAGCCAACCACGATGTTCAGATGCTCTACACGGGGCGCTACCCGCCGTCCCTCAAACAGCGGGTTGGCGGCAACTGGGGCCACCTCAACAACGGCCAGGCCGCCGACTTGCTGTCGCGCATCGAAAGGCGCAAAATCCAGGCCCTGGTGCTGGGCCACATCAGCCAGCAGAACAATACGCCGCAGCGCGTGGCGGACGCCGTCGCCCCCTGGGTGGAAGGAATGGAGAAGGTAATTTACGCCTGCCAGGACGAGGGTTTTTCCTGGCAGCAGATCTACTAGTTCGTTTACAGGTACAACAATCGATGGAAAAGCGCAGCCAGGTCTACGCCGGCAAGGCCAAGTCCGTATACAGCACCGATCACCCGGATTTCATGGTAATGGAATACCGCAACGACACTTCCGCCTTCGACGGCCAGAAGCTCGCCAAGCTGGATCGCAAGGGCATGGTCAACAACAGGTTCAACGCGTTCATCATGGAGCGCCTCGAAGCGGCCGGTGTGCCCACCCACTTCGTCGAGTTGCTCAGTGATACCGAGTCGCTGGTCAAGTCGCTCAAAATGATTCCGTTGGAGTGCGTGGTGCGCAACGTGGCGGCGGGCAGCATCACGCGCCGCTACGGGGTGCAGGAAGGCATCGATCTCGACCCGCCGACCTTCGAACTGTTTCTCAAGAGTGACGAGCTTCACGACCCCATGGTCAATGAATACCACGTGCGCTCGTTCGGCTGGGCCGAGGAAAGCCAGCTCGAGACCATGAAGGCACTCACGTTCAAGGTCAATGACGTGCTGAAAAAGCTTTTCGACGACGCGGGCATGATTCTGGTGGATTACAAGCTGGAGTTCGGCCTGTTCCAGGGGCAAGTAGTGCTGGGCGACGAGATAAGCCCGGATGGCTGCCGGATCTGGGACAAGGACACCCGCGAAAAGCTCGACAAGGACCGTTTCCGCCAGGATCTCGGCAACGTGATCGAATCCTATGAACAGGTCGGGCGCCGCCTGGGTATCGCATTTCCTGAATGATCACCGCTGCAGAGGGCGGGGTGCGCCGGCGCCCTGCCTCCACGCCAGTTATCCCAGGTTCCAGACGGATCGAGCATCTCCCGTCCGACCTGAGCAACAATTGCCCAAAAAATTATCCACCACCGGGCGCTCGTCCGATCAGCTTAGGTTTTTAACCTGAATATTCTTCAACGAGTTGCTTGCAACTCATTGATTATTAACTTAACTATCTGAAATTTAAAGAAATAAAAAATCTGTTTGATCCGTGAGCAATTCACCTGCTTAGCGCTGCTGCGTGCCGTTGCGCGGCTTTTCCCAGATAAATCCACAGAGTTATCCACAGATTGTGTGGGTAACTGGATTTCGTTGCCGCCGTCGCGCGGGCGCCGTGCTGTACGTTGCTCCGCTTTGGGGCGTGGAAACTCCCGGCGCGGCGCGATCTGCGGCGTATACCGTCTTGCCAGGCCGCGACTGGATGGCGAACGATTTTGCCATATACGAATGCCTTGAAGAAAAAGTTGGATGACCTGTAGGCAAATATTTATCCACCGTCGCAGGATGGTCGCCTGAGTTAGGGTTTTATGCTTACGAAGTTTGGCGAAGTCGCTCATAAGTCATTGATTCTTGAGTTTTGATGTTTTAACTAAATGATTTTAAAAAGAAATATTTTTTGCCTAAAAATTGATCAATTTGTGGAGGGGCCAATGAACACGCTCCTTGGCAGCGGTTATTCGAGAGCTATTCACAAAGTTATCCACAGATTTTGTGGGTAACTTTTTTGGGGAAAAATGAAACGCGGAACCTGAAAATCAAGTATTTGTTACTTGACGAAACGAGAGCGCAGTGGAACGGCTCGCGAAACTATTCACATTGGGCGTAAACCCCTGACGGGTTCGCGCATTACTGTTGTGAGACGCAGTGCCCCGGGTATATCAGGGTGCCGGTGCTGGGCAACTGGGCGGCCAGTTTCTGAACCTCGGCACAGTTCAGGTTGGGATTGTCTTCCAGGTTGACGGAGTGGAGGCTGCCCATGAACAGCAGGGGTTCGATGGAGGTGAGATCGTTGTTTGCCAGGTTGATGGTGTGGAGGCGAGAGAAGAATTCGATGCCGTCCAGGGATTTGATGCCGCCGTGGCTGCAGATCAGGGTGTCCATGTCGGCGACCCGGCGGATGGCGCGATCGGTGATGGCCTGATGGATACAAGTATCCAGGGCGATGTCAGAAATCTCGAAGCCCTTGAGCAGGGGCGGAGGTTCGGAAACCGGCTGGTCGTTGACGGTGACCAGGTAGCGGTCGCAGGCGCCGAGCAGGAGGGTAACGCCCAGAATGGCCAGGATTCCTTGGAATTTCATTGTTGATCCTTATGGGTGCGCTGTGGTTGAAGTGTACACCAGGGGCTGTCGTTAATCCTCCCGTGCCGCGCATTGCCGAGGGTTTGCTTTCGGACGTCAGCAGGCTGCAGGCCGTTGCGCAGCGGGCGGCTGGCTATACAATGCGCGCTGTTCGTGGGGCAACGCGAAAGTGCGAAAAAGTTTAACCGTAGTAATGGAGCAAGCAAAGATGAATATCAAGACACATGCGCTGGTACTGATGATGGGCTTTGCCCTGGCGATCGCAGGCTGTACCACCACCGACCCTTACAGTGGTGAGCAGAAAACCAGTAATACCGCCAAGGGGGCGGCCATCGGCGCGCTCGGTGGTGCGGTCGTCGGGGCCGCCACGTCCAGCAGCAAGGACCGCAAGAAGGGCGTGCTTACCGGCGCTGTTGCCGGTGGCGCCATTGGCGCCGGTGTCGGGGTCTACATGGACCGCCAGGAAAAAGCCCTGCGCGAGCGCCTCGAGGGCACCGGCGTGCGGGTCGCCCGCGAGGGCGACAATCTGCGCCTGATCATGCCGGGTAATGTCACCTTCGGTGTCGACCAGGACCAGGTGCGTTCCGAGTTCTACAACACCCTCAATTCCGTGGTGACGGTACTCAAGGAGTACGACAAGACCAACATCCGCGTCACCGGCCATACCGATTCCACCGGTAGCGACAGCCACAATCAGTCGCTCTCGGAGCGGCGCGCAGCCAGCGTGGGCCGTTATCTTGTTGCCCAGGGCGTGGTCTCGGGCCGTGTGTGGAGCGATGGCTACGGCAAGCGCTATCCCATCGCCAGCAACGATACCGAGCAGGGCCGCCAGGCCAACCGCCGCGTCGAGCTCGAGCTGGTGCCGACCGGTCAGTGAGCGCGCAACGCGATGGCTGGATGCTGTACTGCGCCGAGGGCTTCGCGGAACGCGCGACGCTTCTCGCGCAGTGCGGGCAGCTGAATTTTGCCGGCGAAGCGGCGGATATCAGGAAACTCGGCGAGCCCTTGGTTTTGTGGCTGGATGATACAGGTCTCAGTCTGCGCCAGACCGGGCGCAACGCAATGGGGCCGGTGCGTTGCGACTTCGTCGGCGGCACGGCGCGCCACCGGCGCCTCTACGGCGGCGGTAAATCCCAAACGATTGCCAAGGCCGTCGGCATAAAGGACAGGATCCGTCCTTTTATCGCCGATCTCACCGCCGGTCTTGGCGCGGACGCCAGCACACTGGCTGCGCTTGGCTGCCGGGTGGTGATGGTGGAGCGCAATCCCGTGGTGGCGCTGTTGCTCGAGGACGGCCTCGACAGGCTCGCCGCCGCGGCGCAGCAGGCGGATGACCTGGTGCGGCTGTTCGCCAACCTGTCGCTGGTGACGATGGCGGCGGCAGAGTGGTTGGCATCCTGCGACGACGTCACGCGTCCGGATGTCATCTACCTCGATCCCATGTTTCCAGAACGACGCAACTCCGCCAAAGCCAACAAGAACATGCAGGTTTTTCACCAGGTGGTGGGAGAGGATACGGACGCCGATGAGCTGCTGCCACTGGCGCTCGCCACGGCGCGCAACCGGGTCGTGGTGAAGCGCCCATCGCACGCCCCCTGGCTCGACGGTCAGGAACCGGGGCTGTGTTTCGAGGGCAAATCGGTGCGGTTTGACGTTTATCCACTCAAGAAACTGGTCTGAGAGGGTGGTTGCAGTTTTGTGATGCGCTGAGCTTTCTGCGGCGATCACCGGAGGCGTCGTTCATAATTTGGAAATTTGGGTTGCACCTGTGCCTGTTGATTCCCGCCGAATACCGTAGGGGCAATTCATGAAACCGGCTTTATCGGTTCGCGCAATTGCCCCTACACGCTTATAGCGCAACTACAACCCGCTTCCCCCGGAACTGCGACCGAAAATAACCGAAACGCCAGGAAGTACTATCCTCAATGCTGAGTGGTCGTTCGCGAATACTAATCCTGGATTCGTGGGAAGGGAGATGGCATGAAAATCAAAATCCATAATTTGGAAATTTGGGTTGCACCTGTGCCTGTTGATTCCCGCCGAATACCGTAGGGGCAATTCATGAAACCGGCTTTATCGGTTCGCGCAATTGCCCCTACACGCTTATAGCTTAACTACAACTCGCTTCCCCCGGGAAAATAGCCGAAACGCCAGGAAGTACTATCCTCAATGCTGAGTGGCTTTTCACAAATACTAATCCTGGATTTGTGGGAAAGGAGATGACATGAAAATCAAAATCCATAATTTGGAAATTTGGGTTGCACCTGGACCTGTTGATTCCCGCTGAATACCGTAGGGGCAATTCATGAATTGCCCCTACACGCTTATAGCGCAACTACAACTCGCTTCCCCCGGGAAAATAGCCGAAACGCCAGGAAGTACTATCCTCAATGTTGAGTGGTTGTTCGCAAATACTAATCCTGGATTTGTGGGAAAGGAGATGACATGAAAATCAAACACCTGTCCTTGCTCATGGTCATATTTGTTCTGGCTGCGCCGGGGCCCGTCTATTCACAAGACGAGCCACAGGGCGCGCAGGGCAGTGAGACGTGGCTACCAGCGCTCACCACCAATACCCCGCAGGAGGGCTTCGAACTCGCCGTGACCCTCGCTCGCAAAGGAGTGAGCACGACGCAAACGGACAAGGCCGTATTGAAATCCCTGCGCGAGGACTACGCCCGCGATCCCGACAGCTTGATCGCGGTATCCCATGTGATCGCCGTCCATTTTCAGACCATCGCGGCCGCCAATGATTACTGGCGCGCCAACTGACGCTCAGTCCTCATCCAGCGCCTGGAATTCCGTGACGAGGAAATCGAGCAGGGTGCGCACCGAGGGCAGCTGACCGCGCCGCGACGGATACACGGCGTGAACGATCTCCCGGCGGGGTTCCCAGCCTGGTAGTACATGAGTCAATTCACCGCGGGCAAGCCACTCACGCACCATCATGCGGGGCAACTGCACGACGCCGACCCCGGCGATGGCCGCGCTACGCAGAGCGGGCATGCTGCGGGTAACCAGCCGTGGCTGGTGGCGGATCGTCGCCTGTGCCGCGTCGGGGCCGAGCAGGTGCCAGGCATGTTCACCTTGCGGCGAGCCGAGCTCCATGCTGGGCAGTTCGGCGAGGTCGGCCGCTGATTGAGGTGCGCGGTGACAGCGTTCGAGCAGGATGGGGCTCGCCACCAGGCACTGGCCGCGATCCGAGAATACGCGCAGTACCAGATCGCTGTCTTCCAGCGGCGGCGGTCGTACGCGGATGGCGATGTCGACGCCTTCGCCGATCACGTCCACGCGCCGGTCAGTGGCTTCCACATGCAGTTCCACCTGGGGGTAGCGCACCAGATAGGCCGCGAACATTTCGCCGGCGCGCGACTCCAGCAATGCCACCGGACAGGTGATGCGCACGATGCCGCGCGGTTCGGCCTGGGTCATGGCGATGGCCTCTTCGGCGGCATCGGCCTCGACCAGCATTGCGCTGCAATGGCTGTAGAAGGTGCGGCCAGCTTCGGTCACATTGAAGTGGCGCGTGGAACGCTGGATGAGCCGTGTGCCGAGACGTTCCTCGAGCTGCGCGATTCTGCGGCTGAGCCTGGACTTGGGTACGCCCAGTGCGCGACCCGCCGGGGCAAAGCCGCCGTGATCCACCACCTGGACAAAATAATAGAGATCGTTGAGGTCTCGCATAGCTCATCGTTCCATAAATAGAACTCTGAGGGATGATATCACCATCTACTGCCGGTGACGTTCTTGAAATAGTATCTCTACATCGCTGCTGCGCCGCGCAGCACAGGATCAGGAGGTACGCCATGAAGAAGGTTCTCGGCATTTACAGCGCTCCGCGCCCGCATTGGGTCGGCGATGGCTTCCCGATGCGTTCACTGTTCAGTTACCACGACCTGGGCCGACATCTCAGCCCCTTCCTGTTGCTCGATCACGCGCCGCCGACCCATTTCGAGCCAGCGTCTCGGCCGCGCGGTGTCGGCGAGCATCCGCACCGGGGTTTCGAGACCGTCACCATCGTTTATCAGGGCGAAGTGGCTCACCGCGACTCCACCGGTGCCGGCGGCACTATCGGTCCGGGCGATGTGCAATGGATGACAGCCGGCGCCGGTATCGTGCATGAGGAGTTTCACTCACCGGCGTTTACCCAGCGTGGCGGCACCATCGAAATGGTGCAGTTGTGGGTCAATCTGCCAGCCCGCGACAAGATGGTCGAGCCGGGTTATCAAAGTATTCTCGATGCGCAAATTCCGCTTGTGGAGCTGCCTGACGGCGCCGGGCGTGTACGCGTCATCGCCGGCGAGTTTGCGGCGCAGCGTGGACCGGCGCGCACCTTCACCACCATGGATGTCCTGGACATGCGCTTGACGCAGGGCGCCGCCGTCCAGCTGCCTACCCGCGATGGCCACACGCTGGCGCTGGTGGTGCTGCATGGCGCGCTGATGGTCAATGGCGATGTCGCCCGCGAAGGCCAACTGGTGCATCTGGAACGCGCCGGCAGCGGTGTGCGGATCGAGGCCAACAGCGACGCCAGCGTACTGTGGTTGTCGGGCGAGCCGATCGATGAACCGGTGGTGGGCCACGGCCCCTTCGTGATGAACAGCGATGCCGAAATTGTCCAGGCCATCGAGGATTTTAATACCGGTCGTTTCGGCCGCATGCCCGCCTGATCGAGTACCGCAGATCTTTGTCGTGGATGCGGAGCGCTGGCATGACGTGCTACGTGCGAGTGCCTTCAAGCATCCGGAAATGATTTTTTACACAGCTATGAGGAAGAAAAGTTATGTCCAATCGCGCTATTGAAATTTATCGGAAACGTCGCAGCCAGTATGCCCTGGGCAAGAATCTGGATGTTGACATGGAATCCATTATTGGCCTTATCAAGGAAGCTGTGCGTCAAGCACCGTCTTCGTTCAACTCGCAAAGTTCGCGGGTGCTGATCCTGTTTGGCGAGCAGAGCGACACCTTCTGGGCGTTGACCAAGGAAGCCCTGCGACCACTGGTGCCAGCCGATGCGTTTGCCAATACAGAAAAGAAACTGGACGGCTTTGCCGCCGGTGTCGGTACCGTGCTGTTCTTCGAAGATCAGGATGTCGTGAAAGGGATGCAGGAACAGTTCGCACTCTATGCCGAAAATTTTCCGATCTGGTCCGAGCAGGCGTCCGGTATTGCGCAGTTTGCCGTGTGGACCGCACTGTCCGAGGCCGGTATCGGCGCCAGTCTGCAGCACTACAATCCTGTGGTGGATGAAGCCGTGGCGAAGACCTGGAATATTCCAGCATCGTGGAAACTGCGGGCGCAGATGCCGTTTGGCTCCAATGAAGCCGGTTTTGGCGAAAAAACCTTTATCGATGACGAGCAGCGCTTTCTGGTTTTTGCCTGATCTGGCGGTAGGGTGGACACCGTTTTTCGTGTCCACCAAAAATGTTGAAGCTTCTTGACACGCGTAAACCAGAGACTCGGGCTATGGACTTGCCGGTCTATATGCCATGATCCTCAAATTGTCGATTGATGAATAACGGAGGTGTCCAGCAATGCAGAAGAATCTTTTTACCGACTATGACCTTTGTGGTCTGCAACTGAGCAACCGCGTGGTTATGGCTCCCATGACACGTTCACGGGTGCCGGACACGGTTCCCGATGAAGACACGGCGCTGTATTACAGGCAGCGAACTGGCGCGGGGCTGATCGTCACCGAAGGTTCGCCAATATCGCGGCAGGCTGTTGGATATCTGTTTACGCCGGGTATTCATTCTGACGCGCAGGTGGCTGGCTGGAAAAAGGTGACCCAGGGCGTGCATGACGCGGGTGGGAAAATTTTCATTCAACTCTGGCATGTCGGGCGCGTCTCCCACACGTCTTTGCACGACGGTGCGGCACCGGTCGGCGCTTCGACAAAAATGGCGCAAAACACCACCGCCTTCGCGTATGACAAGAACGGCAATCCGGGCCCCGTGCAGGCGAGCCAGCCGCGTGCGCTCTCGACCGACGAAGTGCGCGATGTCGTTCAACAGTTCGCCGATGCCTCGGCAAGAGCCATCGACGCCGGCTTCGACGGGATCGAGATACACGGCGCCAACGGCTACCTGATCGAACAGTTCATCAGCGGCGCTATCAATGATCGCGATGATCGATACGGTGGAGGCACCATCGAAGGGCGCCTGCGCCTGGTTCTGGAGGTGGTGGATGCGGTGATTGCCCGCATCGGGCGTGAACGGGTCGGGATTCGCTTGTCACCCTTCAATCGTATTTTCGATATGCAGGCTTTTGACGGTGAAGAAGACACCTGGCTCGAACTGGCGCGGCAGCTGTCGACACGGCAGCTGGCCTATGTGCACATCAGCAACCGGGGTGTACTTGTTGGCACCGCTGAAGGGCTGGCGTTTCTCGAACGCTTCCGCAAAACCTACCAGGGCACGCTGATTCTGGCGGGCCAATATACCAAGGAAACTGCCGAAAAGGATGTTCGAGACGGTTTGGCGGATCTGGTCGCGCTTGGCAAGCCCTTTATTTCCAATCCCGATCTGGTTGAACGAATGAAACAGGGTTGGCCGCTGGCCGAGCCGGATAGCGATACTTTTTATGGCGGCGATGCCCAAGGGTATATCGATTACCCCGAGTATGATGGCGCGCCGTCCCCGGGGTAGTCTCGCTGAAGCCAGTCGCCGCTGACTGTCGTCACGCCTCAGGCCAAGAGCCTTTCAAGCACGCCGCGATACATCGACGCCAGCTGATCCAGCTCGGCGACCGCTGTGCTTTCGTCCACTTTGTGAATGCTGGCGTTGACCGGGCCGAGCTCCACCACCTGGGTGCCGAGCGGGGCGATGAAGCGCCCATCCGAGGTGCCGCCGGCGGTGGAAAGCTCGGTTTCCAGCCCCGTTATTTCGCGAATGCTGTCGCGCACCGCAGCCACCAACTCGCCGCTGGCGGTGAGGAAGGGCTCGCCACTCAGATTCCAGGTGATGCTGTAATCCAGATTGTGCCTGTCGAGAATGGCGCGGGTCCGCGCCTTCAGGGTAGCGGCGTCCAGTTCGGTCGAGAATCGGAAATTGAACACCACCAGCAATTCGCCGGGAATGACGTTGGTGGCACCGGTGCCGCCGTGGATATTGGAAATCTGAAAGCTGGTGGCGGGAAAGAATGCATTGCCTTCATCCCAGCGTTGATTGCACAGTTCGGCCAGTGCCGGTGCAGCGCGGTGAATGGGGTTGTCGGCGAGATGCGGATAGGCCACGTGGCCCTGCACACCCTTGACATGCAAGGTGCCACCGAGTGAGCCGCGGCGGCCGTTCTTGACCACGTCGCCGCAGCGTGCGGTGCTGGATGGCTCGCCCACCACACACCAGTCGGGAATGGTGCCATGCTGCACCAGCCATTCCACCACTTTCACGGTGCCGTTGATGGCGACGCCTTCCTCGTCGCTGGTGATGAGATAAGCGATGCGACCCTGATGATCGGGGTGCGCGGCAACGAACGCCTCGGTGGCCGTGATCATCGCCGCCAGTGAACCTTTCATATCGGCGGCGCCGCGCCCGTAGAGCAGGCCATCGCGAATCTGCGGCTCGAAGGGCGGGCTCGCCCAGTGGCTCTCGTCACCGCTCGGCACCACGTCGGTGTGGCCCGCGAAGCACAGAATCGGTCCGCTGTCACCGTGCACCGCCCAGAAATTGTGGACATCGCCGAACGGCAGATTGGTCACCGCGAAGCCCATGGCCTCGAGCCGTGCAATGAGAATTTCCTGACAGCCAGCATCCTCCGGCGTCACGGAGCGGCGGCGAATGAGATCGCAAGCGAGGGATAGCGTGGGGGAGGGTGCGGTCATTGCTTGCCCCCGCGGTGGGAGAACTGGCGGGTGATGCCTGATGTCTGACGTCTGACGGAGGATGTCTGACGTCTGACGTCTGACGTCTGACGCAAAAACACAGTGGGACCAGGCCTTTCAGAACCACCTGCGCTGCGGTGGCTGACCAGAGATTGTTGCTCAGGAAGTGGCACTCCAAAAGCGTCCGACGTCCGACGTCCGACGTCCGACCTGCTAGTTATACACATGCAAAGCCTCATTCAACGCAATCGCCGAGCGGTTGGTCAGGCATTCCACTGCACCTGTGGTGGAGTTGCGGCGAAACAGCAGGTCGTCCTTGCCGGCCAGATCGCGTGCCTTGGCTGCACCGACGGGCTTGCGCTCGTCGTCGAGCAGCACGACGCGGGTGCCAGCGGTGATGTAGAGGCCCGCCTCCACGGTGCAGCGGTCGCCGAGGGGAATGCCGATGCCGGCGTTGGCGCCGATCAGACACTCCTTGCCCACGGAAATGATGAGGTTGCCGCCGCCCGACAGGGTGCCCATGGTGGAGCAGCCGCCGCCCAGGTCGGAGCCGGCGCCCACGAAAACCCCGGCGGAGATGCGGCCCTCGACCATGCTGGGGCCTTCGGTGCCGGCGTTAAAGTTGACGAATCCCTCGTGCATGATGGTGGTGCCCTCGCCTAAGTAGGCGCCGAGGCGCACCCGCGCGGTGTCGGCGATGCGCACGCCGCTGGGTACCACGTAGTCGGTCATTTTCGGAAACTTGTCGATGCAGTCCACCCCGAGAGTCTTGCCCTTGAGGCGTGCTTCGAACTGGCGCTGCGGCAATTCTTCCAGATCGATGGCGCCCTTGCTGGTCCAGGCCACGTTGGGCAGAACGCCGAACAGGCCGTCCAGTTCCAGGCTGTGAGGTTTTGATAGACGGTGGGAAATCAGGTGCAGCTTGAGGTAGGCCTCCGGCACCGACTGGGGCCTGGCGTCTCGGTCGTTCAGCACCAGCACCAGCGGTCTCTCGCCATTGCTCATGGCCCCGGCGATGGCTGCCTGGTCCTTCTCGTCCGCCTCGCGCAGCGATTCACACAAGGCCTTGGCCTGCTTGTGGGTGAGGGGAATGGTGGCATTGTCAGACTCGTAATCCAGCACGTCGCGGATGGCATTCACCAGATTCTCGCTGGGATCGAGCACCGGGGTGGGAAAGTAGACTTCGAGCCATTTCCCTTTGCTGTTCTGGGTGCCCACACCAAGGCCGAGGCTGTGAAATGCAATCATACGCTCTCCTGAAAAACGTGCCCGAACGAAACAGGCGGGATGTTGAACTAAAGGTT
>Ga0265293_10007414_pt1 | contig 16903 bp, 16 predicted proteins | sample Munlanlewell138R_FD_192505 | JGI IMG/M metagenome (GOLD analysis project Ga0265293, IMG submission 192505) | Leachate microbial communities from a municipal landfill in Southern Ontario, Canada - Leachate well 138R | ecosystem: Engineered > Solid waste > Landfill > Unclassified | place: Canada...
TGCTTGGATACCGCGAAAAATATTACCACCGCCGATGACAATCCCGATTTGGATTCCCATATTGTAAATTTCGGCAATTTCAGCGGCAAATGTTTTAAGCACATTGGCATCTATTCCGAACTGACGATCGCCCATCAAAGCTTCACCACTGAGTTTTAATAGAATTCTTTTAAACGTAATCATTATAATCTACTATATTTTTTAAAAAGGCAGGTTAAACATACTTATAAAAAAAACTGTCTCAAAATGCAACTTACCATATTAGAGCAGACATCATTCATCAGTCCTGTTCCATACAAATAAATATTTCTTTATGTCTTAAGTATGATGAGCAAAGATAAGACTTAAATTGCATTTGAGACAGCCTCTTAAAATCAATAAAACAATACTCAGGCTTCGCCGAGAGCAAACCTCACGAAACGGTTAACCTTCACTTCAGTACCCTGAATTTCAGAAATTTTCTTCAGTACATCACTGATATTCATATTACCGTCTTTAACGAAAGCTTGTTCGATGAGGCAGTTTTCACTGTAGAATTTTTCAAGGCGTCCTTGAGCAATTCTTTCAGCAATTTCTTCTTTTTTACCTTGTTCAATTGCTTGTTGTTTGTAAATTTCAATCTCTTTCATAAGAGTTTCGGAATTCACTTGTGAGCGTTCAACGTACTGCGGATTCATAGCTGCAATTTGCATTGCGATATCACGAACGAGAGATTGTGATTCATCGCCATTAATCGGTGTATTTACTTCGAGTAAAACAGCCAGCTTATTGCCTGCATGTATATAAGCAGTAACATAACCGTCGGAAGTCCATCTTTCTAATCTTCTTGCTTCAATTTTTTCACTGAATTTAGAAAGTATTTCGTTGTGGATATCCACGATATTATTTCCGTTAGCAGATAATTTATACAAATCATCGGCGTTGTTTACGTCATTTTCGAGAAGTGCCTGTGCAACCAAATTCACATAATCTACAAATTCTTGATTACGAGCTACGAAATCAGTTTCACAGTTTATTTCGAGTATTGAAGCGGTATTACCGTCAGGAGAAGTCAAAGCGACAATCATACCTTCGTTAGCACTTTTATCGGCACGTTTAGCAGCAGAAGCTGCGCCTTTTTTTCTAAGAATTTCGATAGCAAGATTCATATCGCCTTCGGCATCAACAAGAGCTTTCTTGCAATCTGCCATTCCGGCTCCGGTTTTATCCCGCAAATCTTTAACCATTAAAGCGGATATTTCAGCCATATTAATATCAGAACTCTATATAATTAACAAAAAATTATTCAAATTATTCAGCTGCACTTGCATCACTTGCAGCTTCGCCACCTTGTTCGGGGGTTCCGGTCGGAGCAGGTCTGCGTCTGTCAGAGCGTTTGACGCGACGTTCGCGAATTCTGCGTTTTACTTTGCCGTCTTCATCATCAATTTCCACATCTTTGTCAGCTCCGTCAGCATTTAGTTCAGCATTACGAACTTTAGCTACTTCACTACCTTCGATGACAGCATCAGCCATAACACTTGCAATTATTTCAATTGTTTTGATTGAGTCATCATTAGCAGGGATTGGATAATCCACATCATCAGGGTCTGCGTTTGTATCAACAATACCGATAACAGGAATTCCGAGAATTTTCGCTTCTTTAATAGCCAAATGTTCTTTGCGAATATCAACGACAAATATTGCACCGGGGAGTCGTGTCATTGTTTCGATACCGCCGAACATTTTGCGTAATCTGTCACGCTCTCTTGAAATGAGCAATCTTTCTTTCTTTGTGATTTTTTCGAATGTACCGTCAACTTCCATTTTGTCAATAGCAGTAAGTCTTTTGATAGACTTACGTATAGTAACAAAATTTGTGAGCATACCGCCCAGCCAACGTTCAGAAACATAGTTAATTCCTGCGCGTCCGGCTTGTTCGGCTATAGCACCCTTAGCTTGTTGTTTAGTACCTACGAACAAGAGTACTTTGCCTTTACATGCTATATCATAAATGGCTGATTTTGCTATTTCGAGCAGGACTTGTGTTTTACGGAGGTCAATGATATGAATACCGTTTCGCTCCATAAATATGAAGGGAGACATTTTGGGATTCCATCTGCGTGTCAGATGGCCGAAATGAGCACCTGATTCTAACAGGGCTTCAATTGAAACTGAATGTTCCATTTATACTCCTAAGATTTTATTAATGTTTGAACTACTGCCTTCCATCAACTTACACATCCAGCATACAGCCACAAGGATGGGCAATCCGGTAGGCATGATTATTAAAAACGAGGCTGCAAAAACAGCAGCCCGAGCAACAATTAACGTTTTGAGAATTGGAAGCGTTTACGTGCTTTCTTCTGACCATATTTCTTACGCTCGACCATTCTTGGGTCACGAGTAAGAAGTCCGCCTTGACGAAGTTGTGAACGTAATTCTTCATCATATTCCACGAGTGCTCTTGCTATTCCAAGCTGAACAGCACCCGTCTGACCGCTTTTACCGCCACCTCTGACTGTAATATTAACATCGAATTTACCGTCTGCACTTGCAAGTGCAATAGCTTTTACTGCTTCTTGACGGTTGATTGCGATTGGAAAATATTCCTCAAAAGGCTTCTTGTTAACGGTGATTTTACCGCTGCCGGGATTATGCAATCTAACTTGTGCTATTGATGTTTTTCTTCTGCCTGTTGCTGAAAACACCTTCATTAAATACCCCTTAATTCACTTAAAATATTATTTGTATCTTAACTCATAAACCTGAGGCTTCTGTGCCGAATGTGGATGCTCTTCACCGGCATATACCTTTAGTTTCTTATATATCTGGCGTCCAAGACGATTCTTGGGAAGCATACCTTTTACACTATGCTCAATAATTTTTGACGGATTATTCTTCTTCAAATCTTTGAATGTGTCTATCTTGACTCCGCCCGGGTAACCGGTATGTCTGAAATATTCTTTCTGTTCGGCTCTTTTGCCTTCGAGTATTACCTTATCAGAATTTATGACTATGACAAAGTCACCGGTATCTACGTGAGGAGTGAACCATGGTTTGTGCTTACCTCGCAACAAAGTAGCTATCTGTGTTGACAATCTACCTACTGTCATGTTGCTGGCATCCACAATCCACCAATTTCTTATAACATCCTCTTTTCTAAAAGACTTAGTAATTTTCGCTGAGGGTTCCACGAAACACTCCTAAAAAATATTAATTTACAACAAATACATTTTACAAAAGTAATAAATATTGCGGTATTTACCAAAAAAAAGTAAATCGCATTTTTTACGAACTTAAAAATACGAATATTTTATCAATTAAAGAATAATTTATTATAAAATTCCTGATTTGTCACTCGGATTACTGATTTCTTACCCTTAGGAGAATATAACGGTATTCTGTATCCTTTCAATCCTGCCATTAGACTTCGTATTTCTGTGGAATTCAATTCCGAACCGTTCTTTATTGATGCTGATTCTGAGTATGAAGTACATATTCTATCGTATATATCTTGTACAGTATTGAGCTCTATTGCAGCAATTTCGATAAGAAATTTCCTCACCGATTCTTCTTCGGTACCGCTTTTTAAACTTTGCGGGATTCCTTTAAAAATGACTCTGTCTTTATGCAATTCAAAAGAAAACCCTAGTGATTCAATATCACCCTTAGTGCTATGGATTATATTAAATTGATTGTTGTCAATTTCGATTTCCATTGGAAACAGTAGTTCTTGCACTACACGAGTATTGCCGTTACGGTTTGCTGTTATATTGTCGTATATCAGACGCTGATGTAATCCGGACTGATCAATGATGTAAATGTATTCGCCAATATCAGCGATGATAAATCTTCGATTAATGTACTTGTAAGAAGATTCTTCGAAATTATCGGGTAGCATTGCTTGATTGCTCGGGTTGTTGTCAATCCGATTAAATATATCATCGAATGCACTGTGTATAATTGGCTTCTTAACAATATCGTGCTGAATATCACTGCTTGAATGACTTGCACGGGAATTATCAAAGTTCACCATCTCACCGGTCATTCTATTAACTAATATATCATGATTATTATCTTTTATCAATGAAAAAGGATTAGCAGCCATATCAAGGTCAATTTTTACTTCAGGAATATAGCTTGAATTTCGCAGAGCTTGCAATACCGCATTTTTTACTGAATTATATACAAAACGTTCATCATCGAATTTGACTTCATGTTTCTGAGGATGCACATTTACGTCAACCTTTGAATAATCAAGATTAAGGTACAGAACAAACAAAGGCTTTTGATTTTTGTCCAATAACTCTTCATAACTTGAATATACTGCATGTGACAAGGAATTGCTTAGGATTGGCCTGCCGTTCAGAAAGAAGTACTGACTGCCTCTTGACTGTTTAGAGAGATGAGGCTCACCGATGAAACCGTCTATTGAAACGAAATCATTCTGATAATTGACAGGAATCAATGATTCTTTAATGTTCCTTCCGAGTAAATCTGCAATCCTTTCAATTTTGTCTGATGGTAAGATGTCAAATATCAGAGTATCATCATCATAAAAAGTAAATCGTAATTCAGGCTTGGACAAGGCTGTTTTAATCATTGTATCAGATATGTACCTGAATTCCGTCATATTGGACTTGAGGAATTTTCGTCTTGCAGGTACATTATAAAACAAATTCCTTACAAATATTTGAGTACCTTTATCACAATTTATTTCTTCCAATATTTCCTCTTTCATTGGCTCGGAAATTAATTTCCAACCATGAGGCATTTCTATTTTACGTGTACGAATCTCGACATTGGCTACTGAGCAAACAGAAGCAAGGGCTTCGCCGCGAAAACCAAAAGTCTTTATTTCTTCCAAATCTTCTGACGTGAATACTTTACTTGTTGCATGTCGTTTTACTGATAATTCTAAATCTTGTTTTGTCATTCCGTTGCCGTCATCAATTACATGAATCAATGACTTGCCGGCATTTCTGACTGATACTATGATACTTCCTGCACCCGCATCAATAGAATTTTCTACCAATTCTTTTACTACTGATTCGGGTCTCTGAACTACTTCACCGGCTGCAATTTGATTGGCAATGAAATCCGGCAATATTTTTACTTTACTTTCATATATTTCTGTCATGATAGTAAAAACGAATTAAAGAATTTCTGTTTTAAAAAAGTTATCAACAATATCATACAAAAATCAACTTTAAATTATCATTACAAGGTAAAGAATTCTATTGACCAAAGTATTGTAAGAACAAATTCAATTAAGACAAAATCGGAAAGTGGTAAAAATAATTTCAATTCAAATAATCATTCAAATTCAATTCGAACAAGTGCGTATTATCAGCAGACAATATATATTCGTAGAAAATTCCGGCAGCTTCGCGATGCGATGGCAGAGGGAGCTTAGCAAGGGCAAGCTCGAGATGTAACCACTCATATTTCTCATGCTCTTTAGATAATTTAATAGGAATGTTTGAATCAATTAACATACCGAACACAGGAGAAGAATGGATTGTATTATCAGCAGGGCTGAAAAATTGTGTAACATAGGGTAGAGACCACATCCTGAGTGGATTGCCGCCGATTTCTTCATACGTTTCTCTTAATGCGGCAGCAACTGCTGTTTCATCGCCTTCTATTGTGCCGGTAATTACTTGCCAGATTCCGGGATAAACCTTTACTTTGGTAGAACGTTTTAACAGAAGATACTTATATTCCATGAATTCTTCAAAATATGCTGCAATATGTACCTGTACTGTGTTTGATGTATAATTAATCATTTCATATCACCTCACCTTTTCTAATGCCCAATTAAATACTTTCAAATATTCAAGGGCAGATTTTCCGGAAGAAAAATTGTTATTCATAGCGTTTTTACGTATTATATCCCAATGCGGTTGGTTATTATATACTGACAATCCTCTTCGCATGGCGTAAGCCAAATCGTCTGCGTTGTATTGCCAGAACAGAAATCCTGTGCCTTGGGCAGTATCAAAGTTATATTCAGTGATTGTATCTGCGAGTCCTCCTGTAATTCTTGCAATAGGAATTGTTCCGTATCGCATGGCATACATTTGTGTCAGCCCACAAGGTTCGAAAAGTGACGGCATCAGAAAAAAGTCTGACGCTGCAAATAATCTGTGAGACAGTGTGTTGTTATAACCTATGTTAATTAATGCTAAATCAGGATATTTCCATTTGATATAGTTGAAATAGTCAGTATATTTCCTTTCACCGGTACCTAAGAGAGCAAACCTGAACATACTGTTTTCTAAATAGTATTCCAGCTTAGCTGTCAGTAAGTCAATTCCTTTCTGTTCAGTCAGTCTGCTGACCATTCCAATCAGAGGCAGTTCGAGATTAGCATCTTCCCGAACTCCGTGTTCGAGCAGGAACTTCCTTTTATTTATATTTTTATCGGATAATTCAGAATCTGAGTAGTTATTGTAAATATTTTTATCAATTTCCGGATTCCATTCATCGTAATAGACACCGTTAAGGACTCCTATTAAGTCGGCACCCCTGAGATTCAACTCTTGTTGTAAGCCTTCACTATAATAAGGGTAACGGATTTCCTTAGCATAGGTCGGACTGACTGTAGTTATTTTATCGGCAAACATGATACCTACTTTCATGGCATTGACTGTTCCGTATTTTTCAAACCATGAGCCCGGGTAAAATTCTTTCATACCAAAATTTGAAAGCAACATAGCATTTTCAGGATTAAATTTACCCTGGTATGCTAAATTATGAATAGTATATACTCCGGCAGTATTTGCAAATAATGGGTCATGACGATAGAATGATTTTAGAAAAGCCATAGTGAAAGCAGTATGGAAGTCGTGAGCGTGTATCACATCAGGCTTAAAATTCAAAGCTTTAGCAGCTTCAAATACTGCTCTGCTGAAAAATATAAAACGACGGTCATTATCTCCGTATTCATTCGGGTCACCATAGATTCCGTTCCTGTCAAAATACTGATTATGCTCAATCATATATACAGGCACTTTACTGTTAGGCAAATATCCTTGCCACAGTCTTGCATATTCTGTCCAATTGCCCATTTGTACAATCAATGTCTTATCGGTTGGCTCAATTCGGTATTTATATGTATCTATGAAACCATATTTTGGCATTATTACAATTGGTGTTTGTCCGTGTTTGTGCCACTCAAGCGGAAGTGATGATGCTATATCAGCCAAACCACCGGCTTTCGCAAACGGTTCGACCTCAGAAGATGCAAGAATTATGTTCATTTAATATTAATTTTCAAAAATGTCAATAATAAATGTTTAAAGATAAACATATACGCTTTAATATGAAATTAAAAAATGTTATTTTGTATTATTATTTTTGTATTATTTAAGATTTGTTTTAAAGATAAGCGTGAAATCCGAACAAGAAAATACTATATATTATGAATTTGAATCCGATGATGAGCAACTGACAATACATGTGCCTGAGCCTCTGACTTATTCGAATGCGACACACTTCAGGGTGCTTTTCGACATAATTGATGATATGAAATCATTCAAAGTGTTGATTTTAGATTTTTCAAAACAAAAGGAATTTGATACATATCTGATTGTTTTCAGGAATAGTCTGGCTCAATTTTGTTTAGAAAGGAATATAGACTTCAGAATTGAACATTCAAATGATGATATCGAATCAGTTATTTCATTAATGCAAACAACACCTACGCTAGCTGTCGAAAATTTACAGGATAAATCGCAGATTTATTTGTATTTTCAACAAGTCGGAAGCATAGTCATCAAAGTTTTTCAAGATGTTTACAACTTCATTTCATTCTTCGGAGAATTAATTCAAAAACTATTGAAACTGATTATCCGACCTTTGTCAATAAGGTGGCAAGATATGCCCTTGCATTTTACACAATCAGGTGTGATGGCTTTGCCAATTACAATTATGATAGTGTTCTTGCTTGGATTGATTACAGGATATCAGGGTGCTTTACAGTTGAAGCAGTTTGGAGCCGACATGTTTATAGCCAATCTTGTAGGTATATCTCTATCCAGAGAATTGTCACCCTTGATGGTAGCCATTCTGGTCGCCGGCAGGTCAGGTTCGGCATTCGCAGCAGAACTGGGAACAATGAAAGTATCCGAAGAAATTGATGCACTGACAACTATGGGTTTCGACAAGTTTGAATTTCTTGTGTTACCTCGCGTGCTTTCGGTAACTCTGGCAATGCCGTTTTTGGTAATAATCTGTAATGTAGTCGGTATTGCCGGCGGACTTGTCGCCGCTATCACTACGCTTGATATTACTACTGCCGGATATATCGGTAGATTGGAAATGGCACTTTCTCTCTGGGATATCGGTACTGGATTAATTAAGAGTTTAGTATTCGGATTTCTGATTGCAGCTCTCGGATGCTATAAGGGTATTAATGTCAAAGGTGGTGCTGACGCCGTCGGAAGATACACTACTTCATCAGTTGTCGCTGGAGTGTTTCTTATCATTTTGTCGGATGCAATTTTTACATTCATCTTCCAATCTATAGGTATATGATGAATAATAAAATTATCAGAGTCAATAATCTCACAGTCAGATACGGCAGTCTCGAAGTACTGAAAAATGTTTCTTTTGAAATCAATCGCGGAGAAATATTTGTGATTGTTGGAGGCAGCGGTTGCGGTAAAAGTACACTTCTGAGACAATTAATCGGCTTAGAAGTACCTTCGTCCGGGGATATTTTTATAGACGATGTTGATTTCTTGGCTGTAGATAAGAAATCAAGAAAAGAAATCTTGAGAAAATTCGGTGTTCTCTTCCAGTCAGGCGGATTATTTGCTTCTATGACACTTGCGGAAAACATTAAACTCGTTCTGGGCGAATATACAGACTTGAATGATGAAGAAATGAATGAAGTTGTAGATATCAAATTGGCTTCGGTTGGTCTCAGCGGCTTTAGAGAATACTATCCGGCAGAGATAAGCGGAGGAATGAAGAAAAGAGCTGCCTTGGCAAGAGCTATGGCGTTGGATCCCGATATACTTTTTTTCGATGAACCTTCCTCAGGACTCGACCCGTTGACATCGGCTTCTCTTGATAAACTAATAAATGAAATCAATAAGATTTTCGGTACTACTATGATTATCGTTACTCATGATTTAGCAAGCATTAAAACGATTTCCCAAAGAATAATAATGCTTGACAAATCCGTTCGTGGAATTCTTGCTGAAGGTACACCGCAGTATCTTACAGGTCTTAAAGACAAACCTAATGTATATAATTTCTTTAACAGAATATCTTGAAAATAATTCTTGATATGGACATATACAAATCAATATACCACGCTATTAACGGCAGTGTATTTCGATATTAAGAGAATACTCTGATTGGAAATTCGTGAATTTATTAATGTGTGCCATTGCTCATGTATTTGACAATTGCACACATTTTATGATTTCAATTAGTGCAAGGAATAATAATTTGTTGAAATATGCTTAATCTGAAATTTTATAATACTTCACAAAAATATATTCACTAGCTTTGTATATCATACTCAATAAATTTATCAAATTACTTCATTTAAAATCTTACAAGTGTTATATTGCAATCGGCATTGTGCCAAATAATCAAAAATTATTTATTTTAAATTGAAAACGGTGTAAAATGAAAACTTACAAAATTGCATGGCTCCCTGGTGACGGAGTCGGAGTTGAGGTTCTGGAAGCTGCTAAAATTGTGTTTGACAAACTTCAATTCAATGCCGAATACATACATGGAGATATTGGCTGGGAATATTGGTGTAAAGAAGGTGATGCCTTTCCGCAGCGAACAATAGATCTCTTAAATAATGTTGATGCTGCTATGTTTGGGGCAATTACATCAAAACCAGTTAAACAAGCTGAGTCGGAACTTGTACCTGAGTTGAGAGGCAAAGGTTTGGTATATCGTTCTCCCATCGTCCGAATGAGGCAGCTGTTTGATTTGTATATTTGTCTGAGACCATGTAAAGCATATCCGGGAAATCCTTTAAACTATAAAGATAGCCTTGATATGGTCGTATTCAGAGAAAACACTGAGGATATGTACTGTGGAGTAGAATTTAACCCAGTACCTAAGGAATTGGCAAATACTCTGAAATCCTTATCGAAACCATTCAGCAAATTTGCCGAATTGAACGGTGATGAATACGCAGTTTCGTGTAAAATCAATACTAAATCAGGCTCTGAAAGAATTATCAGAGCAGCATTCGACTATGCAAGAACAAATGGTCGCAAGAAAGTAACAATTGTTCATAAAGCCAATGTAGTCAGAGCAACTGATGGTTTATTCCTTGAAATTGCTAACGAGGTTCACAAAGATTATCCGGATATAGCTATGGACGATGCTAACATTGATGCTATGACTATGTGGCTATTGAAGAATCCCGATAACTATGATGTTCTTGCTGCTCCAAACTTGTATGGTGACATAATCTCAGACTTAGCAGCCCAGATGGTCGGCGGATTAGGCTTTGGTTGCAGTGGAAACATAGGAAAAAATCTTGCTGTCTTCGAGCCGTCACACGGTTCTGCTCCTAAATACACAGGTATGTACAAGGTTAACCCGATTGCTACCATTCTTGCCGGTAAGATGATGCTCGAATGGCTCGGTGAGTCAAAATTAGCCGAAAAAGTTGAAAATGCTGTAGCAGAACTTATTTCCGAAGGAAATGTAAGAACCTATGATATGGGTGGCAAAGCTACTACAATTGATATTGCAAGGGCAGTTGCCGATAGACTTTAAATACTTGTAAATCAAAATTACTGTCGCTGAGATAAAATAAAGAATCCATGAATTGTTAAAATATACATTTCATGGATTCTTGGAAATTTATGTAAATCATAATTTGAATCAGAGGTGTCAGTATCCAATACCTTGGTATATTACACCAAAGGATTCAATATCCTTCTTATTTAAGCAATTTTTACCGTCAACTACTACTTTAACACCATGCTTTTTAAAATCAGCTCCGGTCAGGGTTTTGAACTCCGAATGGTCAGTAGCAATAAGAACAGCCTCACAATTGGTGAGCAAGTCTTCGAGACTTTTGACATTACTTAACTCCGGGAAATACGGGTCGAAAATATGCAAGTCAGCTTTTTTGTCTTCCAGAAGACTGCGAAGCTTCGATGAAGGACTTTCTCTCAAATCGCCGACATTTGCTTTATATGACAATCCCAACAATCCCACAGGTGTATTTTTGACCGGAAGCTCAATCAAATTCAAAGCGTCAACGAGTTTGTCAATAGTATATTCAGGCATCGAGTTATTTATTTCTCTTGCAAGTTTAAGAAACTTATGGTCAAAACCGCTTTGCTTAGCTCTTTCAATCAAATAATACGGGTCAACAGGAATACAATGTCCGCCTACTCCACAACTCGGAAAGTGAGGCATGAAAGCAAACGGCTTATTGGAAGCACCCTTTATCACGGAAATCAAGTCAATACCGAGTACATCGAAAGATTTTGCCAATTCGTTAACAAATGCAATATTTATATCTCTGAAAGTATTTTCAATGATTTTTGTTGCTTCTGCTGTCTTGAGGTTCGGCATTTCGTTGATTTCGGCATTAACGAATTCACGGTAGAATGATGCAAGTCTTGAAGTAGCTTCTAATGATGTAGAACCAATATTTCTCGGAATATTATATACATTCCACAGAGGATCGCCCGGATTTATACGTTCGGGGCAATGTGCTACATCGAAGTCTTTTCCGGCTGTCATATTAGTAAGTTTTTCGAGAAGGGGTACAACAATCTCATCACAAACACCCGGATTAATTGTAGATTCGATTACTACACATTGTCCTTTTTGTAAATATTTTGCAATAGTCTCGGTTGCTGATTTAACCGGAGTAAGGTCTGGTGTGTAATCATTCAATACTGGTGTTGGAACGCATACAATATATATGTTTGAATCGGCTATAATATCCGAATTGTCCGAACATCCCAGATTGACGGTTTTCAAATCTTCTTCACATTGTACATCATCAATGGGACATACACGCTCTTTTATCATGGAAATTTTCTTCTCACTTTTGTCATACCCGACAACTTCATGAGATGTTGATTTTGCAATTGCGCAGGCAAGCGGAAGACCGACATAACCTAATCCAAGAACAGATACTTTCATTTGTAAATCTCAAAAAAAATTAATATTATTTTTATTCAACTGTAACACTTTTTGCCAAATTTCTTGGTTTATCAATGTCGCAACCCAAATCCAGAGCAATATAATATGACAATAATTGTAGAGGTACGACGGAAAGCAGGGGTGTAAGAACGGGAATAGTCTCAGGAATATAAATCACATGGTCTGCTACAGATGCAATTTTCTCGTCACCTGAATTAGCAATAGCAATAACACGTCCTTTTCTTGCTCTTACTTCTTCGATATTTGAGAACACTTTATCGTAAATTTCATCTTTAGTAGCTAAAATTACAACAGGCATATTTTCATCAATCAAAGCGATTGGACCATGTTTCATTTCAGCAGCCGGATACCCTTCTGCATGAATATACGATATCTCTTTCAATTTCAGAGCACCTTCGAGGGCAACAGGGAAATTGTATCCTCTGCCGAGATAAAGGAAATTTTTCACTTTAGTATATTGAAGAGCGATATCTCGTATTTGGTCTTTGAGCTCAAGAATGAGCCTGATTTTCTCCGGTATTTCGGTCATGGCTTTGGCGATTTTCAATCCTTCACTCTGGCTGAGATTTTTCATTCTTCCCATAAGCAGAGCTATCAGAGCAAGAACTGTTACTTGAGATGTAAACGCTTTAGTGGATGCTACTCCGATTTCCGGACCGGCATGTATATAGACACCGGCTTCGGTTTCTCTTGCTATTGAGCTGCCAACAACATTGACGATACCGAGAACAGTAACGCCTTTTTGTTTAGCTTCCTTTACAGCAGCGAGCGTATCGGCGGTTTCACCGCTTTGGCTGATAGCAAAAACAACGTCATTTGGTTTCAACACAGGATTTCTGTATCTGAATTCCGAAGCATATTCTACTTCAACCGGCACACCGGCAAGCGCCTCAATCATGTATTCGCCGACAAGACCTGAGTGCCATGAGGTTCCGCAAGCAGTTATTAAAATTCTATCTGCATGTCTTAATTTATCATAAACGGGTCTCAATCCTCCAAGTTTTACATTGCCTTCATCTACGAGCAATCTGCCTCGGAATGCATCATGAATTGTGTCAGACTGTTCAAAAATTTCTTTAAGCATGAAATGCTCAAATCCGCCTTTTTCAATTTGTTCAAGGTCGAATTCGATTTGTTCTACTATCGGCTCGGTTAAGTTATTGTCAATAGTCTTGATTGTATAACCGTCACGGTCAATTCTGCAGATTTCATTATCGTTCAAATAAATTACTTGTTTCGTATATTGGATTACGGCAGAAGCATCTGATGCAGCAAGATATTCTCCGTCACCAATACCCAATAGTAGGGGAGAGCCACGACGAGCAGCAATCATTGTATCGGGTTCTTCGGATGACATTACGAGTATGCCGAAAGTTCCATCAACTTCGCGGAGCGCAAGCATCACTGCTGTTTCGAGATTTTTTACCTTTTCATATATTGAACCGATGAATACAGCCAATACTTCAGTGTCTGTATCGGTTGTAAATGTATAGCCGTCCGACTTAAGTTTAGTTTTTAGAATAGAATAATTTTCTATTATACCATTATGGACTAAACTGATAGTTCCTGAATTATCTGTATGAGGGTGGGCATTTGTATCGTTTGGATAACCGTGTGTTGCCCAGCGGGTGTGTGCTATTCCGAAACTTGAATGAAATATATCATGATTAATCAGTTTCTCAAGTTCGGCTACTTTTCCTTTTTTCTTAAGAATATTGATTTTACCGTCTTGAAGAATTGATACTCCGGCTGAATCATAGCCTCTGTATTCCATTCGTCTCAATCCGTTTACCAAGATTCCGGAAACTTTCCTGTCGCCGATGTATCCAATTATACCACACATAATTTCTCTTTTGAGTTAATTAATAAATAGAACGTCAAATAAACTGTTTATTTTTTATAATATTGTTGGTATTACAAAAATAATTGTTCTACATTATTTGTCGCATATCATTTTTTTACTTATACCGTTTTATAAATTTTATTATTTACAACAACTTATTTAATATAAGAAATGTAATGAAGTTAAAATTGATTTAGAAAAAACAAAAATATTGTTTACTTTTGTTTTTCTTTTGAAACATCATAGGTGCTAAAGTGTATAACGAGCATAATCCTATAAAAATAGTATTTGCAGATGACCACGAGGTTGTTCGTGCCGGTATCAGAAGATTGCTTTCACTTGATAAAACCATCAAGCTGATGGATGAAGCAAATAATGGCAAGGACGCACTGGAGCTTATACTTTACCATAAGCCGGATATCGCTTTGTTGGATATCATGATGCCCTTGATGTCCGGTGTAGAAGTTACTAAAGAAATCAAATCCAGACAAGCCGAGACTTTTGTTGTTATGCTGACTGCATTTGAAGATGCAAGCCATCTTGAGCAAGCTCTCTCTGCCGGTGCCGATGGATATCTTACCAAAGATATTCCTTCGAAAGAACTTATTTCCGCTCTGCATACTGTGATGCTGGGGGAAAGAGTTTTTTCAAAATCCATAGTACTATTAGCTCAAAACAAATTTATGACCAGAGGTTCACAAACTGAACCTCATATCAAAATAACAAAGCGTGAGCAGGAAATACTAAATATGATTGCTACCGGTAAAACGAGTGTCGAAATTGCAGACAAATTGTTTCTGTCGGTTAGAACTGTTGAATCGCACAGATACAATATCATGCAAAAACTCGGTATCAAAAACACTGCCGGTTTGATTAGGTTTGCTGTCTTAAATTCTGATTTTTAATTTTTCGGTAATGAAATATTATGGATGAGTTTATGTTGGAGGCTATCAATGAAGCGAAGATTGGTTTGTCTGAAGGTGGTATTCCAATTGGTTCGGTATTAGTCCATGAAGGTAAAATAATTGGCAGAGGTCACAATAAAAGAGTGCAGAAAGGCAGTACTGTCCTGCACGGAGAAATGGATGCCCTCGAGAACGCCGGTCGTCAGTCTGCTCATGTTTACTCAAATTCAATACTCTATACTACTTTGTCCCCTTGTAGTATGTGTTCCGGTGCAATCATTTTGTACGGAATTCCCAAGGTAGTTATCGGTGAGAATGTTACATTCACCGGCTCTGAAAAATGGTTGATATCTAATGGGGTGGAGCTGATTGTACTTGATAATGAGGAGTGCAAGAAGCTAATGAGAGATTTTATAGACACTAATCCGAAGCTTTGGTTTGAGGATATCGGCAAATGATGAGGTATATTTCAATTTTCAATCAATCTAAGCGTTTATTATAATCAAAATATGTTTATATTCGGATTTGTTTTGAAAATTATATTATTCTTCTTGATTATTTTTACATCAGTAAATGTTTCTGCTCAAATGAACGACGAAAGCCGAGCAGAACGTTTCATAAATAATTTTTACAGCAAGCCCGGACATGTAAATAATCAAGTGCTGATTGTCGCCGAGTACGCTGCATCACAAATGAATTCATACAATTTGACTTCTGATACCAAGCTCGTTCCAACCCATAATATTGAACTGTACTATGGATTTATTAGAATTGACAAGGAAACAGGTAACAAGGATTTGTTCAAGCACCAGTCCGAATATGCTTTTTTAGGGAATATATCAACAGACTTCAAGACGTTTGACGTTGATACCGAAGGTCTGAAATCGGATTCATGGAGATTTGGTTTCGGTTTGAATGACGGTTTCGGATTTTTATCATCTGATGACGAACCAATTCTTTTTCTGAATCATTCCACGGCAATTTCTTTTCTGAGGGCTGATTTTGAAGGCTCCCCGATAAACAGCAATGATGCTGTTTATATTGAAAATTTTGACAGAGAATATAAGTTTGGGCAAATTTACTCCGGCGGTCTAAGATACAAAATAGGTTCAATTTTTCATCTTAACGCTCAATATGAAATATCACAGTACTATGGTAAATTTGAATTCCTTCCTTGGTTTGGAATGTGGTTAACTGATAATGTTCTTCAACGATGGATAGATTACTTTGAAAGAGACTTGATTGAAGTGCTTGGAACTAATTATCCATGGGTGAAATTTGTTTATAAGAATTTTATTTCGTTCCTTTCTTATCAACTTAGAAAACATGAAATGTATTTTCCGTTTGGTTCAGATGCGCCACTCTACTTTGATGCTTACAAAATTGGATTGACATTAGTTATTTAAAGATTATTATTATGAAAAGAATTGTTTTGATGCTGTTAGTTATGTTGACTTGTTTGTCTTGTAATAACGATGAAAAGAAAATAAACGAATTTTCTGATTTGTATTACGAAATACTTTTAATCAGGGAAAAATTTCCCGATACAGCCACTGCTAATCCGCAAATAAGGAAATTCCTTGCTGATAAAGGTTTTTCAGAATCCAAATTTCGCACTTATTCTATGGAATTATTCCGAAATGACCCGAAATTATTTACCTCGGTGATTGATTCAGTCAGGATGCGAGCCGAGCGAAATTTTATCGAATACGGAAAAGAAAGGCAGAGATTGCTTGACTCATCTAATCAAAACAAATAATTTATATTTTTTTTTGAGTGTTAATATTAAACATACTTAAAGAATCAGTCTCAGCCTGCTTCAAGAAATAAAAATTATTTTGAGAAATACGGTATTTCGTTTACTCTTTTATAAATTTTGAATACATCAGTTTATTACTTCGGCTTAATATAAGATAATAAGAGCCTGAAGGCAAATCTTGGATATGAATAGTTTCGCTTGCAATACCTTTTTGTATCTCCTTACCATCAATTGTAA
>Ga0265293_10007415_pt1 | contig 16902 bp, 7 predicted proteins | sample Munlanlewell138R_FD_192505 | JGI IMG/M metagenome (GOLD analysis project Ga0265293, IMG submission 192505) | Leachate microbial communities from a municipal landfill in Southern Ontario, Canada - Leachate well 138R | ecosystem: Engineered > Solid waste > Landfill > Unclassified | place: Canada...
TGTGGGATTATTATGTAAAAAGCCCCTGTATCAATAGTGGCTGTTCGGTAATCAACGGTGAAATCCAAACCGATCCCGACGGCACCCCTCCGGATATCGGAGCGATCTACTATCCGCATCATCATCGTGTGTACTTCCCTGCTAATGGTCCGCAGCATCCATCCGGAATCCATTGGCTATCATTCCCGGTGCTGGATGACCGAACGTTCACCAATGGGGTTTATTGGAATGAACTTGGGTTTATGTTTGAAGCTCACATGCAGGGGCCTCCCAACAATCCTTCGCAACTAAGCCAGATCCTATGGAGTTATGATGGGGAGGACGGGAAGATGCATCATGATGAAAGTAACTGGTTCAATACCGATCATCCGGCCACCCAACCTAAAGGCTACAAAGTAAAATTCAATACAGGTGTTCTTCCAGACCCGGTAGTCGTAAATGGGTTCAAGGCGGATGCGGACACCACTCCAGTCGCTTGGGTAGTGGCGATCAACCATAATCCGTTTGTGAATAGCATAGGCTATTTTCTGCCAAACACACATAGGGCCGGTGATGCTTTGTCGCGCTATTTGCCGGGTAGCAACCGATTAAAGTATCTGGATTACGTGCATACCATCAAGACCCGAAATTGGAGTACATACAGGCTAAGAGAAGAGTTTGGCAGTCCCTGGATCGTCGATCCCAATAGATACACTCTATCCGAGGGGGACATGCTGGAATTGCTGCTCCTGCCCGAAGCACCCCGGGAGATGTATTGGAATACCGGGTTGCCCTCTACTCCACCTGTGATCAGGCCTCGGGCGACAGCTTTTGAATATGAAGAACAGCTGGATTACACGACGGTATTTGTGGAATTCGATCCGGAAGACCTGCCCGATGAAGTAGGCCTGTATGTAAATGGAGAATGCATGGGAGCTTCTGTGGTGGATAGCACTTTGGTAGATATATGTCTTTATCCGGATGGTGCCAAGAATGCCGGCGAGCTGGAAATAGTGTTCTTTCACGGGGGCAAAGGTAAAAAGACAGTCCGGGGATGGAGAACCTATAACGCCGACCGGATGGTATTTGAAAACATTAGCTTGAGATCAGACCAGATCGGCAGATATGCCTACATCTCCTTTACCGATGATGAAGGTGAAAGCCTGGTTCCGCTTCAGACCAGCCTGAAAGGAAACTATCCCAATCCCTTCAATCCCAGCACCAATATCTCTTTTATCCTGGCTAATGAGACGGATGCCCGGCTGGAGGTTTACAACGTCCGCGGACAAAAGGTGAAAACCTTGTGTAATACAATGCTTGCCAAAGGGAAGCATACGGTAGCGTGGAACGGTCGGGACGATCACAATCGTCAGGTCTCTTCCGGTATATACTTCTATCGCCTATCTACCCCTGAAGGCAGCTTTACTAACAAAATGATGTTGATGAAATGAAGAATCTACAAAATAGAACTTTGAAAGGTATAGCTCCTGAGCTGCACCTTACTGACAATGCCCTCCGCTTTGCCGCCGTGCAAAGCAGGGGAGCTTTTATGCTCAGGCTTATACCGGTATTCATGCTCTTATTTTTATGTTTTAGCGCTCATGCCGCCACCCTGGGCGTGGCACTGGACGGCTCGCAAGCCTTCACCGTGATCCAGGAGGCTATCAATGCCTCTGCCCATAGCGATACCGTATTGGTCTATCCGGGTAGATACTATGAGAATGTGAGATTCAATGGTAAGAATATCACTCTTGCCAGCCTGGAACTGCTTACTGGAAACCGGGGTTACGTTTATTCCACGATAATTGATGCAGATTTTCGGGGAGTGGGGATATTTGTCAATGATAATGAGTCATCAATAAAGATTCAAGGATTTACAGTAGTGAATGGAACAGGACATTACACTGAGCTTTATGATTGGACCACGGGCGGCGGAATTGCAGTTGGCAGAATGAGTGGGCAGAGGCAAGCAGAGATAATCAACTGCCATGCAACAAACAATCGAGCAGATAATGGTGCCGGAGTGTATTTGGGATACTGCCAAGCTTTCTTGAGTGGCGTAAGCATCCATCACAATACTGGAAGCTTTGGGGCAGGCATATATTTTGCTGGATCAATCAATCAATATAACGCCATCTTCGATCCCGTCAACCGCTGCAGCATTTACAGCAATTACGCAGCCTTTGGCAGTGATTTGTATTTTTACAATGTAAACTCCGTGCATGTGGTGGTGGATACCTTCACAGTGGCCAATCCCTGGAATTTTTATGCCACTGCCATACCCGCCAATCCCAATATTAGCAATCCCTATACTTTTGATATCCTGAACACCGTGCATGAGGAGGTAAATCACGATCTCTATGTGGCCCCCTGGGGTGATGATGCCAATAGCGGCATTAGCCCTGCCCAGCCCATGCAAAGCATCTTTATGGCAATGTATCGCATCGCTTCGGACAGTGAAAATCCTAAATCTGTGCACGTGGCAGACGGGCACTATTCACCCTCGCTGAACGGACAGCTATTTCCTATCCCGATCAAGAGCCATACCCGCCTGGTCGGAGAATCCCGAGAGGGGACTATTCTGGATGCGGAACATAAAACAACAGTTGTCAAAGCACCAGCACAGAGCCGGGGCTTGGTGGCTGAAAAACTAACTATTATCAATGGGAAAAGAGGAATAAGTTATGGTACGCGCTCAGAAGACTATGCTGTGTGTGATGTCAATATTGCCAATATCTTTGATCCCCGCTTAGTTACTGGATTTTCTGGTTACAAAGGTATAGGAAATATTAATATCAAAAACTTGTCGTTAAGCAATGTGTCCTCTACAGGAACATCTTACGTTTACGATCAAAAAGATCTGTCGGGTTCATTAAGCTTATCCAATTTAGAGATTTCGTCTTGTGAAGCCCCAGAAATGGATGCGATATACATTTCTTCAAGAAACGAAAGTGATGTTTTTATCGATGGCTTGGAGGTTCACAATAACAGGAGTACGATATCAGGCGATTTCGGCTTTAACTCTATGTTTCAGATCTCACCCTATAGTATATACGGGGAACGCCTGCGCATCGAGATAAAGAACTCCGCATTCTATGATAACTATCAGGGTACCAACAATCACATGGCAATGGCAAGGTCCCTGAATGACACGCTGTTTATCTCCAATTGCACCTTTGCCGGCAATAGCGGAGGTGGCTCCGCCGTGGCGGTGCAGGGGACTAATGTGCTGACCAACAACGTCTTTTACAATCCGGCTATGACTACGCAGATCCTGATTCCAGATTACATTTCATCCGGCATCTACAGCCCCACTACTCTAATCAACAACAACATCCTGGGTGGCTCGGCCGGAGTGTATAACGCTACCCCTCAAAACCCGCTCTATTGGGGGGCTGGCAACACGGATTATGATCCTCTATTTGTGGGTGAGGGCAATCGTCCTTATACCCTGAGTCCGGTTTCACCGTTGATAGATGCCGGCTGGCAGGCGGCATCCGGAGTGATATCCAACAGTGTGGATGCAGCCGGCAATGAACGCTATTGGGATGGAGATGGGGATGGCGTCACGGTGATCGACGTGGGAGCCTATGAATATCAACCGATCTACTCGCCGATCAATCTCACATGCGAGCTCAGCGGTCAGCAGATCGATCTATCCTGGCAAATGCCGCTGATGGATAGGGGGCTATCGGGCTTTCGCATCTATCGCAATGATGCAGCTTATGTCGATATATCCGATCCCTCCACCGCTCATTTTCGGGATTACAGTGCTGTGAATGACACCCTGACTTACTATGTGGTAGCCCTTTATGGCAATGTGGAATCCGCTGCTTCAAATACGGTGACGGTGATCATAGACAGTGTGGCAAATGCGGATGAGCTGGCGGTGCCGATATCCGGCAGCATCTCTGTGGCCCCCAATCCTTTCCGGGATATAGCAGTGATCAGTTATGAGATTCCGAAGCAAAGCGAGGTGGAACTGAAGCTCTATAATATCAGAGGGCAATTGGTGAAGAGGCTTTTTGCAGGCAATCAAGCCAAGGGAGAGCAGGTATTGGCCTGGGACGGCTGCAATGATGATGCGCGCTACCTGCCGGCGGGAGTCTATTTGCTGCGTATTACCGTGGACGGTGCCGCCAAGAAGCCGCTGCGGATACTCAAGCTGTAAGCAAAGTATGCTGCTTCTCCACTTAAGTCCCAGTGTTACGATACATATTAGATAGCAAAACGATTTACATGAAAGCTCGCTTGGGGTGGGGAACTCCGATTCCCCACAGCGAGCGCAGTTTGCTAATGATACATACCTCTCTTCGCTGCACAGCCGAATCGGATTTCGGCATCCCAGGCAACTCAGCCTAATCAAGCTTTCTTATACTATCAGAGCTGTTTTGGAATAATAGCTTGACCAATAAAGAAGAGATGAGATTAATGGATTTGATCGTTAGACAATATATAGATTGTAAGGAACGAGGACAGTAAAAAAGTTCTCGAGCAACTGAGGAACAATGAGGTGGAATTCACAACAACGTTTGAGACTCGACTTTAAAGAATTGCTAAACAAACAAATGCTTGCCGGAAAGCTGGCAGTGAGCCGGGATGGGACTGGTGCTCATGGGAGCTCGGTACGTTCCGGACTTTACTTTGCCATGATCAAGCAGGATAATACACATCGTGTGCACAAAATGCTGTTAATGAAATTGGCTCTCTGCCTTGCTAAGTGGCTTGTTTCATTCACTTAACCGGGCAAAGAGCCTTAGATTTTTATTGCTCAAGCGGCTTTCATCGCCTGCAGAGCTCCACCTGCTCAATAATACAAATCTCGTTTCCCGCTCTTCATCTCTTCTAATCTGGCTGCGACAGATTTCTTCATCTCAGGGTCCGCAATGCGGCCGACTTCAAAATCGACCAGCTCTAAACCGGCCTTAAGGGTACGATCACTGGCAAAATCAAAGAGGTATTCCGAGAAAGTAAGCAGCGCATTGGGAGTGCAAAAACGCTTCACAAAGCCTGGGATGGCAAATTCCATGAAGTGCTCTCCGGTGCGTCCGGCTCTATAACATGAGGTGCAGAAGGAGGGAATGTATCCACCCCTGGTCAGTTCATAGATCACATCATCCAAAGACCTGGTATCGCCCAATACGAATTGGGATTTTTTGCGGGATTCTTCATCTTTATGAGAATAATCTCCCACTCCGATGGAGCTGCCGGCATCGATCTGAGACACTCCAAAACGCAGGACTTCATTGCGGACATCCACCGGTTCGCGAGCGGTGAGGATCATGCCTGTATAGGGCACACTGAGGCGGAGAATGGCTACCAGCAGTTTGAAATCTTCATCGGAGACCTTAAAGGGCGGGGCTTGGGTAAAATCTGTTCCGATGGCGGGTTCTATGCGCGGGAAGGAGATGGTATGCGGGCCTACTCCAAAGGTATCTTCCAGATGGATAGTGTGATACAAGAGTGCCATCACTTCAAAACGCCAGTCATGCAGCCCCATCAACGCTCCGATGCCCAGATCGTCGATTCCTGCCTTCATAGCGCGATCCAGCCCATCCAGTCTCCAGAGGAAGCTGCTCTTGGGGCCACTGGGATGCAGCTTTTCATAAGTCTTCTGATGATAGGTTTCTTGGAAGATCTGATAGGTGCCGATTCCTGCTGATTTTACAACGCGGAAGCCTTCGACGTCCATCGGAGCAGCATTGATATTCACGCGCCGGATCTCGCCGTTTTTGAACTTGGTATCATATACGGTCTGCACTGTCTCTGCAATATATTCGGGGGAGTACATCGGATGTTCGCCATAGACCATGATCAGGCGTTTGTGCCCCACTCCTACCAGAGCTTTGGTCTCATCCACCAATTCATCATGACTCAGGGTCTTACGGTCGCAATCCTTATTTGAGATGCGGAAGCCACAATACACGCAGTCGTTAATACATTCATTGCCTACATACAGGGGTGCAAAGAGCACGATGCGATTCCCATAGATGCGTTCTTTGAGCTCATGCGCTCCATCCATGATCATCTGCCTGAGTTCAGGGTCTTTCACACTGATCAGAGCGGCCGTTTCAGCGGGGTCCAGTCTGTTCTTATCCAGTGATTTCTGGATGATGTCACGGATTCTGCTTTCCGGAGCATTAGCTTCGCTTTTCAGCAGAGATTCGATGGTGGCATCAGGGATAAAGGATTTGAGTCCTTCTGTGCTAATCTTCATTTTTATCTCCTTGTTCAATTTTCAAAGTTACGGTCTTCACATTCAGGCCTTGGACCATGCCCAGTTTTCCGGAAAAGGCTCCCATTTCGGAGGTGGTCATTTCCATCACTAAAAAGATCACTGAAGCCCCCCAATCCCGCATCGGGTATCCCACCCTCAAAAGGATGTATGAGGCATGGCTATGCAAGAGCTCGCTCACTGGCTGAAAGGCTAATTTGATATCTTCGATTACGATCGTGACTACATGTCTTTTTACTGGCATATTATCTTCCTTGGCAGGCGAAAATTGATACAATAGTGGCATTTAGGGGAGGAGCTATCCACCCTTGATGCCAGAACGTATCTCTCATCGCAGGTTATTTTTACCATAAAAGCAGATAGCCTTTTTTTGGCAAGAGAATAATTTGAATCATTCCTTTGGATTGACTGCTAACGTTTATACAATAGCATTCACGACATGATGTTGACTTTAATTATTGTCTGTGTGTTTCACATATATAAATTAACTGTCAGGACTATCTTTTCTCTTTTGTTGCCATGAAGATCTCGTGGAAATACAGTAATAAATTCTCTTATTTACACGTCATATCTACTTCTATGTAAAAGCTATAGCAGCCGAAAGAAAAGATCAAAATCAGGCTTTCGGGCGAAATTGAGAAATGCAATTGAAATATTGTAATTGACAGATTCATGCAAGCCTGCATCTTGTCTCATGTTTCATAATACAATGATAGCATATAACTTATAAGAGATAGTGCCCATGAAAAAAATAACGTTTACCATCAGCTTTATGCTGCTCGCCCTATACATGAATGCCACAGGATTTAGTTGGTTTTCACAAACTGACTCCCGCTGGAAATCTGAACAGCTGGGGAGAAGCACGTCAATTGGCCGGAGCGGATGCGTGTTATCCTGCCTTTCGATGCTGCTCAACGCTGAAGCCTCAAATCCTTACATTACTCCGGATAAACTCAATCAGTGGTTAAAAACAAACGGCGGCTATTCTGGCAACAACATGCGTTGGCAAATCCCCGGCCGCATAGATGGAGAAGGCCTCGGCATAGAGCTGCAGGCCCAAAGTTATCGCTATAACGATTGGGACTTTCTCTCCTCGCAGCTTGAGCAGGGCAACAAGGTGATAGTGAAAGTTGCAGGACGCCGCTCGCATTGGGTTTTGGTAGTCAAGCAAGACGGCCCTGCCGATAAGGCCTCTTCATATCTGGTAAACGATCCCGGCATGAGCGAATATGAAAGCAGGACCCTGGCTTACTGGGGCGGCTTCCGTTCTGCCCGCAGCTACAGTGGAAATTGGCTGAACGAGCAGGCCTTCAATCTGAGCAGCGAAATCTATGTGGTCCCCATCCCTGAAGAAGAGAGCTTTATCTATGATATTTACGATCTCCCCGCCCCGGCGGATGTTTTCGTAAGCCTGCAAAATAATCTTGATGTCGAGATTCAGGGCTTCTTTATCCTTGGCCTTTTCAATGCCGAGAATGAGCTGATGTACACCGTGGATTACCAATATGCCGAGCTGGAGCCTGCCGGCGAGATAGACTTGCTCTTTGAGATGCTGGATTTCAGCCCCCTGGAAGAGGAATCTACCACACTTAAGATCATATACAGCAAATACTTCTCTGCCATGCCCTCCCGCTTTGATACCATCGATCTTGATCACAGCGGCTTACGCAATCTCACCATCAGTAAAGATAAAAGATAAGCCCCATCCTGACAGCTGGCCGCATTCTTCTTATGCTATAAGTCCTGAGGCCTTCTGGCGTTTTTCTATAGTCAGGGGTGAATATCAGATTTTATCTGGTCTTGGCTTTATTCTTGCATTATCATATAGATATAAGGTGACCTTAGTTCACCGCATTATATAAACAAAGTGAATAATATATAGGAGATAATATGAAAAAGCATCTTATAGTGCTTGCCCTAATGGCTATGACTGTAATGCTTCTGGCCCAAAGCGGAACCATCCGGTTACAAAATACTGCCGCTGCGTCAGAGATTTTACAAAGCAGTCCCGATGTGCTTAGGGTACGTTTTGCGATCGACCAGCTTGACTTCTTTGAACTGCAAAGCAGCGAAGGGGTCTGGACTGCGATTTCTGCAAAAGATTATAGCAGTACAAACAAAGTAGGCGAACCCAAATTGCCCTTACTCAGAAAAATAATAAGCGTGCCCCTGGGTGCGGAAGCTCAATTCCGCATCATAGATAGCGAAAGAAGCACTGTCTCGCTCGCCGAGAAAGGAATAAACTATCCCATCATGCCCGCTCAGGAAAGTGTTTCCAAAAGTGCCAGGCCCGAAGACCTGCCTTTTGTGGTAAACAGAGATTTTTATAATGGTGAGCTAAGCACTACTGAATCCACCATCCAGATCGAAGAGCTGGGGATGCTGCGCGGCGAAAGGCTTTTTGCCCTTGATTTTACGCCCGTGAATTACAACCCCGCCAGTAAAAGCCTGGATATAGTGCTTTCTGCAGAGCTTGAGATCAGCTTTGTGGGCGCCGACCACGCGGCCACAGCCGAGCTCAAAGCCAGGACCTATTCCCCTGCTTTTGAAGGAGCTCTTGCTTCCACCGTATGGAATCATCAAGCTACCCGCACCAGCCTCTTGCATTATCCGATAGGCTACGTCATCATCCTTCCCGCCAATTTCCAGGCAGCCATGCAGCCTTTTGTGGATTGGAAGACCCGTGAAGGCTATAATGTCACCCTCGCCACTATCGAGAGCATTGGCAGCTCCACCAGCCAGATCAAAAGCTATATGCAAGGCCTGTGGAATAGCGCCACCGCCGAGAACCCTGCCCCCAGCTATTTGCTCATAGTAGGAGATATAGCGCAGGTTCCTTCAAATAGTTCTACCACCTTTGGCTCGCATCCCACCGATCTTCACTATGTGAGGCTGCAAGGCACAGATTATATGCCAGAGATGTATTTTGGTAGATTCTCCGCCACCAGCGCAGCTCAGGTGACGAACCAGGTAAACAAAACCCTGATGCATGAACAATATACCATGCCAAACGATGATTACCTGGCCAAGACCGTGCTCATCGCCGGACATGACAGCTACTGGGCACCTACTCACGGCAATGGCCAAATAGCCTATGCTACCGAAAACTATTTCAATGCCGCTCATGGCATCACCAGCAATAACTATCTGTACCCCGCCTCTCAAAACTCAGCTTCCGCCATCGTAAGCAATGTATCTGAAGGCAGAGGATATGTAAATTACACTGCCCACGGCGATATCGATGAATGGAGTAATCCACGTTTTAGCATCAACAATATCAACAGCCTCCAAAATCAAAACGAATACTCTTTTGTGGTAGGAAATTGCTGTCTTACCAGCAAGTTTGACGTCTCTACCTGCTTCGCTGAAGCCTGGCTGAGAGCGGAAAACAAGGGTGGGGTAATCTACATCGGTGGTACCAATAGCACATATTGGGATGAAGACTATTGGTGGGGAGTAGGTGCCAAAGGCAGTGCCACTGGCAATGCTCCAGCCTACAATGCAAACGCTCTGGGCATATATGATGCACTTTTCCATGAACACAATGAAAGCTTTAGCGATTGGGCCGGCAGTGCCGGAGCCATGGTTTTGATGGGAAATCTGGCTGTAGCTCAAGGCAATAGCTCCCGCATAGATTACTATTGGGAAGTTTACTCCATTATGGGAGACCCCTCTCTGGTGCCATATCTGGGAATCCCCGCAGAAAACGCCATGAACGTGCCCGAGACCCTCTTCTTGGGCTTGGGCTCAATGGAAATAGTAGCCGATCCCTACACCTATGTAGCCATCTCTATGGATGGTGAATTGCACGGCGTGGGGCTAAGCGACGCCAGCGGAAACCTCATGCTGGACTTCGTCCCCTTTGATGAGCCGGGCACTGCACAGATAGTGGCTACCCGCTCCATGCGCAAACCCTTGATCGCCAATATCTCTGTGATCCCGAATGAAGGTGCTTATATCACAGTAGGCCAGATCTCCTGGGAAGACGACAATGGCATTGTCGAAGCCGGAGAAGTCATCGCTATGGACCTCACCTTTACAAATGTAGGAGTCCTGGCTGCAGAAAATCTCAGCGTTTCCATCCAGACTGATAGCCCCTGGGTTTATTTTGACGAAACCGAAACTACCATCGCTGACATCAGCCCGAATGAGCAGATCACTGTCCCCTCTATCTTCCTGGCTAATATCGATCAGGGAACTCCGGATCAATCCATAGCAGAATTCATTATTACCGTCACTGATGGCGAAAATGAATGGTCGAGCACCCGCAGCCTTACCATAAACTCACCTGATGTTATCATCAGCTCAGTCAATTTCTTCGATCCCAATAACAACGGTATCTTTGAAGCGGGCGAAACCATCAACATCACCCTCAATATCACCAATATAGGACACATGCCAGTGGAAAGCGGAAACCTGAATTTGATCCTGAACAGCCCGCAGGCCAGCCTTCCTCTGAGTTCCTTCATGGTTCCCGGCATCAGCGTGGGGATCAATATCCCCCTCAGCTTTGACGTCATCCTTTCCGAAGACATCGAAGATGGAGCTGTGATACCTCTGGGAGTGGCTTTGGATATGGGTGCACAGATGATCAACCACAGTGTGCTGATTCCCATTGGGGCCGTCCTGGAAGGCTTTGAAAGCGGCGATTTCAGTACTTTCCCCTGGATCAACAGCAGCAACCAACCCTGGACTATAGAAACAGCCCATGTGAATTCCGGATCATATTCTGCCCGCAGCGGCGCTATTGGCAACAACTCCTCTACCACCCTGCAAGTCACCATCGAGGTAGGGACAGAAGGAGAGATCAGCTTCTGGCGCAAGGTATCCTCCGAGCTAAATTACGACAAATTGAAGTTCTTTATAGATGGTTCAGAGATGGGCTCGTGGAGCGGGAATCAGGCCTGGGCTCAGCTTAGCTATCCGGTAAGCTCCGGAACCCATACTTTTAAATGGACATACCAGAAAGATATCAGCTCTACCGGTGGCAGCGATGCAGCGTGGATAGACGATATCAGATTCCCCCTGACCAGCAGTTCTGATGTGCCCATGGCATATACCACTACCGAAGCGGTCAATTTCACCGAGGTAGCTGCCAATACTACTGTGAGCGAGGATTTTGTCCTGCGCAATCTCGGTTCTGGAAACCTGGTAGGGACCATTACTATTCCTGCCGAGTTTACCCTCTCTTATATGGGCCAGAATCTGCCCAATGATTACTCTTATGAGATTGCCTCCGGCATCACCGACATCTATACCGTCAGCTATGCAGCCGGCAATGAAGTGGAGGATATCGAAGCTGAGATCACTATCATGACCAATGATACCGATCTGCCGTTGATCACCATCCCCATTCACCTTGAAGCTGCAGTCTCTAATTCAGACCTGATAAATCCGGCGATTACCGCACTGCACAGCAATTTCCCCAATCCCTTCAACCCCAGCACTTCGATTCGCTTCTCTCTGAAGGAAGCGGGCCCTGTGAAACTCAATATCTACAACCTAAAAGGACAATTAGTCAAGAGCCTGGTGAATTCCGAGCTATCCGCTGGAAATCATCAAATCTCATGGAATGGTAAAGATGAGCGCGGCGCTTCTGTCGCCAGCGGCATCTATCTCTACCGCATGGAAAGCCCAGACTTCAAAGCTACAAACAAAATGATGCTCATGAAATAAATAGAGCTTAGGCACTCCTTGCGTAAGGGGTGCCTTCTTTGGTTTTTTGCTTTTATCGTGTGTTATATGAGAAGGCAGAACTCCTAAGAACTATATGATTATAGATAAAATGGAGAACTTATGAAAAGACTCATTATGTTACTAAGCCTGATCCTGACGTTTGGCCTTGCGCTGAACGCCGAGCAGGTGATCATAGGCGATTATCCCAACGATATCAGCCTGCTGCAAGATAATCCCGGTGAGATTGGGTTGGAAATGACTCTGGGAAGTTTTGAACGTGAAGCTATCGAAATAAACGGCAACACCTACTATCAGCCGAGCCTGAAAAAGAGCGGACTCACCCTGATCGAGGGCCTGCCTCAGCTCCCCATTCTGGCTTCCAGTGTGATCATTCCCGGCACTGCGAATATGCAGCTGCAGATCATCGACAGCGAGTATATCGAGCTTCCCATGCCCATTGCCCCTTCCAAAGGCAATCTTACCAGAAATATAGACCCCGCAACCGTGCCTTACACCTTTGCGGATTTTTATCAGAGCGACAGCCACTATCCGCAGAATTCTGCAGAGCTTAGCTCACCCTTTATCATCAGAGACTTCCGCGGCATCACTGTGCATTTTTTCCCCTTTGCATATTATCCCGAAACCGGCACCACCAGAGTATATACCAGATTGCGGGTTCAGCTCAGTGAAAACGGCACAGACCTGACCAATGCCCTATCCAGCACAAAAAGCGGTTATGCCAAAGAATTTGCCAGTATATACAAAGGCCTGTTTCTGAATTTCTCATCTCCCAAATATCCCACTCTGAGCGAGGAAGGACGCATCCTGGTGATCAACCACTCCATGTTTGAAGATACCATCCAGCCCTGGGTAGATTGGAAACGCCAGATCGGATTTGACGTTTCTGTGGTAGATGTGCAGACCGCTGGCTCCACAGGTCAACAAATCAAGACCTACATCCAAAATCAATATGATCAAGATGACGGCCTGATGTTTGTTCAGCTCATGGGAGATGCTCCTCAAGTGCCCACCATCTCGTTTGGTGGTGGCGGCAGCGATCCTTCCATGACCCTTCTGGCCGGAAATGACAACTATCCCGATATCTATATCGGACGTTTTTCCGCACAGACCGTAGCTGAAATGCAGACCCAGGTAGAACGCAGCATCCACTACGAAAGAGATATCCAACAAGGTGCTACCTGGCTGGAAAACGCCATGGGCATTGCCTCCAATGAAGGGGGCGGAGGCCAGGGTGATGAAGGTGAATCCGATCAACAGCATATGGAAAACATCCGCACCAAACTTTTGAATTACGGCTATAACACAGTAGATCAAATGTATCAAGCCACAGGCGCTACATCTACTCAAGTAGGCAACAATCTCAACGGTGGCCGCTCCCTGGTAAATTATATTGGACACGGTTCAGACACATCCTGGGTCACCACAGGTTTTAATAATTCCAACGTCAATAATCTGACCAATGACAATATGTTGCCCTTCATCATCTCCGTGGCTTGCGTAAATGGAAACTTTGTGAGCCGAACCTGCTTTGCAGAAGCCTGGATGAGAGCCACAAACAGCGCCACCGGAGCCCCCACCGGCGCCATCGCCATTTATGCCTCCACGGTGAATCAGAGCTGGTCTCCACCCATGAGTGCGCAGGATGAAAGCGTGGACCTGCTGGTAGATGAAGAAAAGCAGACCATCGGCGGTCTTTTCTTCCACGGCTCCGCCCGCATGATAGAAAAGTATCCTTCTGGATATAGCAATGGCGCTGATGAATTTAAGAACTGGACTATCTTTGGCGATGCCTCTTTGATGATCAGAACCCAAGACCCCACCGAGTTAGTAGCGGATTACAATCCCGTGCTTTTGCTGGGGATGGATAGCCTCTCCCTCACCACAGAGCCTGGCGCTAAAGTAACCCTCAGCGATAATGGCGTGATCTACGGCAAGGCTGTAGCAAATGCCGCAGGTGCTGCCGCGATCAATCTGGACATCCTGCCGGATCAACCCATGCAGCTCACCCTTACCATCACTGCCTTTAACAAAGTTACCCACCTGGGCATTGTCGAAGTTTTACCCGCGGAAGGTCCATATATCATCGTAACTGATGTACAGATCACCGATGATAACAACGGTGCTCCGGAATTCGGCGAAATAGTAACCGTGCAGGTCCAGCTGGAAAATGTGGGCAACGATCCCGCTCAAGACGTGAATATCTCGGTCAGCAGCGTTGATCCCTTTATCTCTGTCATCGGTGATGCAGAGCTTATAGAAGATATCGCAGCCAATGGCAGCGGCTCTACCGTGCTGGGAATAGACATCCAGATCTCAGACTTTGTGTCTGATCAATATGTAGCCGCATACAGCGTAGTGATCGAAGTGGAAGGAGCCGATGATTTTGTCTATGAATACTCTATGACTATCAATGCTCCCAAGCTCGGATTTGCCATATATCAGGTAAGTGATCCCGAAGGTAATGACAATGGCCGTATTGATCCCGGCGAAACCTTCGTCCTCAGCATACCTTTTACAAATGTGGGACACGCCGCCGCTATGCAGGTGCAAACCGCTGTGATTATAAACGGCGGCAATACCATTATCACACCCATTGTCACAGATTTTGATAACCTGGCTATAGGCGTAGAAGCTGTCTCAATGTATTCTGTAAGCCTGTCTTCGCAAGTGAATCCCGGCTCTACCATACAGATCGTAGCCATGGCCAGCTATGGAGGATATACCGAAACCAAAGTATATAACGTGGTAGTCGGAATCCTCGTAGATGGTTTTGAAAATGGCTTAACGGACTTCCCATGGAGCTTTGAAGGTGGAAACTGGACCATAGATACTCAGGCTCATCAGGGCAGCTACTCTGTCCGCAGCGCCAGTATCAATAACAACCAAAGTACTGCTATGAGCGTAACCATGAGCAGCCCTGTGGATGGCATCATCTCCTTCTGGAAAAAGATATCCTCCGAAGAGAGTCACGATTACCTGAAGTTCTATGTAAATGGCATGCTCAAAAACCAATGGAGCGGCGATCAGCCTTGGTCACAAGTGAGCTATATGGTGCAACCCGGAACCAATACCTACCGCTGGGAATATGTCAAAGACGGATCCGTCTCCGAAGGTTCAGACTGCGTCTGGCTGGATGAAGTTTCCTTCCCCGCCAGCACCATCGAAACCGGCACACCCACCATCCTGATAGACAGAGACATCCTGGATTTTGGCAACGTCGATATCGGAGCTGAAGACTATCTGCCCATCACCATCAGCAATATGGGCGATGTCTCCATGCTGGGTTCGCTGCAAGTGCCAGAGCCCTATACTCTGGATCCTGATAACGAAGAGTATGTAGGAAACATAAGCTATGTCCTGGCTGCCGGAGAAGCTCTGGAATACAGCATAGGCTTCCGCCCCACTGAGGAAGGAATATATCCCGCCTATCTCATTATCCATAGTGATGATCCCAACGCTCAGGTTACCAATGTATCCCTGATGGGCTCCGCTATCCCTGTATCCAATGAAGACGGCGTAAATCCCTTAATCACCCAGCTGGGAGCAAATTACCCCAATCCCTTCAACCCCACCACCACCATCAGCTTCTCTCTAAAAGAGAAGGGCCCGGTGACCATCAATATCTACAATATCCTGGGACAAAAGGTGAAAATCCTCCTGTCCGATGATATGCAGGCCGGCCATCACAATCTGATCTGGAACGGTAAAGACAAAAATAATCTGAATGTCGCCAGCGGTGTATATTTTTACAGAATGCAATCACGTGAATATACAAACACCCGGAAGATGATCCTCATGAAATAGCTTAATAAAATATCGTAACAAACGAGCCCGAAATTGCTTTTCGGGCTCGTTTTCATTGCAAAATAGCAAATCCAGTTCTACACTTCCGGAACATCGCTTTAGGATAGAATTTGTCTTGGACGGCCATAGCCTGCAGATATCAAGAGTGAGGTCATCCAGAAGGTCATCCAGAATGACTATGAAAACTGATAGGATTGAGCAACTTACCCGCAGCTTTGAGCCTTTTGTCTATGCTCGGACATTTCATTTGGACATTTCATTCCATCATTTCATTCCAAGCTCATTCCAAGCTCATTCCATTCCAACTCATTCCACTCATTCCACACTCATTCCACTCTCATTCCACTCTCATTCCACTGCCAAATCGGAGTTTGGCAGCCTGGTTCTCCCTCATCCCGGACAGCTGATCACACATTAAACTACCCTTAATCAAGCGTTAACTATTAAGGCTTGATTAAGGTTTGATGAAGAGCTGATTGATGTTCTCAATAGAGGGAGAAAGGTACAAAATCCAAAGTTACAAAAATCAAATGGTCAAATGGTCAAATGGTCAAATGGTCTTCTTCTGATTGGCTTCTTCTGATTTTCTGATTTTTTGATTTTAGAACTAAGACCTGATAAGAGCTTAAAAGCCACCAAGGATTCCAAAGGCATTTGTGTCTTTGTGGAATATGATGGAGTATTGCACGTGGCTAACTCTAAAAAGATTCTCTAAAAAGAATCTAAATCACATTTCAATCACATTTCAAAATACCAACGCAATGAGTCCCGTGGGGACGGTATTGTGGATAACAATCGACAGCTGGATAATACCCCCGACTCCTACCAGGACGATATTTCAGATAGCAAAACAAACTCCACAAAACAAACTCTACACAATGGTCTGAGTCCTGTAGGGACGATATTTCAGATAGCAAACCAAACTATACACAATGCCTTGAGTCCTGTAGGGACGGCATTTCAGATAGCAAACCAAACTCTACACAATGCCTTGAGTCCTGTAGGGACGGCATTTCAGATAGCAAACCAAACTCTACACAATGCCTTGAGTCCTGTAGGGACGATATTTCAGATAGCATACCAAACTATACACAATGGTCTGAGTCCTGTAGGGACGATATTTCAGATAGCAAACCAAACTATACACAATGCCTTGAGTCCTGTAGGGACGGCATTTCAGATAGCAA
>Ga0265293_10007416_pt1 | contig 16902 bp, 12 predicted proteins | sample Munlanlewell138R_FD_192505 | JGI IMG/M metagenome (GOLD analysis project Ga0265293, IMG submission 192505) | Leachate microbial communities from a municipal landfill in Southern Ontario, Canada - Leachate well 138R | ecosystem: Engineered > Solid waste > Landfill > Unclassified | place: Canada...
TGCCGCAACGCTTCGCACTCAAGCAGCATACGGTTGCGGGTGATGTCCTCAAAATCCTCGGCGGAAATGGGCGCAACCCGAAATCCCCGCTGGCCCTGTGTCAGGACCAGCGCATCCGAGACCAGCAGGGCCAGCGCTTCACGCAAGGTCCCGGCGCCCACGCCGTAATCATCTTTCAGGTGCTCGACGCGCAGCTTCAGGCCGGGCATCAGCTTGCCTTCGATGATGTCGCGCCGCAGCGCCGCATAGGCCGACTCCACAAGCGTCTTGGGAATCGATGACGGGGCCTGCCCCAGAGAGTGTGTGTTGATCATGGTCGCATTCATACGGTGAATGCACATTCTAAATCATCGAGTCTGGATTCGAAGGTTGGGGTTTTCCATAAAATCTCGATAAAACAGTTTGACTTCGAAAATTTATGGATTTATCGTGACAGCTAGGCCTGACGTCTATCCTATAGCGCATGGCCCGCGTTCTTCATCTTCCTCTTTGGAGTTTCCTTTGTCTTCAAGTGTTCCTTTCGCTTCGGCAAAGCAGCAGGCCATTGTGAGATTGGCCGCGCGGGCCTTGGGCCGGGCGAACCTGGCTCACGCCTATGGCCATTGCAGTCTCAGGCTGGATGCGGATTACTTTCTGGTTTGCGCTCCCCGGCCCATGGGCCTGCTGACCGAGCAGGACGTCGGCACCGTGGTGCCGGTGCGCGGTCCCTTGCCCGAAGGGGTGTTGGGCGAAGTCCGTATCCACCAGGAAATCTACCAGCGCCGTCCGGATGTGCGCGGCGTCATTCGCAGCATGCCGCGTGACGTGATGACGCTGTCCAGCGCGTCGCGTGTGCCCCAGGCCCGGCATGGCATGGGCTGCTACTTCCATCAGGGCGTGGCCTTGTGGGATGACGTCCAACTGATCCGCAGCCAGGAACAAGCCGTCGGCGTGGCCGAGGCGCTGGGTCCGCGCGCCGCGATTGCGATGCGGGGCAATGGCGCCGTGGTGGCGGCGGAAAGCTTGCAGCAGGCGCTGGTGCTGACCTGGTATCTGGAAGACGCGGCGCGGATCGAGCTTGACATGCTGCGCGCCGGTTTGTCGCAAACACCCGTCATCGGTGAAGAAGCCGCGCGGAGCCGGGCCACCAACAGCGGGCGCATTTTTGAACGGATGTGGGAGTATCTCTGCCACGCCGACCCTGAATTCAACGATTCCTTTCTTGATTTTGAGAGCTAAGCATGGACTTCAAAAACTTTATCAATGGTGAGTGGGTCACCAGCAGCAGCACCTTCGAAAAGCGCAACCCGATCAACAATGCCTTGATCGGCAACGTGCACGAAGCCAGTCAGGCGCAAGTTGACGCGGCCGTCAAGGCCGCGCGCAACGCCTTGAGCGGCCCGTGGGGGCTGATGAAGGTGGAAGAGCGCGTCAAGATGCTGCATGCCATCGCGGACGGCATCAACAAGCGTTTCGATGACTTCCTGGCCGCGGAAATGGCGGACACCGGCAAGCCGTACAGCCTGGCCAGCCACGTGGATATTCCGCGCGGCGCCGCCAACTTCAAGATGTTTGCCGATCTGATCCGCAATGTGCCCACGGAGAGCTTTGCCATGGATACGCCGGACGGTGGCCTGGCCGTCAACTATGGCGTGCGCGTGCCGCGTGGCGTGATTGGCGTGATCTGCCCCTGGAACCTGCCGCTGTTGCTGATGACCTGGAAGGTCGGTCCCGCGCTGGCCACCGGCAACACCGTCGTGGTCAAGCCGTCCGAGGAAACGCCTGCCACCGCCACCTTGCTGTGTGAAGTGATGAACGAAGTCGGCGTGCCGGAAGGGGTCTACAACGTGGTCCACGGCTTTGGCCCGGATTCCACCGGCGAGTTCCTGACCACGCATCCTGACGTCGACGCCTTCGCCTTTACCGGCGAAACCGGCACCGGCGAAGCCATCATGCGCGCCGCCGCCAAAGGCGTGCGTCCGGTCTCGTTCGAACTGGGCGGCAAGAACCCCGGCATCGTCTTTGCAGACGCCGACTTTGATAAGGCCGTGGCCGGCATCACCCGGTCGGCGTTTGAGAACAGCGGCCAGGTTTGCCTGGGCACCGAGCGCGTTTATGTGCAGCGTCCGATCTTTGAGAAATTCGTCCAGGCGCTGAAAGAAAAGGCCGAGGGCTTCAAGCTGGGTGATACCGCCGACCGCAGCGTCAACTTCGGTCCGCTGGTTTCGCACGTGCATCGCAAGAAAGTGCTGAGCTACTATGAGAAAGCCCGCGCGGAAGGCGCCACCATCGTGACCGGCGGCGGCGTGCCGGACCTGCCTGCTGAATTGCGCGAAGGCGCGTGGGTGCAGCCGACCATCTGGACCGATCTGCCCGAGACCGCCTCGGTGATTCGCGAAGAAATCTTCGGGCCGTGCTGCCACATCCGTCCGTTTGACACCGAAGAGGAAGTGATCAAGCTGGCCAATGACACCAAGTACGGCCTGGCGGCCACGGTCTGGACCCAGGACGTCTCGAAGGCGCACCGGCTGGGCCAGGCCCTGAACGTGGGCATTTGCTGGATCAACTCGTGGTTCCTGCGCGATCTTCGTACCTCGTTCGGCGGTGCGAAGCAGTCGGGCATCGGGCGCGAAGGCGGGGTGCACGCCATGGAGTTCTACACCGAGCTTCGTAACGTGTGCGTGAAGCTGTAATATCCTAGGTTTTACACTGTGGTGAAGAACGCGTTGCGGTCTTCACCCGCTGAAACCTCCCCGGTCTCTGTTGAGTTCGGGGTTCTGTTTTTCAAGAAAGGCCGGACCACCGGTTACAGCTTCTTTAGGAGACATGATGAAGATTCGCCTTCAGCTTGGCGCGTTTGCAGCGTCCTTGGGTTTGTTGTCGGGCGCGCCCGCCCACGCGGATATCAAAGTAGGATTTACGGGCGTGTTGTCAGGGCCGCAGGCCGCGCTGGGACAAGACCAGCATGACGGCTTCATCCTGGGGCTGGAGATGCTGGGTGGCACGCTTGGCGGGCAGAAGGTGGACATGGTGGTTGAGGACGATCAGATCAAGCCTGACGTTGGCGTCCAGATCCTGCAGAAGTTCCTGGAGCGCGAGCGCGTTGACGTGGTCGTGGGTCTGGGTTTCTCCAATGTGCTGATGGCGCAGGCGCGCCGCATCAAGGATTCGGGCATTCCGGCCATTGCCACCAATGCGGGGCCGGCGCCGCTGGCCGGTAAAATGTGCACCGCCAACCTGTTCGGCCTGGCCTGGCAAAATGACATGTCAGCCGAGTCCATGGGGCAATATGCGCAAAACAAAGGGTATAAGCGCGCCGCGCTGATCACCTCAAACTACCAGGCGGGGCGCGACAAGCTCGCCGGCTTCAAGCGTTTCTTCAAAGGTGAGGTCGTCTCCGAGGCTTACACCCAACTCGGCCAGCTGGATTATTCCGCTGAAATCGCCAACATTCAGAAAACCAATCCCGACGTGGTCTTCGCGTTCTATCCGGGCGGCGCGGGGGTGAACTTCGTCCGCCAGATGAAGCAGGCGGGCGTGATGGACAAAATCCCCTTCCTCGCGGACAACATGATTGACGCCAATACGCTGGCGGCCATGAAGACGGACGCCATTGGCGCCATTTATGGCATGCACTGGGGCAAGGTGCTGGACAATCCGCAGAACAAACGATTCGTTGAAGCCTATGAGAAGCGCTTCAAGCGTGAACCGACCGAATATGCGGCGGTTGGCTTTGATGCCGCTTATCTGCTGGATGCCGCGGTGAAAAAACTCGACGGCAAGGTGTCGGATCGCGCCGCCTTCACGAAGGCCATCAAGGAAGCCGGTTCCGAGTTCAAGTCGGTGCGCGGCAACTTCCAGTTCAACCGGAACAATATGCCGATCGTTGATTATCAAGCCTACGAGATCGTCCCGGACGGGTCGAGCTACGGCATCAAGGTGCTTGAAACCGTATTCAAGAATCACCAGGATTCCTACGTGGACGAGTGCAAACTGTAAAACAAAGAAGGAAAGCATCATGCCGATTATTACTGTGCAAATGATGGAAGGCCGCAGCGACGAGCAAAAGGCAAGTCTGATTGCCGAACTCACGGACGCGGCAAATCGCGCCGTCGGCGCGCCGGTCGAGTCCGTGCGGGTGGTTTTGCAGGAAATTCCCAAAACCCAGTTCGGTATTGGGGGCAAGACGGCAAAAGCATTGGGCCGTTGATCACGGTTCAGACTGGGTCCCGGCCATCCGCCGGGACGCCGGATTCGTTTTATAAAAGTCAGCCGGCACAGGGGCCGGACAAGGAGACACCATGAAGATTCGCCTTCAGCTTGGCGCATTGGCAGCGTCGTTGGGATTGATGTTCAGCGCGGCAGCGCAAGCCGACATCAAAATTGGATTCTCGGGCGTGATGTCGGGTCCGCAGGCCTCGCTGGGCCAGGATCAGCTCGATGGCTTCATGCTGGGACTGGAACTGCTAGGTGGCAAACTGGGCGGCCAACCGGCCCAGGTCATCGTTGAAGACGATCAGCTCAAGCCTGACGTCGGCGTTCAGATTCTGCAGAAGTTCCTGGAGCGTGAAAAGGTTGATGCCGTGGTCGGCCTGGGCTTTTCCAACGTGTTGATGGCGCAATCCCGCCGGATCAAGGACACGGGCATCCCGGCGCTGTCCACCAACGCCGGTCCGGCGCCGCTGGCTGGCAAGATGTGCATGCCCAACCTGTTCGTCATGGCCTGGCAGAATGATGCCGCTTCTGAAGCCATGGGGCAGTATGCGCAGAACAAGGGCTATAAGCGCGCCGCGCTGATCACCTCAAACTACCAGGCGGGGCGTGACAAGCTCGCCGGCTTCAAGCGCTTCTTCAAGGGCGAGATCGTTTCTGAAGCGTATACCCAGCTTGGCCAGCTGGATTACTCCGCTGAAATTTCCAATATCCAGAAAAGCAATCCCGATGTGATCTTCGCGTTCTATCCGGGCGGCGCGGGCGTGAACTTCGTCCGTCAGATGAAGCAGGTCGGCCTGATGGGCAAGATCCCCTTCCTTTCTGACAGCATGATTGACGCCAATACGCTGGGCGCGATGAAGAACGACGCGATCGGTTCCATCTACGGCATGCACTGGGGCAAGGTGCTGGATAACGCCAAGAACAAGGCCTTTGTCGAGGCCTACCAGAAGCGCTTCAAGCGTGAGCCGACCGAGTATGCGGCCAACGCCTTCGATGCCGCCAACCTGCTGGATGCCGCAGTCAAAAAGCTGAACGGCAACGTCTCGGATCGCAAGGCTTTCGTGCAAGCCATCAAGGACGCGGGCTCGGAGTTCGAGTCGGTGCGCGGCGACTTCAAGTTCGACAAGAACAATATGCCGATTGTTGACTATCACGCGCTGGAAGTCGTGTCGGAAGGCGGCGATGTGGGCATCAAGCACCTGGAAACGGTGTTCAAAGGCCACCGCGACGCTTACGTGGGTGACTGCTCGCTGTAATTATTTTTTCTTCTGGGCCAGGTCATGGGGATTGCTCATGGCCTGGCCGTTGTTTCTGGAAGCACAGAATGGACAGTTCGCTTTTCCTCTCGCAGTTGTTGAACGGGGTTCAGCTCGGGGTGTTGCTTTTCTTGTTGTCGTCGGGGCTGACGCTCATCTTCGGCATCATGAACTTCATCAACCTGGCGCATGGATCGCTTTATATGGTCGGCGCCTTCATTGGCGCGGCGGCGTTCAATGCCAGCGGCTCTTTCGTGTTTGCGGTGATGGCGGGCATGCTGGCCAGCGCGGCGGTGGGCCTGTTGCTCGAACACGGCATCGCCCGCCCGCTGTACCGCTATGACCATCTCTATCAAGTGCTTGCCACCTTTGGCCTGATGATGTTTTTCAATGAGCTGGCCATTGTGATTTTCGGCAGCCGTCCCTATTACGCGGGCATTCCCGATTATCTCAGCGGCGCCGTCACTGTTTTTGGTTCACCGTATCCGGTCTATCGAATCCTGATCATCGTCGTCGGCATTCTGGTCGCCGTGGGCGCCTGGTATCTGATTCAGAAAACCCGTTTCGGCATGCTGATCCGCGCGGGCGCCAGCAACTCGAACATGGTCAGCGTGCTGGGCGTGAACATCGATCTGCTGAAAAAATTGCTGTTCATGCTGGGCGCCGCGCTGGCCGGTCTGGCTGGCGCGCTGGCCGGTCCGATCCTGTCGGTGCAGTCAGGCATGGGCGAGCCGGTGCTGATTCTGGCGCTGGTGGTCATTGTGGTGGGCGGTATTGGCTCAATCCGCGGTGCGCTGGTTGCGGCCATGATCATTGCCATCATTGATACGCTCGGACGCGCCTACATGCCGCAGTTGCTCGCGCCGTTCATGGTGCCGACGTCGGCGAACGCCGTTGGACCGGCGCTTGCCTCAATGCTGATTTACATCTTGATGGCCCTGGTACTGGCCTTCAAGCCGGATGGCATCCTGGCGCCGCGCAAGCGTTAATCCCCGAAGATCAAAGGTTAGACCATGATGGATCGTCTCAAGAACGGGGTGTGGCTCATCCCGCTGCTGTTTCTCGTGCTCGCCTGCATTCCGTTCATTGCGGATGCGCTGGGCGAGCCTTTCTACATCACCTTTTTTGCGCGGGTGCTGATTTATGCGCTGGCGGCCTGCGCGCTGAACATCATTCTGGGCTTTGCCGGGCTGGTCAGTTTCGGCCATGCATTGTTCATCGGCCTGGGCTGTTATGCCGTTGGCATTCTGGGCTTCTTTGACATCAGCAATGGCTGGCTGCAATTGCTGGCCGCCTTGGCCGTGTGCGCACTGGTGGCCTTGTTCGTCGGCACGGTGTGCCTGCGTACTTCGGGCATCGGTTTCATCATGATCACGCTGGCCTTTGCGCAGATGTTCTACTTCCTGATGGTCAGCATGACGATGTTCGGCGGCGATGACGGCCTGAACATCTTCATGCCGTCGGACTTCGGCTTCTTCGAGCTCTCGGGCAGCCGCGAAGTCTATTGGGCAACGTGGGCGGTGCTGCTGCTGTTGACCATCTTCCTGTTCCGCTTCCGCAAGTCGCCGTTCGGCCTTGTGCTGCGGGCCACCCACCTGAATCCGCGCCGGGTCAACGCCTTGGGTTACTCGGTGTTCAAAGTGCAGCTGGCGGCCTACATTCTGTCCGGCATGATCACCGGCGTGGCGGGCTTCCTGCTGGCCAACCTGACCGCGTTCGCGTCGCCCAGCTATATGTCCTGGCACATGTCGGGCGAACTGATCGTGATGCTCGTCATCGGCGGGCTGGGCACCGTGACGGGGCCGATCTTCGGTTCCATCATTTACCTGGTGATGGAAGAAGTCTTCAAAGGCATTACCCAGCATTGGATGCTGCTGATGGGTCCGCTGATCGTGATCATTGCCATGCTGACGCGCAACGGCGTGGACTTCATGAAGCTGCTGCGCATCAACACCAACCCCAGCGAAGGGGTGGATCGCGCGGATGAGACCAAACCCGCGGCGGCAGGAGACGCATCATGAACGCATTGGCTTTATCAACCAAGGGACTGGTCAAGCGCTTTGGCGGCCTGAAGGCCACTGATGACGTCTCGCTGGATATTCGTCCCGGTGAACTGCACGCCATCATCGGACCGAACGGCGCGGGAAAAACCACGCTGATCAATCTGCTGTCCGGCGAGCTGTCCGCGGATGAGGGCGCGGTGCTGATCGGCAGCACCGCGGTCAGCGGCCTGCGGGTTCAGGGGCGCGTCGGCCAGGGGCTGCTGCGTTCCTATCAGATCACCTCGGTGTTTGATGATTTCTCGGTGCTGGAAAACGTTTGCCTGGCCGCGATGCGCCACCGGGGCATCCGCTTTGCCGTCTGGAAACCGCTGACCGCCTATGAAGACGTGGTGGAGAAGGCCAAAACCGTCATCGCGCAATGCGGGCTTGAGGACGTTCAGAACGATACGGTGTCGAGTCTGGCCTATGGCCAGCGCCGACAGCTGGAAATTGCCATGGCGCTGGCGGCCGAGCCGCGCATTCTGCTGCTGGACGAACCGATGGCGGGCATGAGTTCCGTGGAGGGCGGTGCGGCCATCGAGCTGCTGCGCTCGCTGAAAGGACGCTACACCATCGTGCTGGTCGAACATGACATGAATGCGGTGTTCAGTCTGGCGGATCGTATTTCCGTGCTGGTCTACGGCAAGGTCGTGGCCACTGGCTCGATCGAGGAAATCCGCAACCATCCCGATGTCAAACGCGCCTATCTGGGCGATGACGCCGACGCTTGAGGAATCATTATGTTGTCTATTCAAGGTTTGGCTGCAAAATACGGCTCCAGCCAGGCGCTCTTTGACATCAATCTGGATGTCAAACAAGGTGAGGTCATCGGCCTGATCGGCCGCAACGGCATGGGCCGCACAACCGTCATCAACTGCCTGTTCGGTTTGTTGACGCCCTTTGCCGGAGAAATCCGCTTTGAGGGTAAGCCAATACACGGGCAGGCGCCGTACCGCATCGGACGCCTGGGCCTGTCCTTGGTGCCGGAAGGCCGTCAGGTCTTCCCGACGCTGACCGTCGAGGAAAACCTGCTGGCCACGGCAAAAACGCGCGGGCTGGAGAATCCCTGGACGCTGGAGCGCGTCTACCAGTTCTTCCCGCGTTTGAAGGAACGGCGTGAAAACCTCGGGACGCAGCTTTCGGGCGGTGAACAGCAGATGCTCGCCATTGGCCGCGCGCTGATGACCAATCCGCGCCTGCTGGTGCTGGATGAAGCCACGGAAGGCTTGGCGCCCATCGTGCGGGCCGAGATCTGGTCAGTGCTGGCCGAGTTGAAGCAGGCGGGCCTGACCATGATCGTGGTGGATAAAAACACCAAGGCCTTGCTGCGCCTGGCGGATCGCCACTTCATTCTGGAAAAGGGCGTTACCGCATGGACTGGCTCCTCCGAAGAACTGGCCGCGCAGCCGGAGTTGATTGCCAAGTACGTTGGCGTGTAGGGCCCACCCCTACAAGGGGGCGACACCCGTGGACTGGCAAGCCAGATCCACGGTGTCCTAGGTTACCCGAGGTTCTTCTGTAGGAGCGAGCGCCTGCTCGCGAATCGTTTTATTGCGGACATTCGCGAGCAGGCGCTCGCTCCTACGGAAAAACAAAAACGCGAAGCAAAGCCTTCACATCCATCTAAACGAAGAAAAGGGCGCCTCGGCGCCCTTTTCTTCTTAGTGCGGACTGCTTAACGCTGTCCTTCGTACACCGTGTGCAGGCGTTCGCCGGTAACGCTGCTGACGCCATGGGCCAGCACGCGCAGCCCGCTCACGCCGCCAGCGGCATTGAGCGTCACCACCGCGACCCCTGTCTGCTTCAGTTGCTGTTGCAGCGCCAGGCAACCCTCGCCTTCATAGATCAGGCCCACGGAATACAGGTTGGTGTCTGACGTGCCATAAGGCCCGATGGAGCCGGTCATTTCGCACGTGGGGGTCAGCGTGCTGCTGAAGAGCAGGTTGGAGGAGGCCGGGTCTCCCGCCACCGTCAGTACCGTGCCGCTACTACCGCCAAAGCCGCCGCTGGTCTGATAGCTTCCCACCAACGCTGCCAAGGGCGGGACCGCTGCGGGTTGATACAGCGGCGGGCTACCTACTGTGCCGGTCAACTCGGTGGCAAAGGTCAAGGTTTGCTGCCCCCGGCTTGCCGAGGTAAAGGTAAGGGTCATTTGGCCCGTCGTGCTGGAGGTGGCCACCACTGTCAGCCCCGTTTCAGCAGTGCCGCCAACCAGTCGATAAACGCCATCCGTTGAGCGCAGCGTATCGTTCTGATTGGAAGAAAACGTCCCGTAGAGCACGGAGCCATCGGCGCCATAGAAAAAATACTGGCCATTGGGCAAGACCACACCCTTGAAACCGACAGCCTGGTCAATGCCCACCCACAAGCCTTCCGACTCCACCGGCAGCAGTATCGGCGTTTCACCCGCCGCGCTGACGTCACCGACCAGAATCACCGGCTTGATCCCGCTGTTGAGATGGTCGTGACGAGCCATTAGCCACAGGCCGGACTTCTGGCCCGACTCATTAAACGTGAGCGTGGCCGCGCCGAAGAAGGCTTCATCATCGCGGTCGCACTTGGTGCCCGACAGCCTCAAGTAGGTCACTTGATAGAGGCCACGCGCCGGGTCCGGCGCCGTCAACTGGCCACTGATTTCGCAGCCATCGTTAAAGGAGCCGCTCAAACTATTGATGCTGGCGTCAGTCGTGGCGGCAATCTGGAGCTGCCAGCTATTGCCAAAATACGTGCCGGCGCTGTGATAGCTGCCACGAATGAGGGTCAGGCTGGACGGACGCTCGTAGCTATTGGGCTGGTAAGCCATGGAGATCGGCAAGGTGGCCGTTTGGCCAAATTGCTGGGGACTCGGATTGGTATAACGTCCCGTCAGGGTTTTGGGCTGGCTCAAGGTGCTGGCGGTCACGGTACCTGTCAGGTTAATGCCGCCGACCATGCGGTTTTCTTGACTCAGGGAATAGCGTCCATCATTGGAGACAAAAGCCGCTCCCGTCAGCGACATCGAACCAATCAAGCCGTCATAGTCCGTGGACAAGGGCGACACCTGTTTGGCGATGTAGTAGACATGGTTACTCTCCGCAGGATTGGGCGGCAGCACCATGGCCAGCATCGGGGTGGTGTTGTTGCCTGGCGGGCGCCCATAGAACACCCCGACCGGCGACTGCGGCGTCAGCACCGGCGTCGTCCCGCCCTCATCATCGTCACCCCCGCCGCATGCCGCCAGCAAAGCTAGCAAGAGTGCGGCCAAGGCAGGCTGTTGGAATCGGAGCTTCACCACATTCCCCTTAAGACATTAATGGCAGTGATTGTACTGCCCTTGGTTACGTTTGGTTTCAAAATCTATTGCAGTTGATACGGTGACCGGAACGGGCTCAGCGGGAAGCGCGCCGGTTTGGTCTGCGGATCAAACATATAGCGCAGGTACACGCCGCCCAGCCATTGGTTGTAATCGCGCGCGTTGTCCAGCGCCAGTTGTCCGCCCAGGAACAACTGTGGCGCAACCTGATACTCCATTGCGGCATTCAGGTTGTAGCCGAGCCCGGTTTTGGATTGACCGGCATACCGGGCGGACGTGTTGCCCGTCAGTCCCATGGCATTGGCCGTGGTGACGGCTTGTTGGGCCGCCGCTTGGCGTGTTCCACTGGTGGGGAAATAGGGGGCGCTGTCTTCCTTGAAGTGCTGAACCCCCACGGCGCCGTTGATCAGGTAGGACAGGCGGCCCGTATTGTGTGACCAGGACATGGGCACACTCACCGACACGAAGGTCTGCGGACTGAAGTAGCCGCCATGGCCATACGTGAAATAGCGCAGGTTCTTGTCATAGGACATGCCGGTCAAGTTCAACCCGGCTTTGAGTTCCTGGCCGGGCCGATCAATCAGGCGCCAATACATGCCCGCGCCCCCTTCAATGCGGGAGTTCGAGGCAACGTTGTCGCCCTGAAGCGAGTGGTAGGAACCGTAGCCGTACAGACCGTAGGTCTGGTCGTCCCAGCCCAGTTCGAGTCGGCCGCCGGTGGCGGACACCAGGCCCCACTGGTCACCGGTCCGAGCATCCCGTGCACCGGCAAAGGACAGTAGGCTGTCCGTCACCGGGCGGCGGGAAAGGTCACCGGAGAGTGATAGGTTGGTGGTGAGCGGTGCGCGGAGTTTGACGCCGCCGGTCACGTCGGTCTTGCGAAAGCCGAGCGGGGTGGTGCCAATATCCACCTCTCCCCAGTTTCCACTGTAGGCCAGCGAAAGGCCAACACCGCTCTGGTCTTGAGAGCCCGCGCCGCCCACCAGCCCATACTCTTGAGCCAGCGCGGCTTCCGGGCCGCCGCCAAAGCGGCTAGATACGTCATAGCTGCTGGGTACGCGGCCCGCATCAAGAATGGTGGGCGTGGCGCGGACGGCAATGCGGCCATCGCCGACGGGCAGACTGGCCTCAATGGGGGTTTGTAGATCCGTCAACTCGCCGAGCCCGGATTCACCGCTGCGAACGCGCGCCGTGGCGCCGACGGTAATGGATGGCGAACGCTCCTGCTGGATCGCCTGCAATTCGCTCAAGGCCGTGCTGGCCGCGGACTGCGGTGCATTACCGGCTGACAGATAGTCCGGGTAATAGCCGGTGCCGGATGCTTGCGGCGCGCCGGACAGCGCGACGCTGGCGGGCGGCAGGCTGGCGCGGGCCGCGGGCGCGGCCAGGGTGTTGCGGTTGGCGGGCGCGTTTCTTGCATTGCCGCCCGGATAGGGGGCGGGGATGCTTTGCGGCGCGGCGGGAACCGGCGCCACGGGCGCCGCATAGGTTTGGACCGGCGCCGCTTGCGGAGCGAAGCGGCGCGCGCCTGCCGGATCCGGGATCAGGTTCTGGGCCGGGGTGCCCGGTGCATGAACCTGGCTGACCGGCTGCGCCGTGAACGGAATCGGCACGGGGGCCGCAGCTTGAGCCTGGGTGGCCACCGCGCGGCCGCCTTGTCGGTTGGCGAAGGGGTTGTTCGACGCGACCGGCGCCGGGCCCGCCGCGGGACCGGGGATGCCGCCGCCAACCAGCCCCAAGGCCTGCTGACGCTGCCGCTGTTCCGCTTGGACCGCCGCGGAGAAGTATTCCGCGGCTTTGCTGGACTTGCCCTGGGCCCGATACAAGTGCCCCGCCGTGGTCAGGGCCTTCGGATCTTGCGGTGCGAGCGTCAAGGCTTCCTTGAGCATGGATTCGGCCAGTGCGTATTCCTTGGCCGAGGTGGCCATGCTGGCCGCCGGGATCAACAAATCCAGATCGGTCGGGTTGTTGTTGAGCAAGCGCCGATAGAGCGTCAACGCCTGCGGGTAGTCATCGGCATCCGCGTACATGCGGGCCAGCGCGCCGACCACATCGGGATCGTCGGGATGGGTGGCCAGGACCGGCGCCAGCGTGTCATAGGCCATCGCCAGGTCGCCGCTCGTGCGCAAGGCGTCGGCCTGGCGCACGATATAGGCGCGGCGCAGCTTTTCGAAGTCCTGATACTGGCTGTCGGTCATCTGGCTGTTTTGCAGCTGGCGCAGCACGCCGGCCAGCTCGATGTCCTGCTCGGTGCTGAGCAGGATGGCCGCGTACTGCAGGCGCATGCCGACTTCCGGGCGGGCGGTGCGCGCCATGATTTGACGAATCATCGCCAGCGCCTTGGCGCTGTTGCCGGACTCGGTATAGGCCATGGCGATGGTGCCGAGCAGCTCGGGATTTTCCTGGCCGTAAGGCTCGATCTGGGCCAGCAGTTGCAAGGCTTCCTGATGATAGCCTTCCTGCGCCAAGGCGCTGGCGCGCTGTGCCTGGGCATGGACCCAGGCGCGCTGATGCAGTGCGGCCATTTCCCGCGTACGGTTGACCATCGGAATCTGTTCCAGCGTGGTCAGCGCGTTTGGCCAGTCCTGCATTTCCGCGGATAGCAGGGCGCTGGCGTAGAGCGCGTCAGGGAAGTCGGGGTTGGAAACCAGCAAGCCGTCCATCACGCCGCGCGCATCTTTATACGCACCCATCTTCACGTAGAGGCGGGCCAGATCCAGACGGATCCAGGGGCTGTTCGGATCGTTCAGCAGCGCATCTTCAAGCGCGACCCGGGCGCCCGCGTCATCGCCGCGCTGGCTGGCCGCCTTGGCCAGGCCCATGGCCTGGGCGGCGCGCAGCTTGCCGAGTTCGCCAATCTGCTCCTGTTGCGTTGGGGTCAGGCGTTCAACCAGCGCCAGCGCTTCATCGGGCTTGTTGTTCTGGGCCATGATGCCGACCAGGCCGCGCAAAGCGTCGGGATTGTCGGGCTGACGCTGCGTGACGCGGCGGTAGGTGGCTTCCGCCTGGTCCAGTTCGCCAAGCTCGGCCAGCGTGTCGCCCAGCGCAATCTGCGCGGTCGGCGTGTTGGCATCAAGCTTGATGGCTTGCTGCAACAGTTGTTTGGAGGCGTTCAGATTGCCTTGGGCGCGGCTGGCCTCGGCCTGTTCAATCAGACTCCAATAGCTCGCGCTGTTCAGCGCGGCGCGCCAGCGGCTGGCCGCGCCGCGCTTGGACGCCTGCTCCAGATAGTTCTTGGCTTCGGAAAAGCGCTCCTGCCTGAGGCGGATGATGCCCATCCCGCCCAGGGCGTCGCCATCGTTCGCGCGGGCTTGCAATGCCGATTGGAACAGATTTTCGGCCTGTTGCAGATTGCCTTCATCGAACGCGGCGAAGCCTTCGGTGACTTGTTGACGGACCGGGTCAGCGGATTTTTTGCGCGCCGCGGCCTGCGCGTTCTGGGCCGCTTGTTCGCGTTGCTGCTGCTCACGCTTGATCTGCGCGAGTTTGTTGCGGATGTCGGTGTCGTCAGGGAAGCGTTGCAGATAGGCTTGGTAAAGCGGCGCGTCGGTGGGGCGCGTGCCTGACCACACCAGCGCTTTGCGCCAGCTGGAGCTGGCCGCCTGCCCGACGTCGTTGCGTGCGGCCAGCTTGCTGAGTTGCTGGATGCCCTGGCGGCGGGTGGCTTCCCGATAGGTCAGATGCTGGGCCAACGCCAACGCGATGGCGGGATCATTGGGCGAGGCTTTGGCCAGGCGCTCGAATCCCTTGCGGGCTTCTTCCCAGCCGTCGGGCGTGCCGCCCAGGGTCTGGTAATACTCCAGCGCCAGCGGACCATCCGGCGGCACGCTGCCGAGCACGGTCTGGTAGCTTTCAACCGCCTGCTGGGTCTGGCCGCGCTGAACCTGTTGGCGGGCCTGTTCCAGAACCTGGGTGCGCGGGCCGACCTGAATGGCCTGGCGAAGACGTGCCGTATGCGCCGCGTTCGGATGGTGGGCTTGCAAGCGCGCCAGATAGGATTGCGCCGCTTCGGGATGGCCGGTTTCCACTTCGATCATGCCGAGGCCGTGCAAGGCTTGAACATGGTTCGGGTCGATCGTCAGCAGTTTGTTCCAGGCTTCGGCCGCGCGCTTGAAATCGCCGCGCGAGAGCCAGTGATTGCCTTGTTCCACCAGGATGCGGGCCGCATCGTCCTGCGCCTGCGCCTGTGGCGCGGCAAGGCTTGCCAGCAGCGCGACCATCAAGGGGACGAGTCGGCGACGCACGGGGGCCAGAGGTGTTCGCGGCGATCGGTGCGTTAGCATGTCTTCTCCGGATTCAAAAGCAAGGTTCCGTTTAGTTTGAAACGGTATCGTTTTTCATCCCAACCCGTGCCAAACAGGCTGAGCACATAGTCATAGTAAGTGGGCTGGGGGTCTGCGTCATCGCTCAGCTCCGTGGCAACCCGCTTGCTCTGAACCGCGTAGAGCGTGCGTTCACGGCGCTGAGAAAAATAAGGGAGCAAGGCGGCGGAGAAGCCGACCGGCCCAACCGCTTTCGCCTCGCCGGTTTCAACGTTGACGGACTCCGGCGGCCATTGCTCGGGCTGCGCCTTGGTCAGGCGGGCCATGCCGGACAGCGTATTCAACAGGGGGCGGCCTTGCTTGTTCGGCAGCATCCCGGCCCAGGTATAGGTCCGAATGGCATCATAGCTGCCAACCGGGCCTTTTTCCGCATCAGCGATGAAACGGCCGTTCTGCCCGTCCCATTCATAGGCCAGCCAGTCCGGCGCCAAGCCCTGCGGTGCGCTGTCGCTCAATAGCTTGACGGTATTGTTGGCGATTTCCTGCCAGGGGCCGTCCGGTTGATGTTGGGCAAGTGCTTGCAACAGTTGAACAGGTAGGTAGCTTGGGTTCAAGCGCCACCGCTGCTTATCCGGATCCGCGAACCCGTGTTTGCCGGGCAGCAGCATCTTGCCCAGGCCCGGCAGAGGCACGACTTCCTGTTCAATGATCTGCGCCAGCAGTGCATTGGCGGCGCTCAAATAGTCAGGCTGCTTCCAAAAAGCAGCTGCTTCCAGCAGCGCATAGGCAAACCACAGATCCGCATCAGAGGCGGAGTTGGCGTCAATCACGCCCCATTCGCCCGTTTCCTTCTGGCCCCATTGCCAGGCGGGCAGGCGTTGGTCAGCCTGCCCTTCGAAGAGGTTGTTGACGCTCCACTGCCAGAGCCGGTTGAACGCGGGTTTGTCATTGGCGACGAGCGCGAAGAACATGGCATAAGACTGGCCCTCCGAGGTGGAGTGCATCTGCTTGACGCTGTGGTCGATGACCCGTCCGTCGGATTGGATGAAGCGCTCGTTGAAACGATCCCACAGTGGCCAGCACGTAGCCGCCGCCGTGGTGAGGGGCAGGCAGGCCAGCATCAGCGCGCCTGCCCAGACCGCCGCCCATTGTCGGCCAACAAGGCGAGAGGCGAATCGTTTCACGCCGGTCATTGTCAACCTCTCAGACGCTGGCGGGCGCGGGCTCGCAAGGCCAGGTAAATCAGTGAGCCGAGCAGCGCCGCGCCAATGACGGCCAGCAAGGCCAGCAGCAGCGGGCTGCGCGACAGGAACCACTGAACGGCAACCAAGGGGCCGAGACGGCCAACGTAATAGGTCTGCTCGGACAGCACGCTCTCAACGTGTTCGCCGCGAACGACAGTGGCGGCGCCGTTGATATTGCCCGCCTGGGATTTGTTCAGCAGCGCCGCCACGGCGTACTTGAGCCCTTCAGGCTGGTTCGAGCCGACCAGCACCGCGCTGCGGCGCGAAGACAGCGGAGACTCGAAGCCGGCGATCAGCGCATCGGTGCCCGCGCTGCGGAAACTGAAGTCCTGGCGGGCGCGCTGGGTTTTGGCCACGTCTGCCTTCCACCAGAAGAACAGGCGATGGACGGTGTCGGAGAGCTGGAAGCGTTTGTGATTGCCGTCCAGGCCGATCGGCAGGTGCGAGGCCCATTCCTTCAGCAAGGGTTGATTGTCGCCGGAGGCCATGATCAGCAGGTCTTTGTTGGAGAATTGGCTGACTTGCTGAGCGCTTCCCACGCGCACGCCATAAGCGGGGTAGCCGGTTGACTCGCCCATCCAGCCCATCAGCGTCAGATAGGAGGCAATGTCG
>Ga0265293_10007417_pt1 | contig 16901 bp, 18 predicted proteins | sample Munlanlewell138R_FD_192505 | JGI IMG/M metagenome (GOLD analysis project Ga0265293, IMG submission 192505) | Leachate microbial communities from a municipal landfill in Southern Ontario, Canada - Leachate well 138R | ecosystem: Engineered > Solid waste > Landfill > Unclassified | place: Canada...
GTCCACAGGTTTTGCACTAATTTTATCGCAACCAGTTAATAGTAAGGTTGCAGCCGCAAGGCCGATAAATAATTTCTTTTTCATATTAACCTCCAAACACCGCGGACCAGTCAAAGTCATTACCATTACGGAAATCAGCAATGTATGACTCTGGGACTAAACGTTTGGCCCGTAAATCATTTTGTATTTCTAAGTATTCAATCCATTCGCCCCATAATTGATTTTCACTTTGTTCTTGATTAAAGAGTGAAGCGGCGTATTGATTGTCTAAATATGTGTCGAGTGCTTCTTGTAATTTTGTGTCATGGAACTTAACATTTAAGATTTCGACTAATTTTTGGAAGATACGGTCATCGATAGTAGGATCGAATGATTTAACTTCGTTTTTAATTTTGTCGACTCTTTCTTTCGTACCAATCGCGTCTAATTGTAAGAAGTTGACGAAGGTGTCTAAATCATTACCGTCACTATCTTTTGGGAACGCGGCGGTTCCTGGAGTTTCGATTGTGTAGTAATCTTTTAAAACAACGCCATTGACGGTTTCTTTGATTGCACTACGTTCGATAACGATGAAGTGTATCCCTTCGTAAGAACCAGCGGCGCCAGCGCGGACGACTAAGATAACATTACCTTTTTCGTCGGTTAAAACTTTCTTACCACCAAGTTCTGGCACATCTTGGAATCCTTTGAGCGCTTCAAAGGTTGCGTTTGGTGTACCAACTTCATCACCTTCGGCGACATCATTTGGGGTGATGACACTAATGTTATGTTTATTGAAGTATTTATTGAATAAGATATTACGGGGGAAGAAGAGGCTATCACCTTCATTTACTTCTTTCCCAGCATCACTTTTTTCAAGATCGCGTACTTCAGCGAGTTTAAGGGCGGCCCCGTAAGGAATTTCTCCTAAGCCAAGGGTCATTAGTGAAGTTTGTGCTTCACTAGGAATTTTAAGTTTTGCTTTATCATCCACCGTTAAGGCTGGGTCTTGGTTATATAATGCGTCATACGCATATACGCCTAACTTAAATTCATTAACAAAGCCGGTGCTTCTTGACATAATGCCTAAGTCACCAAATTGTTTAGCACTGCCTTCGTCTTCAGAGAAGCGGTTGGCGAGTAAGCCAAAGGTGTCTTGTTGTTCACCAAGGGCTGTAATGACCGAACTTAATTTGTTCGCATCATCTTTAGAAATTTTGCCGGTAACGAATTTTCCGTGTTCGGCGCCAACTTTAACGAGTAAGTGGCGGACGTGGTAAGGAATCTTATTGTTTAAATAACCTTCATATACTGGATTGTTATTTTCGTCTAAGACTAAATTTCCGTCGCTATCTCTTTCACCAACAATTAATTCTTCCATTGCATTTTGGACCCATGCGCCTGATCCGCCATCAAAGAATTGTTCTTTTAATTTAATTTGCATTTCTTCGTAAGCAAACTTTTCTTCAAGTTCTTTTACGGTTTCGACTTTATGAGTTTCAAGAATTTTCTTTAACTCATCGTCATATTTGCCACCATTTTTTGCTGCATTCTTTGCGTTTTCTTTAACTTCTTTAACACGTAGAGCAGCTTTATCATAGATTTCGGTTCGTTTTGCGCTTTGCTCATCTTTGGCGAAGAGAGCACGAACCACAACTTGGTAGACGGCATCGTAGTAATCTTTTAAGCCAGCGGGAGTTTTTAGATAATCATCAAACATACCACCAGCGGAAATTTTAACTGGGTTACCATCGATTGTCACCGTCAAAATATTGCCTTGTTTATCAGCCACTAAATCTTTGCTACAACCGACAAGGGCGAGCGCAGTTAGGGCGAAACCAGCAATAATGTGTCTTGGTTTTCTCATATAATGCTATACCTCCTAAATAATATGCTTTTACATTCTATACTTAAGTTAAAGCCAATTCAACAATTATAAGCGAAAAAGCGTGCAAAAACTCGCTTTCCTTATTTTTATATAAAAATAGGTTAGTAAAACAGTTTATTTTTGTTGCATTTTAAGGTATTGTATATGCGGAACTAAGGAAAGAGAGTTTTATATGGTTATACTAGAAATTAAAAATTTATACGCGAGAGTAAACGATGTTGAAATCTTACGCGGTGTGAACCTTACGGTTAAAAGTGGCGAGGTAGTCGCCTTACTTGGTCCAAACGGCCACGGTAAATCTACGCTTCTATCAGTTATTATGGGACATCCAAATTATGTCGTAACTGAAGGGGAAATTATTTATAAAGGACAAGACGTCTTAACGATGAGTGTCGACGAAAGAGCGCGCGCTGGATTATTTTTAGCTATGCAAAATCCAAGTGAAGTGCCAGGGGTCATCATTAGTGACTTTATTCGGGCTGCCATAAACGCAAAACGCGAAAAACCAATCAAACCATTAGAGTTATTCCGCGTTCTTGATAAAGCAAGTAAAGAAATGCAAATGCCACTTGACCTTGCAAACCGGAGTCTTAACGAAGGGTTTTCTGGTGGGGAAAAGAAACGGCATGAAATTATGCAGATGAAACTTTTAAACCCGGAATTTGCAATGCTTGACGAAATTGATAGTGGACTTGACGTCGATGGTATTAAAATTGTCGCTAACCAAATTAATAATGAAAAAAGTGATAAACGTTCATTTTTAGTTATTAGTCACTACGCTCGACTTTATGAATTAATCAACCCAACAAGAGCGGTCGTTATGATCAATGGTCGTGTCGCCGTTGAAGGGGGTATGGAAGTAATTAATCGGATTGACCATGAAGGTTATGAATGGATTCAAATTGAGCATAACATCAGTATTGAAAGAGAAGATAGCCGACCGATTATTTTAGAATCATGCGCTATTAATGAAAGTACGAAAAAATGAGTAAATTCAATCAATTAAAAGTAAGTGAAAAACACCTTGAAAACGGGGTGTTAACTTTAAGTAATAATGATGTTTATTACCAAATTTTAGACGAGAATAATTTACCAAAAACTGCAAATACAATAACGCTAAAATCACAAAAAGACATTGATTTTGTCATAGTTTTACGTTCAAAATCGACGTTAATTACTTATGTTATTGATAAATATACGCGCGGGAAAATCATTTTTGTTTGTGAAAACGAAGATGTCGTTATTAATCGCGAAATTCATCTTTTAGAAGGCGTCGAAATCGAACTTATTGTGCCTGATTTTAGCGCGGGTAATCGGAAGTTTAATATTGAAACAAAGTTACTCGGAGAACGCGCGAAAGCGAATTGGCATTTATCGAGTTATTCGCAAAACACTGATAAGAAAGTGTTTAAAATTTCCTTTTCCCATTTTGGCGCTAAGTCATACGCTGATATGCAAAACTATGGCGTAGTCTTAGACCAATCAACACTTATTTTCACTGGTGATTCAACAATTTATGAAGAAGTAAAAGGGGCAGAAACACATCAAACAGCGCGCATTATTGTCTTTGATGAAGGCAGTGTTGCCCAAGCTGACCCAATCTTAAATATTTATCATAATGATGTTATCGCCGCAAGTCACGCCGCCACTGTCGGCCGTGTTAATGCGGAACACTTATATTATTTAAATTCACGGGGCCTAACCGAATTAGAAGCTAAGCAATTAATTACGAAAGGTTACTTATTACCGATCATTAATTTTATTGATGATGACGGCTTAAAAGAAAGATTTATTGCTGAGCTTGAAGGAGTAATCTAATGTACGACGTCTATAAAATCCGCGAAGATTTTCCGGTCTTTAAAAACACTAATACTATTTATTTAGATAACGCAGCGACAACTTATAAGCCCCAAAGTGTCATTAACGCCGTTACCAATTATTTAAGTAAGGAAACCGCTAATAGTGGGCGTGGTGATTATCATGATGCGTACTTAGTTGATAAAAAGTTAGATGATACGCGTGAATTAGTTAAAGATTTCATTGGTGCCAAACTTGCATCAGAAATCATTTTCACCCAAGGAACAACGATGTCATTAAACATTGTAGCGTTTAGTTTTGGTCATCATTTTTTACATAAAGGTGACGAAATCCTATTATCGATAGCCGAACATGCTTCCAATACTTTACCGTGGTTTGAAATTGCAAAAGAAGTCGGAGCGGAAGTTATTTTAATGCCGCTAAGTGAAGACGGCTATATTACGCCTGAGATTGTTAAAGAACATTTAACTCCTCGTACTAAAATAGTAGCAATTACCCACGTTAGTAATGTATTAGGTTATGTAAACGATGTCAAAACGATTGCTGAAGTTGTCCACGCTAACGGATCACTTATCGTTGTTGATGGGGCGCAAAGTGTACCGCATCTTAAAATAGATGTTCAAGATATGGATATTGATTTTCTTGCCTTTAGTGGTCATAAAATGTTAGCGCCAACAGGAATCGGTGTCCTATACGGTAAAAAAGCACTCCTTGATGTTATGCCACCCTTTTTATCAGGCGGGGGTATGAACTTAAGTTATACGACTGATTGTGATATTACATTTATGAAAGTTCCCGAAAAGTTTGAGGCTGGAACTTTAAACATTGAAGCAATTTACGGTTTACATGCGGCCCTAACGTATATTAATGAATTAGGTATTGAAAATATCGCTAAGCACGAATACAACTTAAAACAATATGCGTTAGAAAAACTTCGGAAATTAGATCACATTATTATTTATAATGAAGACGCCCCAACTGGCATAATTACCTTTAATGTTCGCGGTGTTTACGCCCAAGATGCTGCTACTTATTTCAATAGTAAAAATATTGCGGTAAGAAGTGGCCAACATTGCGCTAAATTACTTAAACATTACTTAAATGAATTAGGTACGGTGCGGGCAAGTATTTATTTATATACAACCAAAGAAGACATTGATGCCTTTGTAGAGGCCGCAAAAACAGCGGAGGATTTCTTAGATGCCTACTTTTAATAAAGAGTTAATGCGGGCTACTATTTTAGCGCATTACGAAAACCCGTATCATAAAGAAACACCGCAAAACCCGGGTGAATTTATGCAAATGCATCTTAATTCATCTGGATGCATCGACGACTTTACACTTTATTTAAAGGTCGTAAATGATATTGTGGAAGTTGGATATTTTGATGGCTTTGGGTGCACTATTAGTGTCGCTTCAACATCAATTCTTTTAGAAATGATTGAAGGTATGAAAATAGATGACGTCCTTTTAATCATTGCCGAATATCATAAAATGCTAAACAATGAAACGTTTGATGAAAGTTTATTAAATGAAGCGATTGTATTTGCAAATACGATGAAACAACCAAGTCGAATTCGGTGTGCAACTATCGGATGGGACGGGGTAAAGGAGTTGATCCTTCAACATCAAAAAAAGGAGCAATAATATGGCAGAAAAAGACGATTTAAAATTTGGTGCCTATGAATATGGGTTTGCCGATGAACATACATCAATTGCTGATACTGGCGTAGGACTTAACGAAGAAGTTGTCCGCCAAATTTCAGCGTATAAAAATGAACCTGAGTGGATGTTAGAGTTTCGCTTAAAAGCACTCGATGCTTTCCTTAAAATGAAAAATCCGCCTTTTGGACCGGATTTATCATCAATTGACTTTGATTCATATACGTATTTTAACCGGGTAGTGGCCGGCGAAACAAGAAGCTGGGATGAAGTGCCTGAACAAATAAAAAACACTTTTGAAAAACTTGGTATTCCTGAAGCAGAACGTGAATTTTTAGCTGGTGTTGCGACGCAATATGATTCAGAAGTTGTTTATCATAATATGATTAAAGAGTTTGAAGAAAAAGGTGTTATATTCTTATCGACTGATGAAGCACTTAAAAGACATCCCGAATTATTTAAAAAATACTTTAACACAGTTGTGAAATACACTGACAATAAATACGCAGCCTTAAATGGCGCCGTTTGGAGTGGTGGATCTTTTATTTATGTTCCTAAAGGGGTGTGCTTAGAAAAACCATTACAAAGTTACTTCCGCATTAACGCTGTTAAGATGGGTCAATTTGAAAGAACGCTTATTATTGTCGATGAAGGAGCGATGGTACATTATGTAGAAGGTTGTACTGCACCCGTTTATAGTGAAGACTCTTTACATGCCGCGATTGTTGAAATAATTGTTCATAAAAACGCCAAATGTCGTTACACTACCATTCAAAACTGGTCTAATAACATTGCAAACCTCGTTACTAAAAGAGCAGATGTTTGGGAAAACGGCCAAATGGAATGGATTGATGGTAACATCGGTAGTTTTGTAAACATGAAATATCCTTCTTGTGTATTAAGAGGTGAAGGAGCAAGAGGCACAACGATTTCGATTGCGGTGGCTGGTAAAGGACAAAATCAAGATGCCGGAGCACGGATGATTCATTTAGCGCCGAACACTTCAAGCACAATTATTTCTAAATCAGTCGTTCATAGTGGCGGTATCGCAAATTATCGTGGGCTTGTACGGCACGCTAAAGACGCTATTAACTCACAAACGCACATTGAATGTGACACTTTAATATTAGATGGAATTAGTAAAAGTGATACGATTCCAACAAATGAAATGCACAATAATCAATCATTTATTGAACATGAAGCGACAGTTAGTAAAATTAGTGAAGAACAACTCTTTTACTTAATGAGTCGCGGTTTAACCGAAGAAGATGCGACACAAATGATTATTATGGGCTTTATTGAACCATTCTCCCGTGAGTTACCGATGGAATATGCTGTTGAACTCAATCGTCTAATTAAATTAGACATGGAAGGTTCGCTTGGTTAATGAAAAATAATTACGATGTTATTGTTGTAGGGGGCGGTCACGCAGGGGTTGAAGCAGCGCTTGCTAGTGCCCACATGGGTAAAAAGACCCTCCTTTTAACATTGAACATTGAAAAGATCGCTAATATGCCATGTAACCCGAATATAGGTGGGAGTGCAAAGGGCATTGTTGTACGGGAAATTGACGCTTTAGGCGGGATGATGGGGCTTTTTGCTGACCATGATCCGTTACAAATTAAAATGCTAAATACGAGTAAAGGCCCAGGGGTGCAATGCTTAAGAGCGCAAGAAGATAAGATTGGTTATCCAAAACACGTGCAAAGTGTTGTGTTAAATACACCAAATTTAGAAGTAGTGGAAGCAATGGTTACTTCCTTAATTCATGATGAAGATACTGTGCATGGTGTGCTTTTAAAAGATGGCAGTAAAGTGTTCGCTAAAGCGGTTATTTTAACGACCGGAACATATATGGAATCGACTATTTTAATTGGACATACTGTAAAAGACGAAGGACCAGAAGGTGATCCAAATTCTAAAGGACTATCACCTTACCTTGCAAAAATGGGTTTAAATCTCTTTAGACTGAAGACGGGAACGCCGCAACGAATTAAAAGTGATTCCATTGATTATTCGAAAATGCAAGTTGAAAAAGGAATGGCCGGTTATTTAAATTTTTCATATATGACTGACCGTTATATAACACTTGAAGAACAAATTATATGTCATTTAATTTATACTGAACCGGAAACGCATGACTTAATAAATCTCCATCTTCATGAATCAGCGATGTACGGTGGTTTTGTTCATGGTACGGGAGCCAGATATTGCCCAAGTATAGAAGACAAGATTGTGCGCTTTAGTGATAAAGAACGCCATCAATTATTTATTGAACCCGAATCGCGCTTTACTGATTCAATGTATTTACAAGGATTTAGTACATCGATGCCCATAGAAGTGCAAGATAAAATGGTGCGCTCTTTAAAAGGACTCGAAAATGCGGTAATTTTAAAATATGCATATGCAATTGAATATGACGCCATTGATCCGCTTGAATTAAAACCGAGTTTAGAACTTAAAAAATGGAATAATTTATATTGCGCTGGTCAAATTATCGGCACAAGTGGCTATGAAGAAGCAGCCGCGCTTGGCTTATTAGCAGGAATCAACGCTGTTCTTAAAATAAATGGTGAAGAACCGCTTATTTTAAAAAGAGATGAAGCTTATATTGGGGTTATGATTGATGATTTAGTGACTAAAGGCACGGAAGAACCGTATCGTCTTTTATCAAGTCGCTCCGAATATCGCTTACTTTTACGCCATGATAACGCTGATAAAAGATTAACTGAAATAGGGCGGCGTGTTGGTTTAGTGAAAGACGACCGTTACGCTCGTTATATAAAAAGTAAGGAAAATATTGGTAAAGCGAAAGCTCAACTTGAGAAAACCCAAGTCGGAGCGAAAAAAGAAATCGTAACGTATTTAGAAGAAGTTGGTTATCCAAACTATAATGGAGGTTTAACGGCCGCTGAACTAATTAAAAGACCACGCGTAACATTAGAAGCGTTATTAACACTAATTAAAGACTTTGATTTTAGTGACCTTAATCCTAATGACTTATTCCAATTAGAAACTGATATAAAATATGAAGGCTATATAAATAAACAACGCCAAGAAGCAAAAAGACTTAATAAACTTGAAGAAACATTAATTCCCGCTAATTTTACATATGAACATCTTGATGGTTTACGCATTGAAGCGCGGCAAAGACTTGCAAAAGTTAAGCCACTCACCGTCGGCCAAGCGAAAAGAGTAAGTGGTGTAAACCCGAATGACATTATTATTTTAATGACCTATTTAAGGCGGTATAAAGAAAGTGGAAACTAATGTTTTTAAAACATATTTAAAAGAAAATTTTCCCCAAACCTATGAAGAATTAGTGGAAAAATTCAATCTTTATAGTTTACTACTTGCTAGAGAAAGTAAAATTCATAACTTAACCGCGCTTGAACCAAGTGAATATGATGGAAAACATTTCCTCGATTCCTTAATGCTAAATGAAGTATTCACCTTTGCTAACCAAACATTAATCGATGTTGGCACAGGGGCGGGATTTCCGGGTTTAGTGTTAGCGATTGCCTTTAAAGATTTAAAAGTAACCTTACTTGAACCCACGCGTAAAAGATGCGACTTTTTAAAGCTTGTTGTAGACGAGCTTTCACTAAGTAATGTGACGATCATCAACGAAAGAGCGGAAGATTATGTTAAAAAAGCTCGTGAAACTTTCGATGTTGCGACTTCACGCGCAGTTGCAAGCTTACCAATCATTTTAGAATTAAGTGTTGGGCTTGTTAAAGTCGGGGGAAGTATCATTGTTATGAAAGGTAAACAATACGAAACTGAACTTAAAAGTGCAAAAAAGGCGCTAGAATTATTAAAGATTAAAGAAACAAAAAAAGATATTCATTATTTAGAAAGTGATGGTTCAATGCGCGTTAATGCGGTGTTTACTAAAATTAGTGAAACATCTGCAAAATATCCACGGGCATATGGGCAAATAAAGAAGAACCCCTTATAGGTTCTTTTTTTGTTATAATATATTAAGGTGAATTATGGCTAAAATTATCGCAATTGCAAATCAAAAAGGTGGCGTCGGAAAAACGACGACCGCCATTAATCTAAGTGCTTCTTTCGCCCACTTTGGACGTAAGGTTTTACTTATCGATATGGACCCCCAAGGTAATTCAAGCCGTGGTTTAGGATTAGACCCGACAACGATTAAATATACAATCTATCATTCATTCTTTAAAGGGATTAATATTAATAAAACAATCTTTAAATCACCGCTTAAATCATTAGACGTTATTGGAGCGAATTTACTTTTAGCGCGTACTGACGTGGAAATTTCTACGATTCCTCAACACCCTTTTACCGTTTTACGCACAAAGATTAAAGAAATTGAAAAGAAATATGATTATATTTTTATTGATTGTCCGCCTTCGCTTGGTTTATTAAGTACGAACGCTTTAGTCGCTGCTGATAGTGTTATTATTCCTGTACAATGTGAATATTTTGCTCTTGAAGCTGTCGCGCAAGTTTTAGCGACGATTAAACAAGTGCAAAGTTCGCACAATGATCAACTTAAAATCGAAGGCTTTTTGTTAACAATGTATGATGAAAGAACGAGACTTGGCATTGAAATAAGTCAACAAATTAGGGGTCTTTTTAAAGAATCAACTTTTATGACCCCCATTCCCCGCAATATTGCTTTGGCCGAAGCAAGTGCGCGAGCATTACCAACCATTTTATATAAACCAAGTTCAAAAGGTTCTCTAGCCTATTTAAATGTTGCAAAGGAGATTATAGAAAATGAAGAAAGATACGAAGAATAAACTTTTAAAACAAGAGTTAACATCCCTTATTAAAAAATATTCACAAACGAATGTTTTAGAAGAGTTAGCGAAAACACACCACAAATCACCAGTGCAGATGATAGCGACAAACTTAATACAAGATAATACTTTTGTGCGCAAAGTTACTTTATCGCAAAGCAAATTAACAAGCTTTGTTGAAAACTATCAACGAAACATTTTATTAGAACCGTTAGTAGTGCGCGCTAAAGATGAAAAATATGAAGTTATCATTGGCCGGAAACGTTTGGCTGCTGCAAAACTTTCAAAAATTGAACAAATACCCGTCATTATTATGAATTATAATGATGAAGAAACATTATTAATTCTTTTAGCGAAAGCACGGGAAGCACAATCTAGTAACGTCCTTGAATTTGCATATATTTATAGTTACTTAAATAAGAAACATGGCTATCGGCATGAAAGCTTAGCGAAGATTACAAACGCTAGCCGAGCGCAAGTTACGAACATCTTACGCCTTCTTAAATTACCAAACGAAGTACTTAAAGCGCTTAATAATGATGAGATTTCTTTTGGTCATGCGCGCGCCTTAGTGTCGCTTGAAAACGAAGAAGCGTTAAACTATTTAAGTTTAGTGATTGCTAATAAACTTTCGGTGCGGCAACTTGAAGCGATGATAAGTAATCCGAACAAACTTAATTATGATGGTAAAGAACATATTGTCTTACAAACTAAAAATAAAGTAACAATTGTCTTCAATAATGAAGAAGAAGCAAGTAATTTTATTGAGAATAAACTTAAAAAATAATTTATCTTGAATAAATTACCGATTAGTCTTATAATAGATTTACTTCAGGGCGGGGTGAAAGTCCCCACCGGCGGTATACCCCGCGAGCGCAAGCTGAACTAGTGAAATTCTAGTGGCGACAGTTAAAGTCTGGATGGGAGAAGACCTTTCTTATTTTAGGCGCCCTGAGAAGGGGGCCTTTTTATGTCAAAGAACGAACTAAACCACGAGATTATTGAAGAACCTACTATCGTAGAGGAAAGTAAACACGAAAAGAAAAAGCGGCGCATTGTTATCCTTGTTGGAACGGCAATCTTTTCCGCCATTTCTGTTTTACTCTATGTTACAAAGGTTCCACCATTTATTTTTCCGATCTTTCCACCACCTTTTAACTTTCTCGAGATCAACTTTAGTGAAGTGCCAGCCCTTATTGCTGGATTTGCCTATGGCCCCCTCAGTGGTTTTATTGTCTTAGTTATTCGCTTTTTATTAAAATTACCACTGAGCTCAACCGCCTTTATTGGCGAAACCGCGGATATTATTTATTCCACTAGTTTTGTCGTTACGGCATCACTTATTTATAAATATCGTCGTAACTTTAAAGGGGTATTACTCGGTTTAGGAGTTGCCTTTATTTTACAAATTACGGTCAGTGCCCTCGCTAATTACTTTATTATTTACGATATGTACAATAAATTATTTGGCGGACATCTCCCGTTTGACGCAAAAGAATTTATCGTTTATGTTATTCCTTTTAACACGATAAAGAATCTTATTATTAGTGTCATAACGCTTCTTGTGTATAAAAGAACAAGTAGGTTTGTTAATCAAGCCCTTCGTTAAAATAAAAAAAACTAGCAATCGCTAGTTCTTTTTTTACCTTTGGTAGCGCGTTTATTCGACGCGGATTGCACCAGTAGGACATGCTGCTTCAGCTTCTTGGGCAGCTTCTACTAAGTCTGCAGGAACGGTGTCGACAAGCGTTTTCATCTTTCCATCGTCGTCCCAGTCAAATACTTGTGGGCAGATAGCATTGCAAACGCCACAACTAATACAAAGATCTTTATCTAATGTAACTTTCTTTGGCATGGTATTCCTCCTAATATAGGGTTATTATAGCGATTTCATTAATACAATTCAAATCATATTGGAAAAGGAAAAGTAATTAAGGGTCTATCAAGCAATTTGTCGTTATTTATATTATTATAAATAGGTATGGCAAAGAGTAAAACAACACTTTCAAGAGTTGACTACTGGGCAACTTATCGTTCTACGATTAAAGAAGATTTTGAACGTGCCAAAAAAAGCGCTAAAAAAGAAAAAGCAAAAGCAAAGAAAGCCGAAAAGCCAATTAAAAGCAAAAAGGTTTTACGCGCGGAAGCTCTTTTAAAAGAATACGAAAAACAAAACGGCACGATGCCTGAAGAAGTGCGTAAGGAAGGAAACAATTTACTTGTTGGCCTCGCGATTATATTATTCTTACTCATTGCCGCCGGTATTATATTTATGATTTGGAGGTATCGGTAATGAAAAATATTGCAATTGCCATTGATGGTCCCGCCGCTGCTGGGAAGTCAACTATTGCGAAAAAAGTAGCGAATCATTTTAATTTTGTATATATCGATACAGGAGCAATGTATCGGGCTTTTACGTGGTATGTTTTAAAAAAGAACGTTGATCCGAAAAAGGAAAAAGCATGTAACGCCTTAATTCCTGAAGTTAAAATTAAATTAACAAACGATTACAAAGTATTTGTAAATGGTGAAGAAGTAACAAAAGCAATTAGGGAACCACGCGTAAGTGGGAATGTGTCATATATTGCGTCATACCCAAAAATCCGCCTTTTCTTAACTGAACAACAACGCGAACTTGCTGAAGAAACAAGTGTCGTGATGGATGGGCGCGACATTGGCACTTTTGTCTTACCAAACGCTGATGTTAAAATCTTTCAAACAGCGTCAGTAGCGATAAGAGCGAAACGGCGCTATTTAGAAAACCAAGAAAAAGGGATAGAAGTATCACTTGAAGACATTGAAAAAGAATTAGCGATGCGTGATTATATTGATTCAAATCGGGCGATGGCCCCTTTACGGCAAGCAGAAGACGCCATTGCGATCGACACTGATTATTTAACAATTGATCAAGTAGTCGAAGTAATTGTAAACATTGTAAATAATAAACTAGGGGAAAAATAATGTCATTACCAGTTGTTGCCATTGTCGGAACCCCAAATGTTGGGAAATCAACGATTTTTAATCGTATCGTCGGAGAAAGAGTATCGATTATTCATGATGAACGTGGCGTAACACGTGATCGCATATACGCGAAAGGGGAATGGTTAACCCGGAAGTTTAACGTTATTGATACGGGCGGTATTGAATTAGTAAAGAGTGCCTTTCAAGAACAAATTCGCGCTCAAGTAGAAATTGCGATTGAAGAAGCCGATGTTATTGTCTATGTCGGGGATGGTCCATTAGGAATAACAAGTGATGACCGGGAAATCGCTAATCTTTTATATCGCACGAATAAGCCAATTATTGTTGCCGTTAATAAAATAGATGGCATTGAACATCATTATTTAATCCAAGACTTTTATGCTTTAGGGCTTGGTGAACCAATTGCTGTCAGTGGCGCCCACGGCATTGGCATTGGTGATTTACTTGATGAAATCATTAAAGTTTTACCAGAAGAAACGACGGATTTTGAAGAAGAAGTTATTTCTTTTGCCATTATCGGGCAACCAAATGTTGGTAAATCAAGTTTAGTAAACGCCATCTTAAACCGAGAAAGAGTTATTGTTACCGCAATTGAAGGCACAACGCGCGACGCCATTAATACACCGTTTAGACGTAATGATAAAGATTATGTTGTTATTGATACTGCGGGACTTAAAAAACGCGGCAAAATATATGAATCAGTTGATAAATATGCTGCTTTACGCGCCTTTAGCGCTATTTCTAAAGCGGACTTAGTGTTATTTGTTATTGACGCTGAAGCGGGTATTAGAGAACAAGATAAACATGTTGTCGGGTACGCTATTGACGAGAAAAAAGCAATTATCATTGTTGTTAATAAGTGGGACGCTATTGCCAAAGACGATAAAACAATGAAAGAATTTACTGATAAAGTACGGCGCGAATTTAAGTTTATTGATTACGCTCCTATTGTCTTTGTTTCTGCACTTACTAAATTACGTATTGACCAAATCTTCACACACATTGATTTTGTAAATGATGCGTATCGGCGCCGCGTCGAAACTAATTTATTAAACGAAGTTGTCCATCGCGCGCAGTTATATAATGATCCGCCTGTCTTTAATGGTGGTAGACTAAAAATATATTACGCGAACCAAGTAAGTGTTAAACCACCGACCTTTGTGTTCTTCGTCAATAACCCGGCATTCGTTCACTTTTCATACGAACGATACTTAGAAAACCAAATTCGCGATGCCTTTGATTTCGATGGCACGCCATTAAGATTTATCTTTAGGGAGCGAAAATAATATGAAAGTTACAATTTTTGGTACTGGAACTTGGGGCACGGGTCTTGCCCAAGTTTTAAGTGATAATGGCCATCATGTTTTAATGTATGGTATTGAAAAGACCCAAGTTGATGATATTAATAATAACCACCGCAATTCATTCTTTTTCGGTGACGATGTTATTCTTCACCGAAACATTAAGGCGACTTTGAGTCTTGACGAGGCGATTAATTATAGTGATATCTTTTTATTAAGTGTCCCCTCCTTTGCAATGCGGAGCCTTTTACATGAAATTAGTCTTAAACTTAAAAAGAAGGCCCTTTTCATTAATACCGCGAAAGGGTTTGATTTAGAAAAAGAAGAACGGCTAAGCGATTTAATAAGAGAAGAAATTCCCGCCGATCTTTTAAAAGGTGTCGTTTCGCTTATCGGTCCAAGTCACGCTGAGGAAGTAGTTATAAGATTATTAACCGTCGTAACCGCAACGAGCCGTGATTTAGAAGCTGCGACCCTTGTCCAAGAACTTTTCTCAAATGAATACTTTAGGGTGTATACACAAAATGATGAAGTAGGCGCAGAATTAGGAGTTGCATATAAAAATGCCATTGCTATCGCCAGTGGAATACTAGCTGGGTTAGGATATGGCGATAATGCACGCGCTGCGCTTATTACAAGGGGGCTCGCTGAGATGGTGCGCTTTGGCTTATATTACGGCGCCGAACTTGAAACTTATTTAGGCTTAACGGGTCTTGGTGACTTGATTGTTACGTGTAATTCACTGCATTCTCGTAATTTCCAAGCTGGTTTTGCGATTGGAAAAGCTGATGATGCGAAAGAATTTTTAAAAAATAATAAAAAGACCGTCGAAGGAATTAGAACGACAAAGATAATTCACCTTTTATCCTTGCAAAACGGGCTTGAATTACCAATTGTCAGTGGTATATACAGTGTTTTATATGAGGGTGCTTTACCGAGTAAAGTCGTAAAAAACTTAATGCTTAGACCATTAAGAAGTGAAAAAATTTAATTTTTTGTTGAGATTTCTTTCAACATATGAGATTATGTAATTAACAAAAGGAGTAATAATTATGAATAAAGCTGAATTAATTACCGTTATTGCTGACGAATTAAAGCTTACAAAACGTTCAGTCGAAGAAATAATCAATTTATTTTGCGACACCGTAGTAAGCACGCTGAGTGAAGGTGAAGAAGTTAAACTCACCGGATTCGGCACTTTTGAAATTAGAAAACGGAAGGAACGCCGCGGTGTTAGCCCACAATCAGGGGCCGAAATTGTCATTCCCGCTGGCCGGACCATTGTTTTCAAACCTTCAAAGTTACTTAAAGAAAAAGTTCAAGGCTAATTTTCCCAAATAGTTTATGTCAAAGTCTAATTTAATGCTATTTGACAATATTGCAACACTTTTTAACAAGCACGGCTTCAGACTCTTCATGGTGGGAGGAACAAGCCGTGATTTTCTTTTAGAGCGTGAAATTATGGATTTTGATTTTGCGACTGACGCGACTCCCGAAGAGATGAAAGTCTTTTTACCAGACGCTAATTATCGCTTTAGTGAGTTTGGCACGGTTAGTGTAAAAGTGGGAACTACAACTTTAGAAATTACAACGTTACGCACGGAAGGTGAATATACTGATTATCGCCATCCTGGGTCAATTACTTTTGTTAAAGATCCAGCACTTGATTACGTAAGGCGCGACTTTACGGTCAATGCTATATATATTGATGAAAAATATTGCGTTCATGACTATGCAACCGGACTAGTGGATTTAAATGAAGGCGTCATCAAAATGATTGGTGACCCCAATCTTCGCTTTAAAGAAGATCCGCTTCGTATCATAAGAGCGTTACGCTTTAAAGTAAAGCTTGGCTTTCGGTTTGATGTTGAACTAGAAGAGGCAATCCACCGTAACGCCCATTTAATTAGTAATTTAAACCCGCAAAAAGTATTGGCTGAAAAAGCTAAAGTACTTAAAATTAACCGTCAATTATTTGAAAAGTTATATATGAAATATAAATTATAAAAAAAGCATTCGTTTTTAGTGTAAAATATATAAAATAAAGGGGGACTATTTATGAGTGGATTTGTTGGACGTGTTAGTGACACCTATGTTAAAGATGATTTAATCAAAGCACTTAAGTTAATTGAGTTTGATGATGATGACTCAACTGGTGTTTTATTTTGTGATAATAAAAATTGTGCCGTACATCGGATTGTTGGAAAGGTTGATGATTTAGTCCCGCTTATTCCGGAAAAAACCAATGGTAAATTAGGAATTGGCCATATAAGAAATTCGACATATATGCGGCAATCGCTTAAAAACGTATATCCAATTATGTCGGAAAATGATGAAGTATCTCTAATTGTTCATGGTTTAATTGATAACGTTGGCCCCTTACGCCGTAAACTTATTCGGCGTGGATTTAATTTTAAAACCGAATCAGCGATTGAAGTTGTCGCTAACTTAATTGAAGAAAATTTAAGAAATGGTGTTAAAAGTCTTGAAGCCTTG
>Ga0265293_10007418_pt1 | contig 16898 bp, 13 predicted proteins | sample Munlanlewell138R_FD_192505 | JGI IMG/M metagenome (GOLD analysis project Ga0265293, IMG submission 192505) | Leachate microbial communities from a municipal landfill in Southern Ontario, Canada - Leachate well 138R | ecosystem: Engineered > Solid waste > Landfill > Unclassified | place: Canada...
TGCAACCGCTCCCGTTTGCCGGAGTTGAAGCAAAAGCGTCAGCAGGATGGAAAATGCAGAATCAAATGCCGTGAAGCTGGTGCTTCACAAAACCATGCCGTCAGGGGTTGACGGGGGAGTCCATACATGATTGTTAGGCCTCATGCTGGGACTCGTGCCGACGGTATGCAACATGGGCCAGTGACTCCAAAGGCGCCGGCGCCGGGACAGTAAGGTGCTGCTCGTCCAGTTGCCACTGTGCCGGGAAGTCAGCGATGACTTCGGCAGCGGAACAAGAACAACTTTCCAGTGCCTGCTCCGAAGGAGGTCCGTCATACTCAAAGCGGAGCCGAACGGTCTTTGAGGTTGTATCAGCCTCGATTGATGCCTGGCGCAACTCAGCGCGCACCTCACCGAGAAGTGCGCGCTGGAGTGAGAGCAACAACATTGGACGGTCGAAAGTGCCGCTCATGAGGCCTAACGCTGAGTAAAACAGACTCTCTGCCCCAATACCCCATAAGGCGATGATCTTTCGACCTTTTCTCTGGATTTGCGCCAAACATGGCGGGTTTAATCCACTGCTCCACAGGTCTTACAAATCAGTGACTTGAGTCAGGGTGATTGCCGATACTGCTCCCGTACTGCGCCACGTCGATTGCGCAGGTTTCAAGGAGCAACCCATTGGCCACCATCATCGCACGACGTCGCAAGGACGGCAGCCGAAGCTATCGCGCCACCATTCGCATCATGCGCGGCAATCGGGTCCTGCATCAGGAAACGCGCACCTTTCCCGACAAACCCACTGCTCAGCAGTGGAGTCGTCACCGCGAGGCGGAGCTCAAGCGCGATGGTGTCGGGGAGAAGGCCGTCGCAGCACTCGCGGCCAAGCATGCAGTTCTGCTGTCCGCACTGGTGGATCGCTACGTGGCCGAGTTCTATCCGATCAAACAGTGGTCCAAGGCCAAGACCTATTTTCTGATGGACCTGCAAAAGCGCCTCGGGCACTGGGATGCCACGGCGCTGACCCCGGAGATGGTCGTGAACCATGTGCGTCAGCGCCTGCTGGCCGGTGCCAAGCCCAGCACGGCCTATATGGACCTGAAGTGGCTGCGCGTGGTGTTGAAGGTGGCACGCGGTGCGTGGGGGCATCCGGTGCAGCTGGAGTCGCTCAACAGCGGCATCCACATGGCGCTGCATCTGGAACTGGTGGCCGAGAGCACGCGCCGGGAGCGCCGCCCTTCCGACAACGAACTGACTCGCCTTCACGCCCGGTTCGCCGAATCCCGCCACCGGACCCGCATTCCAATGGGCGACGTGATGGACTTCGCTATTGCGTCCACACGTAGACAAGGAGAAATCTTCCGCCTGCGCTGGGATGACATCGACGAACAGGCCATGACCATCGTGGTGCGCGACATGAAAAGCCCGAAGGGCAGCAAGGGCAACCACGTCACCGTCAAACTGACCCGGCAAGCGCTGGCGATCATCCAGCGCCAGCCGAACACCGATGAGCGGATCTTTCCGTACAAGGCGGTGTCGGCCCAGGGCAACTTCATGCGCGCCTGCCAGCACCTGGGAATCGAAGATCTGCACTTTCATGACCTGCGCCATGAAGGCATCAGCCGCCTGTTTGAAGCCGGCTACCAGATTCATGAAGTGGCCCAGTTCTCCGGGCATCTGGATTGGGGAACGCTGCGGCGCTACACCAACCTGCGACCGGCCAACCTCACGCTGAGGGAGTGAGCCGGGTGCCTCCTCAGATCCGGGAGTGGATGCGAGATCAATCCTCGGGTCTACGCAAAGGCTGCACTGTGGTGTTGACGACAACATCGCCGTGAACTTGCACCACTCGGACGCGGTAGCGTGAGACGTGAAGCCTGAGCAGCAGGTACCACAGCAACTGCGCACCAATGAACAGGACGCCTGTGACCATGCATGCCAGAAATCCGATCAACACCATCTGATGGAGGCTCACCGCACCACTCCTGCGTCATGCCATGAACAGCAGACATCCCGCGTTGCGCACCGTGACGCCAGTCTGCGGTGCGCAGCGCGCGTCCGGTGCGCTGCCGCCGCCCACGCGCTGCGTATGCATCGCGTGATCGGCAGCTCATAATCGGAAAGTGACAAGTGCGGAGCGCGTAGGGCCGAAGGCGTCAGGGGTCAAAGCCAAATGGCCGCGACTCGGCACGAAGCGCGGCCCACGAGCCCGGCGGCGGCACGCCGAGACCCCCGATCACTTGCTGACATCGCAGCCCAAATGGAGCACAATGTGGCCACAACAAGGCTTAAGGTATGTTAATGGCAAGCAGTAGTGATGTCGTTCGCGCCCGGATTGACGGACATATCAAAGAGGAAGCCACGAACGTGTTGGCAGGAATGGGTTTGTCTGTGTCGGACGCCATTCGGATGCTGCTCACGCGCATTGCCGCTGATAAGGCACTTCCTTTCGATATCAATCGTGTGCACGAAACCAAGAAGCCATGAGCTTCTGCCTGAAAAGCTCTAAGAACACTAAGGCAAGGGTCTGAACTCATGGATCGCATACAGCAGCTCAACTACGAAAAGAGCTTCCGCATTGCCTTCTTGGAGTCAAAAGGGGACGAGTTCCAACGCCTGTTTGAGAAGCTGATGTCGAAGGTACACCCCAACGACTTCATGGCTTGCCGGCCGTGGGGCAATGTAGGAGACCGGAAGAACGATGGGTATCTACCTTCCGCGCGAATCCTGTTCCAGAGCTACGCGCCGAATGAAATGAGCGCCGCCGAAGCCACCAAGAAGATCAACGAGGACTTCGAGGGGGCCAAAGAACACTGGGAAAAACATTTTGATGAGTGGACCTTTGTCCACAACTCACCCAATGGGCGTCTAGGCCCCCACATCATCGAAGCCCTGGCCAAACTCAGGCAAGACAATCCAAAGATCAGAATCGGACATTGTGGATACGAGGAAATGCTGGCGAAGTTCCGTCAGTTGAGCCTTCAGGATCTCGAATCCTGGTTTGGTCCCTCGCTGACTATGGAAGCGAACATCAACCTGGGCTTCAGCGACCTGGCCGCTGTACTCACCCATATCAGCATCACGCCCGTACCCACGACGAGCGAGGTGAAGGATGTGTCGCGCGGAAAGATCGAGGCCAACCTCCTGTCTCAGGCTGTTGCCGACTTCCTGAAGATCGGCATGCAGAAGTCGCCGCTCGTTGCACAGTTCTTCAATAGCTGGAAGAACCCTACCTACGGCGAGCAGATCGCACAAGCATTCAAGAGCGAATATGTGGGACTGCGAGATGGTAGTCCTCAGCTCCATCCTGATGAGATATTCGGACGCCTCGAAGTATGGGCCGGAGGCACGGCGAACACCACGCCCGCGCACAAGGCCGCCGTATTGGCCGTGATGGCCTATCTGTTCGACAAGTGCGAGATCTTTGAAGACGCTCAAGCGATGGTGACGACATGATCCTGCCATCCAAGCATCTGCCGCAGGATCGAGCACTACTGACAGTCGGCGCGCATGTTTTGACGTTCCTCGCGCACCCCAAGACTGTCTCCGCGCTTTGGGAAGAATTGAACAGACATGACGCCGGTCTGGCGGCGACGCCCCGGCGCATTACCTATGACTGGTTCCTGCTCGCCCTCGACCTCCTGTACGCCCTTGGAACTATCGAACTCGAAAGCGGCGTTGTCGCACGGAGGGCAGCATGATTCATCACATCCTCAGCACGCTGCCTAGCTTCAAGAATCTTGGAGATCTGAAGCCCGGCCTGAATGTGCTGCTCGCCCAAAAAACAGAAGGGGCAACCACCAAGCAAACACGCAATCGCGCCGGCAAGACCAGTTTCGTTGAGCTGGTACATTTTCTGCTTGGTGCCGACGCCGGGCCGGACTCGATTTTCCGCACCCAGGAACTAGCTGAATACACCTTCGGCATGGACTTCGATCTGAAGTCAGAACGGACGGTGGTCGAGCGCAGCGGTAGTTCCAAGGCCAAAATCTTCGTGACCGTCCCGCCTGCCGCGAAGGTCAAGTTCTCGGCCACCGAATGGTGTACGTTCCTCGGCGAACAAATGTTCGGCCTGAGCAGCCTTGACGCTGCAGGCAGCAAGCCGCCTTCGTTCCGGTCACTGTTTGCCTACTTTGTGCGCCGACAGGCGAGTGGTGCCTTCATGACACCGGAGAAGCAGGCCACGATGCAGGGCACCGGCGACATGCAAATGGCGCTGATGTTCCTGCTCGGTTTGGATTGGCAAATCGCCCGAGATTGGCAAGCTGTCCGCGATCGCGAAAAGACCTTGGAAAAGCTGAAGAAGGCTGCCGGGAACGGCGCGTTCGGTTCAATCATCGGCAAGGCCGCCGACTTGCGCACTGAGCTCACCATTCAAGAAGCCCGTCTCAAGAAGCTCCATGCAGAAGTTGAGACTTTCCAGGTTTTGCCGGAATACCGGGAACTGGAAATCGAAAGCGCCGCGTTGACCCGGCAACTCAACGAGTTGGCTAACGCCAACACTATCGACTTCTCAGCCATTCGTGATCTAGAAAGCGCACTCGCCTCCGAGGTTCCTCCAGACCATGAAGACCTTCAGGCGGTCTATCAAGAAGCAGGCGTCGTGCTACCTGACTTGGTCAAGCGCCGCTACGAGGACGTAAAGAGCTTTCACGAATCGGTGGTTCGTAATCGCAAGGACTATCTGTCCAGCGAACTCGAAGCTGCCAGGCTGCGTATCGAGATGCGCGATGGCAAGAAAGCGCAGCTCGACCATAGGCGCGTTGAAATTCTGGGCATTCTCAAGAGCCATGGCGCGCTCGAACAGTTCCTCAAGCTGCAAGGCGAACTGGGACGAATTGAGTCCGAAGTGGAATCATTGCGGCAGCGCTTTGAAGCCGCCGAGCAGCTCGAAGGCACCAAGAACGAGTTGGAGATCGAGCGCAACCGCCTCACGATCCGCCTACGGCGTGATTTCACCGAGCAGAAGGATCGACTGGCGGAGGCTATCGTCGCCTTCGAGGAAACCTCGCAACGCTTGTATGAATCGGCCGGTAGTATGACGGTCGACGAAACCTCCAACGGACCGATCTTCAAGTTTCCTATGCAGGGCGAACGGAGCAAGGGCATCAAGAACATGCAGATTTTTTGCTTCGACATGATGCTTATGCGCTTGTGCACAAAGCGGCAGATGGGGCCTGGATTCCTGATCCATGACAGCCATCTTTTCGATGGCGTTGACGGGCGCCAGGTCATCAGTGCGTTGCGTCTTGGTTCGGAAATTGCGCAGGAACTCGGTTTTCAGTATATCGTGACGATGAACGAAGACGATGCTTTCAAGGAAACCATCGAGGGCTTCGATCTTAATGACTACGTGCTTCCCACCCGTTTGACGGACGCCACAGAAGACGGTGGACTGTTTGGAATAAGGTTTGGGTAAAATTGATCCTGTTTAGTCCCATCCCTCAGCCAACGACTCCTTGAAAGCGAAGCAGACAGGCGCTCGCCGGCCGAAGAAGCACACTTGCTGTTCCGCCCTCGACTGCTTTGGGTGCTGATGCGCTACAAGCCTTGCCTGGAAAGGGATCTGTGCTTGGCGAACAATCGTCATGGCTGAGGGATGGGCTAATTAGGTACTTTCTAGGGCTGCATTTGTTTCCACACAGATGCCATCAAAGAGGCGTTAGGCATGTCTAAATCCGAGGCACAGACACGAGCCGATTTGATCGACCAACAACTCATGTTGTCTGGATGGAATGTCAAAGACCCGACTCAGATTATCGAAGAATTCGACATCCTCACTGCGCTAACAGAGGGTGTGGCTGAACCACGCACCCCATATCAGGGCCATCAGTTCAGCGATTACGTCTTGCTGGGCAAAGACGGTAAGCCACTGGCCGTGATCGAGGCCAAAAAAACCCTCCGAGATGCCGCGCTTGGCCGCGAGCAAGCCAAGCAGTACTGCTACAACATTCAGAAGCAACTGGGCAGCGAACTGCCATTCTGCTTCTACACCAACGGCCTCGAAACCTTTTTCTGGGATCTGGAAAACGCACCACCCCGCAAGGTCGTCGGTTTCCCCACGCGCGACGATCTGGAGCGCTTTTCCTACATCCGCCGCAACCGGAAGCCACTGACGCAAGAGTTCATCAATACCTCGATTGCCGGCCGGGACTACCAGATTCGCGCGATTCGTTCAGTGCTTGAAGGTATCGAGCAGAAAAAACGCGACTTCCTGCTGGTGATGGCCACCGGTACCGGCAAAACGCGCACCTGCATTGCCATGGTCGATGCGCTGATGCGTGCAGGCCATGCCGAGAAGGTGCTGTTCCTGGTTGACCGCATTGCCCTGCGCGAGCAGGCCTTGGCCGCGTTCAAGGAACACCTGCCCAACGAGCCTCGCTGGCCCAACGTGGGTGAAAAGCTCATTGCCAAGGATCGCCGTATCTATGTGGCGACCTACCCAACGATGCTCAACATCATCCGTGATGAAGTCCAGCACCTGTCACCGCACTTCTTCGACTTTATCGTCGTGGACGAAAGCCATCGGTCCATCTACAACACCTACGGCGAAATCCTCGATTACTTCAAAACCATCACCCTCGGCCTGACGGCCACGCCGACCGACATCATCGACCATAACACCTTCCAGCTTTTCCACTGCGAAGACGGTTTGCCTACCTTCGCCTATACCTTCGAAGAAGCCGTCAATCGCGTGCCTCCCTATCTCTGCAACTTCCAGGTCATGAAAATCCAGACCCGGTTCCAGATGGAAGGCATCAGCAAGCGCACTATTTCACTGGAAGACCAGAAAAAGCTCATCCTGCAGGGCAAGGACATTGAAGAAATCAACTTCGAAGGTACTCAGCTTGAAAAGCAGGTCATCAACAAGGGCACCAACACCCTGATAGTCCGAGAGTTCATGGAGGAGTGCATCAAGGACGGCAACGGCGTGCTGCCTGGCAAGACGATCTTCTTCTGCTCCTCTAAGGCCCATGCTCGTCGCATCGAGGAAATCTTCGACAAGCTATATCCGCAATACCATGGTGAACTGGCCAAGGTGCTGGTCTCGGATGACCCCCGCGTCTACGGCAAGGGTGGCCTGCTCGATCAGTTCACCAACAATGACATGCCACGCATCGCCATCAGCGTGGATATGCTCGATACCGGCATCGATGTGCGAGAAATCGTCAATCTGGTCTTTGCCAAACCAGTGTATTCCTACACCAAGTTCTGGCAGATGATCGGTCGCGGCACCCGCCTGCTGGAAGCAAGCAAGCCCAAGCCTTGGTGTACCGAGAAAGACGTATTCCTGATTCTCGATTGCTGGGACAACTTCGAATACTTCAAGCTGCAACCCAAGGGCAAGGAACTCAAACCCCAGCTACCACTACCCGTGCGCTTGGTCGGCCTGCGCCTCGACAAGATCGACAAGGCCATTGCCATCAACCAAATCGATATCACTGAACGCGAGGTGGCCAAACTGCGCCAGCAGATCGCCGCACTGCCCAAAGACTCCGTAGTAATCAAAGATGCCGCCGTTGCACTGGCCCGGTTGGACGAAGAAAATTTCTGGATCAACCTCACTCCCCAGAAGCTGGAATTTCTGCGCGGCGAAATCAAGCCATTGTTTCGTACCGTGTCGGAAGCCGACTTCAAGGCCATGCGTTTCGAGCGCGACGTACTCGAATACTCACTGGCCGTACTCAATGACGACAAAGAGCAGGCCGACACGCTCAAAGAGGGCATCGTCGAGCAGATCGGCGAACTGCCGCTCTCGGTCAGCTTCGTCAAGCAAGAAGAAGCCTTGATCCGCGCCGCCCAAGCCAACCATTACTGGGTCACGGCCGACGAAGAGGTCTTTGATGAGTTGGTGGCCAAGCTCGGCCCGCTGATGAAATTCCGCGAGCAGATGGCGAGCCCGGGGCCGGTACATCTGGATCTCACCGACATACTGCACAACAAGGAGCGGGTCGAGTTTGGCCCTCAACACGAAGCAGTGAGCATCAGCCGCTACCGCGAAATGGTTGAAGCATTGATTACCGAGCTCACTGACCACAATCCTGTGCTGCAGAAAATCAAGAGTGGCGAAACGGTGAGTGCAGACGAGGCCAGCCAGCTGGCTGAACTGCTGCATGAAGAACATCCACACATCACTGAAGACTTGCTGCGCCAGGTCTACAAGAACCGCAAGGCGCGCTTTATCCAGTTCATCCGGCACATCCTCGGCATCGAAGTCCTGCAGAGCTTCCCCGACGAAGTCAGCGCTGCGTTCGACCAGTTCATTCGTGCCCACACCACCTTGTCCAGCCGCCAGATGGAGTTCCTTAATCTGTTGAAGAACTTCATCATCGAGCGCGAAAAGGTGGAGAGAAGAGACCTGATCAATGCCCCCTTCACGGTTATCCACCCGCAAGGCATCCGTGGCGTGTTCGGCCCGGCAGAAATCAACGAAATCCTGCTGCTGACCGAGCGGTTGGCGGCTTAAAGAACAGGGCATCCCATGCTACAGAACAACCCCGAACTCAAAAGCAAGATCGACCAGCTCTGGAACAAATTCTGGAGTGGCGGCATCAGCAACCCACTCACAGCCATCGAGCAGATCACCTACCTGCTCTTCATGAAACGGCTCGACGAGCTGGACCAGAAACGTCAGGCCGATGCCGAATGGATCGGCGAGAACTACGCCTCCAAGTTTGAAGGCAGCTGGATTCCGCCCGAGTACCGCAACCAGCAGGAACCTGAAAAATTCGCCATCGACAAGCGGACGTTGCGCTGGAGCGAATTTAAGCGCATGCAGGCGGAAGAAATGCTGCAGCACGTGCAAGGCAAGGTATTCCCTTTCCTCAAGGACCTGAACGGTGCCGAGTCCAACTTCACCCACCACATGAAGAATGCGGTGTTCATCATCCCCAAACCGGCCCTGCTGGTGGAGGCGGTGAAGACCATCGACGAAATCTTCAAAGTGATGGAGCGCGATTCGCGTGAGAACGGCCAGGCTTTTCAGGACATCCAGGGCGATGTCTATGAAATGCTGCTGTCCGAGATCGCCACCGCAGGTAAGAACGGCCAGTTCCGCACTCCGCGCCACATCATCAAACTGATGGCCGATCTGGTACAGCCACAACTGGGCCACAAGATCGCCGATCCAGCCTGCGGTTCCGGTGGCTTTTTGCTCGGGGCTTACCAATACATCGTCACGCAGCTTGCCATCAAGGCAGGCAGCAAAGCCCTGACGCCCGATGAAGATGGCTTCGTGCGCACCTCGGTCGCCGCCGCCCTTACCGAAAAAGCGCAGTCCATTCTGGCCAGCTCGCTGTGGGGCTACGACATCGACGCCACCATGGTGCGCTTGGGGCTGATGAACCTGATGATGCACGGCATTGACGAGCCGCACATCGACTACAAGGACACCCTGAGTAAGAGCTACACAGAGGAATCCGAATACGACATCGTGATGGCCAACCCGCCCTTCACCGGCAGCATCGACAAGGGCGACATCAACGAGAACCTGCAACTGGCCACCACCAAAACCGAGCTGCTGTTTGTCGAGAACATCTACCGCCTGCTCAAGAAGGGCGGCACTGCTTGCGTGATCGTGCCACAGGGCGTGCTGTTCGGCTCCGGCGGCGCGTTCAGAGCGCTGCGCCAGTTGCTGGTGGAGCGTTGCGACCTCAAGGCCGTGATCACGATGCCCAGCGGCGTGTTCAAACCCTATGCGGGGGTCAGCACCGCCATCCTGCTGTTCACCAAGGTCTGGGGGCCTAAGGACAATGTTACCCAGCCCGCAACCGAACACGTCTGGTTTTACGAAATGGCCGCCGACGGCTATTCGCTGGACGACAAGCGCAGCAAGCAGGAAGGCTACGGCGACCTGCAAGACATTATTGTCAAGTATCACGCCCGTAATCACGCCGCTGACACTGACCGCACGGCGAAATATTTCATGGTGCCGCGCAGCGAGATTGCCGACGAAAAGAATAACTATGACCTCTCGCTCTCCCGCTACAAGCAGGATGTCTTCGAGGAAGTGCTCTACGACGCGCCGGGCGTGATTCTGGATCGTCTGATTCAGGCCGAGGTGGGAGATGTGGATGAGGCGGGCCTCGCCAAGGTGCAAAGTGGCATCTTGCGCGAATTGTTGGAGCTGAAGGGGATGGTGGGATGAAAAGCCGTTTCCCTATAGTTGAAATCGGAAAACATGTTGAGCATGTGAGTCGACGGAATCGGTCTAAAGCTGATTTTGAAGTGTTTTCTGTCACTAATTCGGAAGGCTTCACTAGATCAACCGATTACTTTAGAAAAGAGGTTTTCAGTAAAGACGTCTCAAGCTATAAGGTCGTTAACCCTGGGCAGTTTGCCTACAATCCTTCACGTATCAATGTTGGGTCTATTGATTACCTTCGACATGGCAGTTCGGTGCTGGTAAGTCCGCTGTATGTTGTTTTTGAGTGCAAAAAAAATATTCACGCCGACTATTTGTTGCGCTATTTAAAGAGTGACTGTGGAAATGCCCAGATCAGAGACAGCACGGAAGGTGCTGTACGTGACTCGCTGAAATTCAAGGGGTTGGAGAGCATAAAAATTCCCTTGCCTCCCCACGGCGACCAAATCCGTATTGCCCATCTGCTCGGTAAAGTGGAAGGACTAATCGCCCAGCGAAAACAACACCTGCAACAACTCGACGACCTGCTCAAGAGCGTATTTCTGGAGATGTTCGGCGACCCGGTGCGGAATGAGAAGGGGTGGACACCAGCTCCGCTTGAGCAACTGGGCTCAATTAATCGTGGCGTGTCCAAACACCGCCCGCGAAACGATCCCAAACTACTTGGTGGCCTGCATCCGCTCATCCAGACCGGCGAAGTATCAAACGCCGGAACCTACATCACGACGTACACGCAGACGTACTCCGACCTGGGATTTGCGCAGAGCAAGCTATGGCCTGCTGGAACGCTCTGCATCACTATCGCGGCCAATATCGCACAAACCGGCATTCTGACGTTCGATGCATGCTTCCCCGACAGCGTGGTCGGCTTCCTTGCTCACGAGGGTGAGTCCAACACCTTGTATGTGCTCGGCCTGTTTTGGTTCTTCCAAGCCATCTTGGAGAAAAACGCACCGGCTGCGGCACAGAAGAACATCAACCTCGAAATTCTTCGTGCGCTATCAGTTCCCAAACCTCCCATTGAACTTCAAAGAGAATTTGCCACCATCGTCGAAAAAGTCGAAGGCATTAAATCCCGATACCAACAAAGCCTCGCCGACCTCGAAGTCCTCTACGGTGCCCTAAGCCAGCAGGCCTTCAAGGGCGAGCTGGATTTGTCGCGGGTGCCTCTTCCCGCACCTGCCCAGCATATCGCCGACGTTACCATTGGAGACCAAGCCGCCGTGCCAGAAGCTGTTGCGCAGGCCTTGCCTGCTATCGACCTGCCCGATACCGACAACTTGTTGGCCGCACTTGAGAGTGCTGAGGCACGCAATAATCTGCTAGTGCAATGGCTGGAGGTCTATCTCAGTCAACTGGACAGAACGCCGTTTTCAGTGCAGCAGTTTATGGCGGCGGCGCAAACCCGGCTGGCGGAACTGCACCCAGACAGTGATTTCGAACTGGGAGCGAACGACTACGAGCACATCAAGACCTGGGTGTTCAACGCGTTGTCCGCTGGCCGGCTTGCGCAGGCGTTTGACGATGCGGGCAACCGCATCGAACTCAAGGCCCCAACTGAGAACAACCCAGCATGAAACTGCTCCGCCTTAAAATCACGGACCCGGCCGGCTTTCGCAGCCTGCCCTGTGGTTTTGAGCATCACTTCCGCACTGAATGGGGCCGGCAGGAAGAATTGGCCCGGCCCGAAGGTTTTGCACCCTTCGTGTGCGCCGGCCCCAACGGCAGCGGTAAGTCCAACCTGCTCGAAGCGTTGGCGGCGATCTTCTTTCAGCTGGAGGTGCAGCGCGTACGCCGCAATTTCTTGCCCGACATCTTTCAGTATGACCCTGATGACAATCCGGACGGCATACAAGAGCACGAAGGCTATCCCAACGCCTATGAACTGGAATACCTGATCAAGTTACCGAAGGAGCGCCGTTCTCCCGGTAGTCCGGAGTTCGCTCACGTGGTAGTGATCAAGGAGAGGGACAAGTCGCCGTGGCTGCGCTGGGAGGACAACGAAGCATTCCCTGTCGAGGGTTTTGCTTTCAGCACATTGACTGATGAAGAGCGTGACCTGTTGTTGCCGCAGTACGTGCTGGGCTACTCCTCCGGCGAGAACGAGATTCTCAGCCTGCCGTTTTTCAAGATGCGCTTCATCCAGTTCGATGAGTACTGGAATGCTCTGGCCCGACAGCTCCCTTATCCCGGCCGTCCCGAAACGCGGCTGGCCTATCTGGACAGTGGCTTCAGCCAAGCTATTCTGTTGTGCAATCTTCTGCTCCAGGATGAAGCCACTCTCCAGCCCTTCCGCGAGGATGTGGGAATAGAGGCACTGCGCGAGTTCCGCATTGTCCTGCGCCGCAGCATCCCGGCCACAAGCCAGCAAATTGCTGCCTTTACTTCGGGTGAGTACGCCTTGCCCACCGAAACGCAGGATGGTCGTTTTACAGATAGCAATGTGGTCTATCTTGATCCGGAGACCGGAGATTACCGACTCAATCTGCTTCAAGGACTAGAGGCCAATGGCGATGAGCGTACTGAACGCACGGCTATTGTCGAAAAGCTAAAGCGCTGTGCCACGTTGCATTTCTACGATGAGGCTTCCGACACGCTGATCCTGGATTACCGGATCAATGAAACGACAAAGCAAGCCTTCCGCGCCAATTTCGATGATCCGGCAGGCCCTGCACTCGCTTTGTTCCAGGCCTTGCAGGTTCTGCTGACGCTCAACCTGTATAGCGTCAGCGATACTATCAAGACCGACTTGTACCGCTCAACCAGCCACTACGTCAGTGAGACGGTGCCGACGCTAGCCTCCGATCAACGCATCATGCGCTTCAAGAATTTTTACTTCACAAAGCAGGGCGTAAAAAAGCCGATGCTGCTCAAAGATCTGTCGGACGGCGAGTACCAGATGCTGCACAGCCTCGGGCTATGCCTGCTGTTTCGCAAGACCAACAGCCTGTTCCTACTCGACGAGCCAGAAACCCACTTCAACCCGCACTGGCGCGCCAGCTTCATTACCCGTCTGCGTCAATGCTTGCCCGATGTGGAGGATGCGGGACAAGAAATGCTGGTTACCACCCACACGCCCTTCCTGATTTCCGACAGCAAGCCGGAGAAGGTGTTGGTGTTCGCCAAGGATAAAGCCAGCGGCGAGGTCAGCATCAGCAAGCCGAACTACAACACGCTGGGTGCCTCGATCAACAAGATCACCATGAACACCTTCGGCAAGCGCGAAACCATCGGCGGTCACGCTCAGGCCTTGTTGGAGGCGTTGCGCGCACGCTTTGAACAGGGCGGCGAAGACAGGGAGTCGTTGATCACGGAGATTCACCACCAGCTCGGTGACTCGGTGGAGAAGCTGCTGCTGATCAAGGCCATTCTCGATGGCGATCAGTCAGGCAATGGGGAGGAGCAGGGCTGATGCTGTTCTCGTATACCTATGTGCCGCACCAGATGGAGAAGATGCAGGAATTCATTGACTTCATTTTTCATGAGGTGTGGTGCAAGGCCCCGGTAAGCGGCCCCTTCGGGCTACAGCTGTTCGACGCCAACGCAGAGTTACGCGAAGTGATGGAGGCGTTCTATTACTCCGACGCGCAAGGTGCCGATTTCTTCTACGGACATGTGGAGCGAATCTACGGCCTGTTCTCGGCAATGACTGTCGTACAGATCAATCAGTTTCAGCAGTGGTATCAGGGAAATAACGATCTGGAAAAGGTCTGCGCCAATGATCCCGCTACGCACCTCGCCCGTTACGCCGACATCGCCGTCAATCACAAAAATCTTGCTGCTCAACTCGGTATCTTCTTCAAGGGACTGTATTCGCAATCGCTTCTGGGTCTCGCTGCGCTTCGCACCAAGATTGGTGACATCGACGATCACTATCAGGCATTTGTTGCTGCGAACACTGTGGGTAAATGCCCTTTCTGTGGCATCGGAGATATCAAGGGCGAGCATCACAGTAAACGCGAGGCCTACGACCATTATCTACCGAAAGCGCTATATCCATTCAATTCCATGAATTTTCGTAATCTTGCGCCCGCCTGCCACGAGTGCAACAGCACCTACAAGCTGAGCAAAGACCCTGCACACAATGCAGCTGGACGACGCAAGGCTTTCTATCCGTATGCCGCTGTCAGCCATATCGTTGAATTGCAGGTTGCTTTGCTGCATGCAGATCTCGATAAATTGGGGCCTGCCGACATCACAATTCAACTTGGCCCTGCGGCATTGGCTGAAGAACTCGACACATGGAAGGACGCATACGGGATTGAAGAGCGCTATAAAGCCAAGTTCTGTGCGGAGAATGACGGTAAATACTGGCTGACGCAGGTACTGGATGAATGGAAAGAGGACGGTCGAGACCCCTCCGATTTCATGGCCACGCTAGCGCGACAGGTGAAGAATAACCCGTACGGCGGTTGCAACTTCCTCAAAAATCCGTTTCTCGATGCTTGTCAGCAGATCGGTTTTTTTGATGGTTCTTAACTTAAGTAGCCGAGTAGTTGGCTTCAGGTCATTAGAAATTTCCCTTGGGTTGGCTTGTGTAAAGGCACCTCCCTCCGTGTCCACCAACGCTTAACTAGGATGTGACCCAAGGCTGTCGTGATGGATTTAGTGTAACCACTCACTGCCAAGTGAGCTGCTTCGCATTTTCTTGAACAGCCAAGCCGTGTTCGACAAGCGGTTCGCGATGAACCACGCACCTATATCGCCATCGATCATCTATCACCAATGGCGATCAAACGACGATGGCAGTCCCGGGAGCTTCCTGCTATCAGTGGACTCGGGTGAGGGAGATTGAGCATTAGTCCATCATCAATCTAGCGGCTCCAGTGAAATCTCCAGTTCCTTTCGCTCAATGAGCAGTTCGATCAATTCGCCCACGGAGACATCGTTGCTCACGCGCTCTAATCGAAGGGTTTTGACTACGGGCTTGACTGTTTTATCAGCCGTGATCCGGATGACTAGCTTTCCTGCTGTTCCTGCATAGGTATCACCTCCCAGTCGGAAAGGAACATCCACTGCATCCCGATGCCGTAATACCGGAATACGAATGGCGAGACGTGACACGCCTTTCGGTTGATCGTCCCTTTCAACGGTTTCCCAGATTGGAGCGGAAGAATTAACGGGCTCAATCATCGGAGTGTGGAAGCTGGAAAGAACCGGTGGAGGAATAATGAGGGCGTTGGGGTCATAGTCGAGTCTCAGGGGTGGACGAGGAACTTCGATCAAGTGGTCCGGCGTGTCGCGTGCCAGGAACCAAGACCCTTCGACCAAGAGCTCGATCCGAACGTCCTCAGCGTTGACTGACCCGGTGTTCTTGACGGTCAACCAATTCGTGGCGCCGGCGAGTCGCTTGGCCAGCAACTTACGCAGACCAATGTCAAGGTCTCGCAGGTTGCGCTTCCAAGCGTAGTCGTTAAAGTCCCATTCGCGTGATAGGGTTTTCGGCTTATTCTCCTCGAAATACCTGAGTGCCCATTGGCTGACAAAGTGGATATGCTCGAATCGAGTGACCTTTGGAATGAAGATAGTGAGAACGTCTCCGCTGATTGACCCTCCGAGCGTCTCCAGCTTCAGCTCAATTACGGGAAATTGCTGCTTGAGTTCTTCCAACTCACGCTTCAGTTCGGTGACCTCTGGGTCAGGACGTTCGGGTCTATCATTCCATTCTTTGTCTTCCGGCGAGATCAGCAAGCAGCTTGTTCCTCGCCGTTTGCAGCGCGCTGCCAGAAGAACATCACGAGTTAGTACCAGAACCTGGATCCCAGATTGAGATTGAATTGCTGCGGCAGCATCGATAATCGCGGCATCGTTGTCTTCATTCGACACCTGGGTAGTTTTTTCGTCAAGCCGAAGGCGAATACGGGGCGGGCCAAGATCTAAATCAATCACGTCTTGTTCTGCGATCGCCAACTTCCGTAGAGTTGGTAGCAGACTTCTCACCCGCTTAGCCCGCCGATCATTGCCCTGATCCTTCCAATGGTCGAGCTCAGCGAGAACGGCATCGACCAAAATGACTTCGACATCGTTCTTGGCAAGCCTCCCCCACGGCAGCTTGTCGAGAGACTTGCAGTGAAGAAAAACATTGGTGTCAGGGACAACGATGAGCGAGTGTTCCATATCGTTTTGCCTAAGAAATCTTATGACAATTAGCGGCCAGGTGGGCGGGTCGATTCGCTGACTTCCGACTACACGGAAGAAAGTCACGGCGCACTTGAGTGGGGTCATCCTGCATCCTCACCGCGACTTGCACAAGCCATCCCCCTCCTTCTGCGGAGGGTACGCTTCAACTGTGGCAAAACAAGCGAGTTCAGCAGCTATCGCACAGACATGGGGGATGGTATGTGGTCTTTGCTGGCTGTAGAAGCCCAGGTAGCGCACCAACCGCGTCCGGGCGTGGCTAGACATGTAGGTCGCCCTCCTTCATATGTCACCGATCTCCGCAGTCGTTCAATGAGCCCGTTGACGCGCCAGCTGCCCTTGTCGTCCATACTGATGACGCGTGTAATTCGCGAAAATCCAGTCAAGGCGTCTGGCGCATGGGAGCTTCTGATTACCTGATTATTTCCATGGCGCATGGGTGACTGTATTAAAGCAGGTCGAAAGATCATCGCCTTATGGGGTATTGGGGCAGAGAGTCTGTTTTACTCAGCGTCAAATCGTTGCAAAAATTAACACTTTGACGACGGGCACTTGCGAGTGCCCGCCATCGTATGGAGCAGTAATAGGAGCAGTTGATGCTGTCTGGATGGCGCACACTGCTCCTCCCGGAAGCGGC
>Ga0265293_10007421_pt1 | contig 16894 bp, 10 predicted proteins | sample Munlanlewell138R_FD_192505 | JGI IMG/M metagenome (GOLD analysis project Ga0265293, IMG submission 192505) | Leachate microbial communities from a municipal landfill in Southern Ontario, Canada - Leachate well 138R | ecosystem: Engineered > Solid waste > Landfill > Unclassified | place: Canada...
TAATCCTGAGGCCATACCTAAATATGTTTCGGAGAGAACCAGCTATCTCCAGGTTTGTTTGGCCTTTCACCCCTACCCACAGTTCATCCACCGCCTTTTCAACGACGGTTGGTGCGGTCCTCCAGTTGGTTTTACCCAACCTTCAACCTGACCATGGGTAGATCACCTGGTTTCGGGTCTAATACCATAAACTTTACGCCCTGTTAAGACTCGCTTTCGCTACGGCTTCGTATCTGTAATACTTAACCTCGCTTATGACATTAACTCGTTGGCTCATTATGCAAAAGGCACGCCATCACAAAGCCGAAGCTCTGCTCTGACCGCTTGTAGGCACACGGTTTCAGGTTCTATTTCACTCCCCTCCCGGGGTGCTTTTCACCTTTCCCTCACGGTACTGCTACGCTATCAGTCACCAAACGTATTTAGCCTTACGAGATGGTCCTCGCGGATTCACCCAGGATTTCTCGTGCCCCGGGCTACTCGGGATGCAGCTACTCTTTTAAACCCATTTCGACTACGGGACTTTCACCCCCTTCGGTCGAACTTTCCAGATCGGTTCGTCTATGAGTTTAATCGAGACATCGCTGTCCCACTACCCCGGCCGAAGCCGGTTTAGGCTAGTCCCCGTTCGCTCGCCGCTACTTAGGGAATCGTTGTTACTTTCTCTTCCTGGCGCTACTAAGATGTTTCAGTTCACGCCGTTCGCCTTCCTTGCGGAATGACAGGTCTTCAACCTGCCGGGTTGCCCCATTCGGAAATCCCCGGGTCTAAGCTCGCTTACAGCTCACCGAGGCATATCGCAGTTCGCCACGTCCTTCATCGCCGTCTGGTGCGTAGGCATCCACCATGTGCCCTTTGTGCTTTCACCATAATATAGTATCTCTGTGTTGTACTCTCTCTCTCACTAACGGAAACACTCTATACTCTGTCAAAGATCTGAAATATTCTATTTATCTGAATATTATGTTTTAATGGTGGAGAATGACGGGTTCGAACCGACGACCTCCGCCTTGCAAGGGCGGCGCTCTTCCAGCTGAGCTAATTCCCCAATAATAGGGGGGAATGTGAAAAGATTATCTTGTCTTTGTGTAACACCTTAAAAAGGAGGTGATCCAGCCGCACCTTCCGGTACGGCTACCTTGTTACGACTTAGTCCTCCTTACGAAGCACACCTTCGAAAGCTGCATCCCTTGCGGGTTAGCTCACCTCCTTCGGGTGCACTCCACTCGGCTGACTTGACGGGCGGTGTGTACAAGGCCCGGGAACGTATTCACCGCGCCATGATGTTGCGCGATTACTAGCGATTCCAGCTTCATGAGGTCGAGTTGCAGACCTCAATCCGAACTTGGGTAGCTTTTCTGGGATTCGCTCCACCTTGCGGCTTCGCAACCCTCTGTAACTACCATTGTAGCACGTGTGTAGCCCCGGACATAAGGACCATGATGACTTGACGTCGTCCCCATCTTCCTCTGCGTTGTTACCGCAGCGGTCCTTCCAGAGTCCCCAACTTAATGATGGTAACTGGAAGCAGGGGTTGCGCTCGTTGCGGGACTTAACCCAACATCTCACGACACGAGCTGACGACAGCCATGCAGCACCTGTCTCACGGCTCCGGTAAACCGGCACTCCCTCATCTCTGAAGGATTCCGTGGATGTCAAGACCGGGTAAGGTTCTTCGCGTTGCTTCGAATTAAACCACATGCTCCACCGCTTGTGCGGGCCCCCGTCAATTCCTTTGAGTTTCAACCTTGCGATCGTACTCCCCAGGCGAATCACTTATCGCGTTAGCTACGGCACCGAATTCTCTACGAACCCGACACCTAGTGATTATCGTTTACTGTGTGGACTACCAGGGTATCTAATCCTGTTTGATACCCACACCTTCGCAGTTTAGCGTCAATAACGGCTTAGAAGACTGCCTTCGCCTTTGGTATTCCTCCTGATCTCTGCGCATTCCACCGCTACACCAGGAATTCTGTCTTCCCCAACCGCATTCCAGATCCACAGTATCTGACGCCGTACAGCGGGTGAGCCGCTGCCTTTAACATCAAACTTATGGATCCGCCTACCTGCCCTTTACGCCTAGTAATTCCGGACAACGCTTGCAACCCCCGTGTTACCGCGGCTGCTGGCACGGAGTTAGCCGTTGCTTATTCATATGCTAATATCTCTCTTCTCATGCTATTCACATAAAAAGCATTGCTCACATATAAAAGAACTTTACACCCCGAAGGGATTCTTCGTTCACGCGGCGTCGCACTATCAGACTTTCGTCCATTGTAGACTATTCTCGACTGCTGCCTCCCGTAGGAGTCTGGGCCGTATCTCAATCCCAGTGTGGGCGGCCACCCGTTAAGGCCGCCTACCTATCATCGCCTTGGTGAGCCATTACCTCACCAACTAACTAATAGGACGCAGACTCATCCCCAAACGACAGCCCGAAAGCCATCTTTTATACAGCGCATAAATTACCCAGCAAAAGATAATTTATGCGCTGCACTCATGCGGTATTAGCCCAAGTTTCCCTGGGTTGTCCCCCATTTGAGGGTAGATCATCTACGTGTTACTCACCCGTTCGCCACTCTCAATACCCCCGAAGGAGTATCTACCGTTCGACTTGCATGCCTAATCCACGCCGCCAGCGTTCGTCCTGAGCCAGGATCAAACTCTCCATCATTAACTAAAATGATTGAACTGACAAGAGCTTCTTATTCACATTCCCACTCTATATATTTTCAAAGATCGTCTCGCCGTAAGAGTCAATCTCATCGGCAAGGTTTAGCCATGTTCTTTAGGGGCCTTTTTTTGTCAATAAGTTTTTTTAGCTTCTCTATTAAATGAGGTCAGAAATTGCGTCTAAGTACTTTGTAGCCACATGATAGCAAAATGCAAAAAATAATTCGCTTTGATTCTAAAGCCGGCCGGAAAGAGAGATTTATGGCAGTAACAGACTCAGACACAACGCCATTCCGGAGGGAATTATTACATTAACATATAAACCGCGGCAGATAAAAACCCGTGGTATGCACGGGTTTTTTTGGTATAAAACAGACTAAGCTGATTAGAAGATGAATTGCACACCGAAGGCAAAGGCAGAGATTATCTCATTGCTGCCTCGAATTTTTCCGTCTCCGTTTACATCATTGTATATCTCACTATAGCGACCCACAAGGTCTGCGTTTTCCCCGAGGCTGTAAACCACTCTGCCCAGCACAGAGGCGCTTGCATTGCGGGGCTCCAAGAAGTTTATGTAGCGGGTATTGTTTTGACTGTATGAGATGCTTGCTTCTTTCAGATTCATTATATTGTGGGGATTTGCGGTGAGGTTTACCCACAAAGACTTTCCGGTAGTCACATCCTTTCCATACATATCCTGATACGCCAGCTTCACATAGCCCAGATCCAAAACATCGGCGCGCAGGTGTCCGAACCAGCCCACCGAGGACTTGCTTATCCGCAGGAGGTCTTCTTTGGTACTGAGATAGTAAACGGGTTGGCCCGGGGAAGTGCCGGGAAGCTCCGAGATACTCACAAAAGAGCGTTGCTCGTCGTAGAGACGATCAAAGTATCCGGGCAAGAATTCATCTGAAAAGTTGCGAATTTCCAGCTTGGCATTGAAGATGAAGAAGTTACCCGAAAATCCCGGAAAAATAAGTCCGCTGCCATACTTATCGATCATGGCATATTCGCCGTAGTGATCCAGGCTAAAGTGTGAAGTTTGGACCAGAGGCAGGCTATAATCCACACTGTATATCAGTAGTTCTCTCCAGTGGGCATATGGGGTTGCCTGATCATGCAACACCGTATAGTTGAAACCATCAGGGTCCGCGCCATCGGTGATGTTTGGATAGTTTTCCTGTACATAAGGATTGACAGTGGGATGATCAATCAGCCCCGTACCGTTAATATCTATATCTGTTTCGTCCGGAATGCCGTCGTCATCGCTATCCAGCCAGGCGTTTGGGTTTTCCGGGAACTTGTCGTAAACATCAGGGATGTTGTCCCCGTCGTCATCGGGATATTTTCCGTATTGATTACGGTCCCAGCCCACATTTACGCCCAGTTTGAAATTTTCCAAAAACGGGATATAGCTATATTGCAAGGGATTGCCGTGTACCCGCGCTGCCAGGATCTCATTTCTATGAATATTGTGAGTAAAGGCTTCAAAGCCAATGCCTGAGATAGGGCTGTTCACACCCACGTATGCGCCCACATTTTTCACATCGGGATAGCGCAGCATGTTTGAATAGTGGTCAAAGATAAGGCCATGTCCCAGCGTGTATGATGGAATACAGCCTGCTTTAAAATAGAAAGGATCTTGCTTTTGCCCATAGCGGACATAAAAGATCTTGTTCACATAGTCTCGCCAATCCTCCCAATCCTCTTTGCGGATATTGCCATCGGCATCAAAGAGTAGATCGATATCCAAGCCAAAACCGAATTTACCGATCCCGATCTCAGGGCGCAATCGAACTTGGGAATAGGTGCTTCCATTCATGGTGACAGCGCCCACTGCTCCTCCCAAACCATAGTTCATGCCCTCCGAATCCTCATAAACCTCGTCCGGAGCGGGATCGCCCGGAATAGTGGGCTGCAGTCCCTGAGCCCAAAGCAACAGCGGAAAAACGAATAATACAGATAATATGACAGTTCTCATCCTTACCTCCCGGCGGCTATGATTCAAAAAAGCAGTAGTCTAACTTGATGTCAAGCGAATTTTACATCGAATCTCAAGGACTTCCCAATTAAATGATGATTTTGGGCAACTGCAACAATATTTATTCAGCCATTCCATCCCTATCAGGAGCTTGGCAATAATGACACGAAACTTATGTTGTATCCTGCAATTATTGGATATGGCTATACCTTTGCAAGGCTCAAAGCGGATAAAAGCCTTGACATATAATGCCTGTTTTCCATTGATGATGCGAATAGCTGTGAGGAGTATATTCTACAATAATTGCCACATCAGGATTCACTGACACATCATCATAAGAGGAGAAAGAATGGAACACATGGAACTTGCGTTCACATGCCCGCCAAAGGATGGTTCGTTCGATTCAGCGGGAGATCCGGGAAGAGCGCGTGCCCTGAGGCTTCAGATCAGAGGCCGGGGGATATCTTGCCTGCTATTCTTCGTACTTATCACTTTAATGCTAATCCTCAGCGCTTGTGCCGGATTTGATGTATCGGTCCTGGACACCGCGGAGACCCTTGGTAAGGGGCAATACGAGATTGCTTATGCCATCAGTCCCGGAATCGACGTGGTGGAATGGAGCGATAGGGACGAGGCAGAAACAGATGATCCGCCATCTACTCTCTCGATGAATTTTTTAGAATTGCGCTATGGCATCGAGGACGACATAGATGGAAGCCTCCGCATCATCCCTTCCGCGGAAGGAATCAGCGGCAAGCTGCTGTTCAAAAAACAGCTTTTCCGGGATGAGGAATTCAGCTCTGCCATCGGGCTGGGCGCCGGAGCGATGATCGGAAATAGGGGTTATTGGGATAGCCTCTACGGTTCCGGATCAGATCGTCACGCGTTTTCGGCTCAGGCGCAATATATGCTTACCCGGAATATCCTGAGATACAGCAGCATTACTCTGGCAGGGCGGGCAAACATGCAATGGATATATTCGGAACAACCCGGTTACGCTGAGGAGCTAAAGGAGTTCTATCATGGCGGATTGCGTGTGGTGCTCTCCAGAACCTTTAAAGGCCTCACGATGATGGTTGAAGGTGGCGTAGAAGTCCCTTTTTATGACATATACTTCGGCAATGTATATCCTTGGGGCGGCATGAAGATAGCCGTGAAATTAAACAAAAAGAATCAATAATGAAAGAAAACAAAATTTACGTATTAGAAAGCATGCCTATACCAAAGGCAATTATGAATTTGGCAATACCCAGTGTACTCAGCATGCTGGTGAACATTCTTTATAACCTTACAGACACATTTTACATCGGGAAATTGAACGATCCCTTTCAGGTAGCAGCGGTTTCCATATCTCTGCCGCTCTTCAGCTTGCAAATGGCCATGGCGGGAGTATTCGGAATCGGCGGCGGCAGCTATCTCTCGCGGCTTTTGGGCAAAAAGGACATGCAATCTGCTCAAAACACCTTGGCGACATCCGTCTTTACATCGGCAGCAATGTCGATCGTGCTGGGGGTGTTGGGAATCATGTTTATCCCCATCTTTTCGAGGATCGTGGGTGCCAGCGGAGAAACTCTGGTACATGCCAAAAACTACATGTTGTATATCCTGATTGGCAGTCCGGTTATCCTGCTGAAGTTCACGCTGGTACAGCTCTTACGTGCCGAGGGGGCAGCCAAAGAAGCGATGATTGGCCTGTTTATCGGAACGGGTTTGAACATATTACTGGATCCCTTGTTTATCTTCGGTTTTGGCATGGGAGTTACCGGAGCCGCTATCGCGACAGTACTGGGCAACGCCGGCGGCATGATCTACTATCTGTTATTTTACATCCGGAAGAAGAGCCTGGTGCCGCTATCTTTCAAGCATATAAAGTTGCAATGGAGCTGTTATAAAGAGATCCTCCTGATCGGGATTCCGGCATCGCTGTCCCAAGTGATGTTAAGCATAGGAAACACCATTAGTTTCCGGCTTGCCTCAGCCTACTCGGGTCATCATGTGGCCTCATTGGGTGTGGCATCGCGAGTGTTTACCATCCCGATCTTCATCTTTATCGGCATCTCGATAGGCATTCAAGCTTTGGTGGGCTACACTTATGGAGCCAAAAACTACAAACGCATGAAACAGACGATTCGCACATCCGTGTTGATTACGTTGAGCCTGAGCACGGTACTTACCTTGTTGTTTGCAATCTTCCCAAGGGAATTGATCATGATCTTCATCAAAGACCCGGACATTGTGAACATAGGCACCATAGTCTTGAAAGCCTATGTGTTCGCGATCCCTTCAGCAGCGGTAGGAATGATCATGATGACCAGTTTGCAAGCCATGGGCAAAGCGCTTCCGGCCTTGATTGTATCGCTGTCCCGTCAAGGAATCATGTATATTCCTGCCATCCTCATCCTGAACCAGCTCTTCGAATTTAACGGATTGGTCTTTGCCATGCCTTTGGCGGATTTACTAACGACCACGCTCAGCACGACCATGTTGATCGTTATTCTGAATAAGCTGAAACACAGAGAGGAAGCTCTATCACATAGCGAAGCACCGTCACTTACGCACTTATAGCCCCCAGGATCGCATCCACATCCCAAAAAGCCTTTCATAAAAGGCGCTAGAGGATTTGGCTTGACATTTAAGCTACTTTTTAGTTAGGGGCTTTAGCATTGAGATAATAAAATAGAACATGGAGGAAACATGTCAGATCAACTTAAATATGGAAGCATCAGTTCCCGCAGAGCGATGGAAATGGAAGAGGAGTACGGCGCGCACAATTACCATCCGTTGCCCGTAGTTCTGGCCAAAGGTGAAGGTGTGTTTATGTGGGATCCCGAAGGAAACCGCTATTACGATTTTCTTTCTGCATACTCAGCCGTGAACCAGGGCCATTGCCACCCCAAGATCATAAAGGCATTGTGCGATCAGGCTCAGGAACTTACTCTCACTTCCCGCGCTTTTTACAACAACAAGCTGGGTGAATTTGAGAAGTTCATCACAGAGTATTTTGGATACGATATGGTTTTGCCCATGAACAGCGGCGCTGAAGGCGTGGAAACGGCGATAAAGCTTGCCCGCAAATGGGCCTACAACGTGAAAGGCGTGGAAAACAACAACGCCATAATCGTCTTTGCCGAGAACAACTTCCACGGCCGCACCGTGGCCATCATCTCCGCTTCTTCGGACCCGGATTGCTATGAGGGCTTTGGTCCCTTCACTCCGGGCATCGTGAGGGTGGCATACAACGATCCCAAGGCTTTGAAAGATTACCTGGCAGAGCATGGAAAGAATGTAGCCGCGTTTATCGTGGAGCCCATCCAGGGTGAAGCCGGCGTTTTTGTTCCGGACGAAGGTTATTTGAAAGCTTGCTTCGACATCTGTAAAGAGCACAATGTACTGTTTATCGCCGATGAAATCCAATCCGGCATAGCCCGCACCGGCAAGCTTTTGGCTTGCGATTACGAGAATGTGCGCCCGGACGTCCTGATCCTGGGCAAAGCCATCTCTGGCGGTGTGTTACCTGTTTCTGCGGTATTGGCAGACAGAGAAATCATGCTGCAGATCAAACCCGGACAGCATGGTTCCACCTTCGGCGGATTCCCGCTGGCCTGCGCAGTAGCAAAAGCCGCTTTGGAAGTGGTAAAAGAAGAAAAGCTGGCAGAGCGCGCCTTTGAACTGGGTGAATACTTCCGGGAGGAATTGCGCAATCTGAACCACCCCATGATCAAGCTCGTTCGCGGTCGCGGCCTGCTGAATGCCATCGTGGTAGAGCCCAAAGACGGCGTGGAAGCCTGGGATGTATGCTTGAAGCTGAAAGATAAAGGCTTATTGTGCAAACCCACCCACAGACACATCATCCGTCTTGCTCCGCCATTGGTTATCACCAAAGAACAGCTTAGCGAATGTGTGCAGATCATCAAAGAAGTGTTTGCAACTCTGTAAAACACATAAATAATCAGGGCGGGAGCAATCTCGCCCTTTATCTATGAAGAAGATATCCCCCGATTTCAAGAGCGGTTTTGTTGCCATCATCGGCAGACCCAACGCCGGTAAATCCACCCTGATGAACCGGCTTTTGGGTGAAAAGCTCTCCATCACTTCCGCCAAACCTCAAACTACCCGCTATGCCGTGAAAGGTATCTGGAACACGGATAAACACCAGGTAATATTTATCGACACTCCCGGTTATCTGAAGCCTCGCTATGAAATGCAAGAGCGTATGGCACGAATTATCAGCGATAGTTTCAAAGATGTGGATTTGGTGATATTTATGACGCAAATCCAGAGCTTCCCTACAGATTACGATCTGCAAGTACTGGACTTGCTAAAAAACGTTAAAAGTCCCGTCCTGGCTGTATTCAATAAAACAGACTTAGTGGAAGATTACGACCCTGAGAAACTGAAGCAACACCTACCCGCGTCGGTGGAAAAAAGCCTCTTTGTATCCGCGCTCAGTGGACAAGGCATCGAGGCACTGGAAGAAAGCATTCGTTTCTATATGCCTTACCACGCCCCATTTTATGATGAAGATCAACTCTCTGATCTCCCCTTGCGTTTTTTTGCCAAAGAACTCATTCGGGAAGCTATCTTCCATCAATTTGAAGAGGAGATCCCCTACGCCACGGCAGTATTGATCGAGCGTTTTCAGGAATTGCCTCACAAGGTAGTTGTTGACGCGCTTATCTGGATCGAAAGAAGCTCACAAAAGCCCATCCTGATCGGCAAGGGGGGACAAAACCTAAAGAAGATAAGGGAGTATGCCGAGGCTGAGCTAAGCACTTTTCTGCAATTCCCTGCCGAGATCCATCTGTTCGTAAAAGTAAACGAAAACTGGCGTAAAAAGCCCCATTCTCTCAAAGAACTGGGCTTCGAATAAACCTTATCCGCTGATGATTGCCGATACCAGGTTCTTCTCGTCGATCTGAATCAGGATAATGTTGATTGCTGAGGTGATGGGCACAGCGAGCACCATTCCCACAATTCCCCACACCCAGCCCCAAAAAATGAGGGAAACCAGTACCATGATGGGGCTCAGATTCAAGTTTTCCCCCTGAATTTTTGGTTCCAGCACGTTGCCAAAAAGCATCTGAGTGGCAATAATCAGCACGGCAAAAGAAAGTGTTCTAAAATCCAGCCCCGATTGCAGGAAGCTGATCAGAATGGGTATGCCGCTGGCTATGATGCTGCCGATATTGGGAATAAAATTCATCACAAAGAGCAGGATGCCGCAGACGAGAACAAAATCCACTCCATACATAATCATCAGGATCATACCCACAATCGCCGTGCATAAACTGATTACCGTTTTGGTAAGCAGATAGCGTTGGATCTGCTGTTGAATATTGCCCAGCGTGGTCTCAGTGCGCTTCCGATCATACTCACTAAGCACTGTATTCAAGCGCTTGGCAAGGCTTCCATCCTGAGCCACGATAAACATTAGGAAGATGATGATAAGAATGAAATTCCAACTGATATCCACTGTGGTAGCCATCAGATTTGAGATCGCCCCGGAAATCGAGAAACCTCCGGGGGATAAAAGCTGGGTAAGGTCATATCCGAAGCCTTCACCCATTGCCAGATCAAACCGGGCAGAGAAATCTTCAAAGCGCAAAATGGCATCTTGCATTCTCAAGATCAGATTGGTCTGATAACGCGGAAAGCCGGTCACCAGTGAATTTGCCGCCGAGGAGATCAGCAGGGTGGACGCGATCATCAGGATAATGATGATCACCAGCATCAATGCCATTATGATACTGATGTGTACTTTTTTCTTTCGCAGATACTTATTCAACGGAGCAAAGACAAAGCTGAGAAAGATGGCAAAGACCAGAGGGATAAAGATGGATTTGAGTGTCCTGAAAATGAGAACCAGAATGGGAATCGCGATGATAGTGAGCAGAATACGGATCCACCGTAGCTCCAGATCAGTTCTATTACACTCTTTTGCCATAACTTTCTCCTCTACTGGTACTTACTGTACGATCGATGATCGAATTGCAATTAAATACGAAGCCCGGGTTTTTGTCAAGAAATCGCTTCAATATTTCTTTTTCCAGATCGATATATGCAAATAGCGAAGCTGAGCCCGTCTGGCTTCCAGGCGCAATTCCTGTTTGCAAGCCGGGACCTCGTCGATCAGCTCAAACTGAGCAGACAATTCATCCTTCAGCCAGGAAAATCCGGAATATGGCTCTCCATCTTTACGGATGCCGGCTGGCCTGTTTGCCCCGGCAAAGGCGTAACTATCTGCCAGCACCAGATATCCTCCCTGCAGTATGCGATTGGGGATTTCGCGGATGAAGCCTACGGGATCCCGCGCCTCTTCCAGGCTGTTAACTGCCAGCACCAGATCGTAATCTTGGAATTTCGCTGCCAGATTCGAGCTGTCTGCCTGCCAGAATTCAACCCTGTCTGCACAGTTTTCTAAGTCCATGTCTACCAGATTTTTCTCCTTGGTAGATACTATTTCACCCTCGTCGATGTGAGTGTAACGGATAAATCCTTCTTCTTTCATCCGTGTTGCCATGCGGATAAAGCGTGCCGTAAAATCCAGACCCACAACCCGTTCCGCATTACGTGCCAGTTCAAAAGACATTCTTCCCGTCTTGCAACCCGCATTCAAGACCTTTTTTCCTGTCACAGACAGCCCGCTGCAGTAAATCTTGTCCAGCAATCGGCGGGCAAAATCTGAATCCCAATCCAGATCGCAGAACGGCACTATATCCGGATCGTTTTCGTAGAGATCGTCTTCCGGCACGATTTCGGCATCACTTTGTACGTATCGGAAACCGGCATGTTGATAGAAGTGCCGCCGGAAAGCATAACGGGAAGCCCGCACAGCCTCATTGCCGGTACTGATAAAGCTGCCGCCTTTGATCAGATTGTGGCGGGTGTCGAAAGTGGGAACGCTGAAGTCGTCGTAATAGGGATGAGTTTTGAAGCCCGGAAAGCTGGATATGGGTGTTTCGGTCCATTGCCACACGTTTCCCACGATGTCGTAGAACTCATCGAAGGCAAAGCGGTCCACCGGACAAGCCGAGCAGAAATACTCCAGATTGATATTGCCCGGAGCTTGATCCCACAGAGTTTGATCGCTATCCATATGCAGATCCCGCAAGCGATACCATTCTGCTTCGGTTGGGAGCCGCACAGGCTTTGCCTCCATTTCTGTCTTCCAATTGCAAAATGCTTTGGCTTCCAAGTAGTTAATCTCCACCGGATGGCTCCAGGGCATGGGAATTTCTTTGGCTATCTGGCGCAAAAAGTACAGTCCATTATCTCTTTTGCGCCAAAAACGTGGCATACCCGCCTTTTGAAAGCTATTCCATTGCCAGCCTTCGGGAGTCCAAAAGCTTTCTTCATCGTAGCCTCCGGCTTCTACAAACTGCAGATATTCTTTATTTGAAACCAGATATTTGGAGGCCAGAAAGTCCGCGACCGGTACTTCCTTTTTTCCGTATTCATTGTCCCAGCCATAGTAGGGGTCATCATGGTCCTTACCCATGATTTGCAGGGCACCGGCAACGGGAAGCAATTCATTTTGCGGAGCCGGGCTATCCTCTTCGCAGGCATTCCAATATGGCAGATCCCGCACTTTGTCCAGAGGCATCTGGCGGATCAGCACCGAAGAAGTCTCCAGATGAATGCGCTGATGCTCTGCTCCCATCACGATTGCCCACCAGGGGCTGTCCCAATTGATGCCTCCTTCGGGGGCAGGAAGGGCGGTGATAAGCCGGTCCACAAGCTCGCGCACCGCATCCCGATAAGCCCGTACTTCTGTTACAGATGGCCAGTCATAATGAGCGTCATTGAGATCATCCCAGCTCATCTCGTCCACTCCCACAGCAAACATGGATTCAAATCTCGGATTTACACGTTCGGTGATGATGCCGGCGATATTCAACTTGTTGATGTAAAAAACAGCTGTATGCCCAAAATAGAAGATCAGAGGATGGCGCAAGGGATCCGGCCGCAAATAAAAGCAGGAATCATCCGCCAGAATCTCGTAAAGCTTTTCATCTATACTAAAGCTTTTATGAAAGTACCGTCGGATTCGTTCCCTAATTTCTTCAGGACTCCCTTCCTTCAGGTGTGGGGTTTTTGTTATTTTCAGATCTTCCATTGTTCCTCCAAAACCGAAATCATAAATCACTATTATCAGGATAGTCCAAAGCGTATGTAAAGCAAGCTAAAACACCTCTCTGGCGTTGATGATAAAATTGAAAGAATCCGCTCCAAAGCCAAAATCCGCCCTCAAATTCAAACGTTCTTCCGGCAGGATGGAAAAGCGCAGCCCCGCGCCCATCGACCAATGTAAGTCCGTGATATCCAGATCCGCAAAGCTCTGCGCTACTCTGCCGCTTTCGGCAAAAGCCACAAAACCCAGCCGACGCCAGAATCCGATTTCGAAGGGAAAGCTGCGCTGCTCGATGCGCGCACTGAGGCTCACATCGTCGATAAAGCGTTTACTGTCGTATGCTCGCAGGTATTTGCCCAATTCGGGATACTTGTAAAATGGGGTGTCGCCTTCGTTGATCTCCAGATTTGTCTGCATTGCCAATACATGCTTATCTCCAAGTGGGATGTAGGTACGGGCATCGAAATACTGTTTATGCCAACCGTAGTCACTCCCCAAAGCAGGATCAAACCAGATCTGCCGAATTTCCAGCTTAGTCCCGCCACGGGGAAAATAGCTTTTGTCGCTGCTATCGTATTTCAGAACTATGCCCAACCCGCTGAATTGCCCATCTTTCTTGCCGATTATGGAACTGTTTTCCAGCATTCCGTCACCCTGCACTTTGTGTATGACATGCTTGCCGATATCGCTCTGCAACGCCACACTCAGTCGCTGCGATATGTAATAGCGAAATGTGCTTTCTGCGCTGTATGATTCCGCAGTGAAGCCCTCATGCACATCATCCACGGTTTCGTTACCAATCCCGTAAAAAGTATCCGGCCAGTTTTTTAGCACTATCGAAGATTCCAAGCTGAACCCGGATAATTCATAAGCCGGTATCAGTGCAAGAAGAAACTGTCGATTTTGCGAATAGATGGTGTTTCCCAACAGCGATATCATGTTCGGTGATAGCGGATCGTCTTCAGAGGCAAAATCATAGCGAACAAAGCTAAAAGCTCCCAAAAAAGCACGTGTCTCTGAAGAATATGCCAGATATGGATAGGCAGCAACATTAAGCTGCGCGGACAGTGGCAAGACCAGCCACAACATAGCAAGTATTGTATAGATAGATTTCATTAGTCTTCTTTTATCACAAAGGGATTTCTATAATAGTATAATCTTTATGTAAGGAATACACTTTCTTTTTTTGCAAGGCCCGGCTTAGACTGCCCCTCTGCCGAATGCTCCGGCTTCGCCTGCGCAGCTGAACGGTAGTGCCCCCCTATTGCATGTTCGTTTAGCAAAATATACAGCCTTTTCAGCTCTCTCAAGCTTCTCAACCCTAAGCATTCTCCATCCCCTGTGGACACATTTCAACGCTAAAAAGCCTTTAACAGAAGGTATTTACGGATTCAAATCCCCCGCCAGGACAGATGTTTGACCTGCAGTATTCTTGCCTGAATCATTATTTTTTCTTGACCTGCATCTAAGGTCAAAAATGATTTCGCTAATAATGACATCAGGGAGGTATAAACCATGAAGGAGATATTAGTTATCCTCCTCATCAGCTTTGTGATGGTTACACTAATGGCACAGGAGCCCGTCGAAAAGCCTGTTCCCAAGATGGATAGCAAAGCAGAAATGAAAATGGTCGGCATACAGCTTTTGAACTCAATGGACAGCGATGAGATGTCCGATTTATGGAGAAACTTTGCTACAGTGGTGGACAACATCCCCCACCGGGTTAAGGGTCCCCATTACGGTATCAGTTTTTTTACCAAAGACTACAACCCGCAGACTGACGAAGGTTATGGCTACATGGCCGCTGTGGAAGTATCCGAGATAAAGGACATCCCTCACGGCTGTGTGAGCAGAATTATTCCTGCCTCAGATTACGCAGTATTTAGCTATGAAGGCAATGTGGAACACTTAGGGGATATGTACGCTTTCATCTATGGAGAATGGATGAGATCCGGCGAAGTAATCCCCAAGATGCAGGAATCGTTTGAAGAATATGACATTAACTTCAATCCTGAAGCCGAGACCAATATCATCCGGATCTGGGTGCCGGTGAATAATTAGCCGGAGGAAGAAACAAAAGCAGTTCTGACCAGGCAGCTCTTGCTATCAGTTGCCGGCATCGACCGATTTTTTAAGAATATGCCGTGGATTCCGAAAAAACGGTCTACGCTTCTTAAGAGCGTAAGGATCTCCAAAAACCTTGATTTTCTTCTTTACATAAATCCGCTTTTCGTCGGGATGGTTCTGATATCATCAAGATTTTATGCTTGGTTTCCCACTATGATAAGTATATAATGTAGTTGAACCTATTGGTTTCGGATTATATGTATTGATTTTCATTTTTACAAGCTTACGAATACTTTATGTAATAGGAGATCAAAATGAGATTAGTAAAAAGTATGGCAATTCTGCTGATGTTGATCAGCCTCAGCAGTTGCGCGCAGGCACGTTCAGCGATGTTGGGTGCCGATGGACAAAGTCCGGTGGTCAAGGTTGTTCGCGATGTAAGAGAAGCGGTTGTACAGATCAAAGTGGAAGCTCAGGTGAGTGCCAGACAAAACAGCAATCCTTTTTTCAACGACGATCCATTCTTCCGTTTTTTCTTTCCCACACCTGAACGTCAGCGCCAGGTAACCTCGATGGGAAGCGGATTTATCTATGAATACAATCCCGGAACCCGAGAAGCTTTTATAATGACAAACAATCATGTGGCGGAGCGCGGCAGAGATGGCAAGATCACTGTTACCCTTGCCGATAAAAATACCTACATTGCCAGTGTGGTAGGCCTGGACGCAAACACAGACGTCGCCGTTGTCAAGATCAAGATAAAAGAAGGTGAAGAGATAACTGTCGCTCCCTTGGGAGATAGCTCTCAGTTGGAAATCGGCGAGTGGGCAATCGCCATCGGAAATCCTTTTGCCGAGGGTTTGGAACGCACTGTCACCCTGGGCGTGATATCTGCTTTGGGACGTTATGACATCATGAGTGGCGAAAACGCCTTACTGTATCAGGATTTTATTCAAACCGATGCCGCCATCAATCCCGGAAACAGCGGAGGCCCCCTGCTGAACATCAATGGTGAAGTGATCGGCATCAATACTGCAATCACCAGCACCAGTGGCGGCAATATCGGCATAGGATTTGCCATACCCATCAATCTTGCCAAACGCGTAGTTGATGACTTGGTGGCCAGCGGTAGAGTGCAAAGAGCATATATCGGCATACTTCCCCAAGAGATAACGTCAGACCTTGTAGAGGCGTTTAACCTGAGCGAAGTGGCCGGTGTTCTGATCGCCAAAGTAGAGAAGGAAAGCCCCGCCGAAAGTGCAGGATTGAAAGCCGGGGATGTGATTTTGGAAATCTCCGGTGAAAAGATCAGCAACGTTGCCAGATTCCGCATAGCTGTAGCTACTGCGGAGATCGGATCCAAAGTGCCGATAAAGATATTGAGAGACAATAAAGAGAAAGTAATGAACGTTACCTTGGAAGCCTTCCCCGAAGACAGCGTGGCGGCAAACGCCGAAAATGGAGTGAAAACTGCCATTTCCACCGGTATCAGTGTGGAAAGCATCGACGGCACTCTGGCCAAACGCATGAATATAAACAGTGACAAAGGCGTGGTGGTGAGCTCCGTAGATGCAAATTCCCCCGCTTCTCAGGCAGGATTGCAAACTGGCATGGTGATTCTGCAGATTGAAGGGACAGAAGTAAACAGCGTCGGCGAATTCAATAGTGTATTGGCTTCTGCCAAGGAACAAATGGAAGAAGATGGACGTAAAACCATCAGACTATATGTGATGGATCGCAATCAGATACCCAGATTCATGGTGCTGAGATTTGAAGACTGAGTAATCGCTCATACAGGCCGGAGCCAACGTGGTTCCGGCTTTTTTTATGTCCATTCAATCGGGAGCAGAGCGGGCGGGGTGGCGGGAAATCGCATATTAAGAGGGCAGCGTCCAATACTTACGATGAGTTTAACCCAATTAATGCAGTAGAGATCACACCCTAAAAGAAAAGTGTTGCATAAATTCCCCAGTAACATTGATTTGATATTCATCACAAACCAAAATCAAGACGGGAGAATAATATGCAACCGAGTCATT
>Ga0265293_10007422_pt1 | contig 16893 bp, 20 predicted proteins | sample Munlanlewell138R_FD_192505 | JGI IMG/M metagenome (GOLD analysis project Ga0265293, IMG submission 192505) | Leachate microbial communities from a municipal landfill in Southern Ontario, Canada - Leachate well 138R | ecosystem: Engineered > Solid waste > Landfill > Unclassified | place: Canada...
TCGTATTCTGATTTTAATTCATTCGCCCTGAATATTGAATAGTACATTGATGCAACATTATTTGGTATATCAGTTGAGTATTGTTTCCCTCTGTTTTCTGTTAACCATGTGAAATCTTTTTGTTTTTCTACTATCATAGATTTTGATATAAAAAATGACAAATCAGTTTGATCTTCCCAAAAATGACAAAATATATCCATGTTATCTGATAACGAAGATATTGATTTGAAGCAATGATGCAGTGTTCTGGGATATCCGCTAAGACATAAAGCTATTCTCATTGCATTATTTAAAAATTTTGTTATAATGAACAAAATTAGCCACAAGGATAACATTCTATGAGAATAGCTCTGATTGAAGGCGAAGGCATTGGACCTGAGATAACGAAATCGGTTGTAGAAATTTTAAAAATTGCTTCTCCTGATACAGAATTTGTTAATATTTTAGTCGATTATCAAAATGGACTGACTGATGAAAATTTAAATGAAATCGAGCAATGTGATTGCCTGTTGAAAGGCCCTATTGGTACATCTTTGGGTAATGGGGTTAGATCATTAAATGTATCACTTAGGCAGCATTTTGATCTTTATGCTAATGTAAGACCGGCTGTGAGTTGGTTGAACAGATTTAAACCATTTGATCCTCATAGAAAAAATCTTGATTTGATTGTTATTCGTGAAAATGTCGAAGATATCTATCAGGGTGTTGAGTATAGGCATGGCGAATATGCCTATGCAGTTAAAACTATCAGTCGATATGGTTCTGAAAGAATTATTCGTCATGCATTTGAATATGCCAAAATGTCTGGCCGAAATCGTGTCTGTGCAATGTCAAAACCAAATATAATGAAACAAACCGATGGTCTGTTTATGGAAACATTCAATGCAATTTCAAAAGAATATCCTGACATTGATACCAAACATATGATTGTGGATATTGGTATGGCACGAGTTGTAAGTCGTCCGGAAGATTTTTCCATTATCGTTACAGAAAATCTTTATGGTGATATATTGAGTGATATTACCACAGAAATGTCTGGAAGTGTTGGTTTGGGATGTTCATCAAATATTGGAGAAAATTTTTCAATGTTCGAGGCAGTTCATGGAACTGCTCCAGATATAACGGGACTCGGAATAGCTAATCCGAGTGGATTGTTGATGGCTGCTTGTGAAATGTTCTATCACCATGGAAAAAATGAAATTGCCAATAATATATTTAATGCATGGTTGGTTACGTTGGAAGATGGTATTTTAACTACTGATATGAATGATTTCAGTGGTGGCGTATCAACTGGTGTTTTTACAAATTCCATAATTGCTCGACTTGATCATTGTCCAAAAAAAGGAGATCCAGTTGATAGAAAATCTGTTTCTGTCAAAATCCCCCAAGTGGAACCATATTCGACCATTAGTACAATTGAAGGCTATGATATTTTGATCAAAGGCGATTACAACAATGATTATGGAAATCCTATAATCATACATACCAGTTCCATGATGACATCTAAAGAAATAACCACATATGGTATGACAACTCTGAGATATCGTGGAGTGGAATTAAATCAAATAGTCGAAAATCTAATGTCTCGTGGATATATTATTGTGCGAGTAGATTCGTTGGCTATAACGGATATGAAAATTTCTCATTGGACTTAATGCCAATAGTTTTCTATCCACGGGGCCGGACCATATCGGTTTAATCCGACGATTGCCTCGTGTGGATTTGGTCGACCATGAAATGTTAAAATTTTACAATCCGGTGGTGTTGGTGTCGCCATATTTGGTCTACAAGCATGATACTTATAACTAAGACACCATCTTTCTGGCCACAATGAGACTTCATCATCTGATAGTGATGATGTTATGTAATTTTGGTCACCATGATTTGAACGAACAATTCTATCCATGGATCGTTCAAATTTTTCCCACAAATGACCATATTCGCCTATATTGAAACGAAAAACAGAAGAATTGAACATTCTTCGCCCCCGATATGCCCAATCCTTTATTATGCAAAATTTCCCATCATAGGAGAACATTTCATCTATCTTGTTCATCACTATGACATCTAAGTCGATAAAAAGTGTCAATCCATTCAGGTCATACAATTTTGGCCGAAACAATTCTATCTTATACCACCATCCTTGAATTGGAAGTTTGCTTAATGGCAACGTATCTATTTCAGAATTTATGCCTTTGATATTATCGGTGAGACAGACAAATCTGTGATCAAGTGATAAATTTCTACGTACCATGGAATGTAATTTGTTTACATACTCTGGACCGTATTTCGAACCCCATTTAATACAAATTACATTCATTTGGATAGAACAACTGCTTCCACAAGACCAACTTCAACAACATTTTTATCTTCTAATGCCCTGCCAATTATGGCCCAATGGTCAACCGTGTTAGTTGCTACTGTGGCAACGCCTGGAATTTCCGATGATGTCAAACGATCACCCTTTTTCACTTTTCCGTAAACTTTCACGGGAACGCGACCATGTAGGGCCACATATGGATGAGTATTATCATCACCGGCAGAAGAATTCATTCTAAACGCCGGATCAGTTGAGATAACACCAAATACCGATGTATCTGCATAAGTTTTTGTTTTGGTTATTTCTTTTATTCCACCAAGAGAAACTACATCACCGGGTTCTAATATTTCATCTGATTCGTATCTTTCGGCCAAGTCCGAATAGCGGGCCGCTGCTGATGCAACACCACTAAAGTCACCATTAGAGTGAAGACATCCAATTAAATCACCTGTACTTTTAGCATAGAAACAAAAAGCATCTCCGTCTGTTCCAGTCCCACTTCTTGACCAAAATTCCATAACATCGGTTGATTTTAATTTTAATAGTGGATTTCCTTCTATTCCATCATGATTAACCGTTGGTCCGCTTGGACGCCATGAAATATCACCGAGTAGTAAACCTTGTAAAGAATTATTTGGATCGAGCAAAAATAGTCTTGACTGATCGAGATTGACTGAATGTTGTCCACCAACAGTAAAATCTATTGTATTGGCGGCCGATCTGAACATACCAGTATCGTTGTCACCATCCCATGAATATGATGGTTCTGTGGCAGAACCATATTGGTCCCCGCCCCCACCGGATCCTCTTAAGCGTATGGAATTGGCATCCATGTAGAGAACATCACCCGCCGTTCTCGAATCTATTTCATTAACATTACCGATAGTTTTTGATGGACCATTTACTGTTGGTGCCAAATCACTGTCTATTTGTGATGTCCCATATGGTCCCCACCAACCATTACTTTCATCCCATATAAATGATGAATTTGGATTCGCCCCCCGTTCTATTTCTATTCCAGTGAAAGCTATGTATGATCCTACCGTTGAACTTGGTTCCGCCGTATCACCGATTTTGACATGCTTTTCAGTGAAATTGGCTATATGTTGGCCACCAACAGTTATACCAAGAGTATTAGTTCCTGATCTAAACATACCGGTGTCATTGTCACCATCCCATGAATAAGCTGGTACTGCTGCCGTTCCATACTGATCACCACCGCCACCTGAACCTCTCATTCTGACGGCATTCGCATCTATGTAAAGAAAATGTCCCGCTGTTCTCGAATCTATTTCATTAACATTACCGATAGTTTTTGATGGGCCGTTAATTTCTGGAAGTAAATCACTATCTAGTTGAGATGTCCCATATGGACCCCACCAATCATTGGCTTCATCCCATATAAATGATGAATTTTGACTTGCACCACGTTCTATTTCTATTCCAGTGAAAGCTATGTATGATCCTACTGTTGAGCTTGGTTCCGCCGTATCACCGATTTTGACATGCTTTTCAGTGAAATTGGCTATATGATGACCACCGACTGTAATTCCGACCATATTGGCGGCCGATCTGAACATGCCAGTATCATTGTCACCATCCCACGAATAAGCTGGTACTGCTGCCGTTCCATACTGATCACCAGTTCCTCCAGATCCCCTAAGTCTTATCGAATTGGCGTGAACATATAAAACATGATTTGCCGATCTTGTGTTTATTTCATTTATGTTACCAATTCTTTTCCATGCAAGATCGGCAGGTAATGTGTAATTTCTCGATGTTTGTGATTTACCGGATGGACCCCACCATGCACCCATACCGTTTGCATCAGAATCTTCATTCCATGTCCATGCAATGTTTTGTAGAGTACCACGTTCTACTTCAATGCCAGCCGCCCCTATGAGGACACCGGCCGATGTTTCATTTCTGTTTACTAAAATGGTATTATCGGCTATTTCGAGGTTTTCCGAATTTATAGCTGTCAAACTTACAGTAGTCGTCGTCCCTCGTATGTCGAAATCGCCATAAATGGTAATTCTACCAAGATCACTTTGTGGGGCATCGTTATCTGATGGTGTTCCCGATCTATCAACACTATCGACGACAAGACGATCATGACCATCGATTCGTATAACAAACCTATCGGATGCTGATCTTGTGCCACCATCTTCCACATATTGGGCATTTGAATTTGGATCTATTCTTATTATATTTTTATTTCTAATTACACCGTTCATGTGGTTATTTATGCCGAACGATTATTCAATCATATGATAATGTGGAGCACTTTTAATATGAACACCGTGAGCATTAATTCTTATTATTTCCGGTTTATCTGTAAAACAGTTTTTAATATCTAATGTATTTTTTAATTCATTTTCATGATCAAAAAAACGTCCAACAAAATCACTCACAATACATGGTATATCCATGTTATGCTTTTGCCCAACCCATAAGCGACTGCCGCCGTGTCTGTCGCATATAAGCGAATCATCTATATCTATATTTTCAGGTAATTTATCAATTCTTATGTTAGGAATACCAGCACGTCCGGCCGTAACTAAAATTGGATTCCTGAATCCACAATCTAATATTGATTTTTCTAATTTTTTATAAAACTTATTTTTCTTGTTTAAATGATCAATATAAGACCGTGTTGGGCCACAATAATTTATTATGTCATTCGCATTAAGAACGACATAATAAATTTTAAACGGATAATTCGTTACCATTGTGAAAAATGATTTAGTACAAAATCAACATCTATTTCATCATACTTGTGATATTGATCTGCGTATGACGATTTTCCTATTTTTTTATCAACGCAATCCACATACATGGAAAATTTCCCCTCCTGTGGTGTCATTAGAATATCAGGAATATTATTATCATGGAGAACATCATAAAACGTCTCGACAATCAATGTATCAACACCTAAAAGAGCTGTATCGCTGTTATAGTAATATTTTTCATGATCATCTATTATCGATTTCATCATAAAGTCGAACCCAGTCATATCATGAGGTTCGAAATTTTTTCCAAATCCGACGGTCTTATAGCCTAAAAGAAGTGATGGGAAATTAGATTCCCATATTTTTTTTACTAAAAAGGCCGTATCATGGAATGGTAATGTTCCTATTACATGTTGTGCTACGACAGTATTTTTCTTTCCATACATACTATGTATTGTTGATTTATCATTTATTGCATTTTTTATTTTTGATAATTTTTCGATCTGTTTTTCATTATGAACGCTAACACCAATGGAAGATACTTTTTCAGAAACGCAATCTACTATATCCTGATTTGTCAGCCAATCGGTACCAAACGTTGTAAAATTGACAATTATGCCTTTTGCGTGAATATAATCTATGATCCTGATGAATTCTGGATGACAAGTTGGTTCACCACCCCCGATGGCTATTTCCATAACTCCCATCGAATCAAGAACGTCTATTGCAGAAAGTATATCTTCTGTATTGCCGTGAATTCCATCTTTTGTGCTTTCTTGATAACAAAATACACATCCATACGGACAATAGTTGGTTATTTTCAAATCCACCAATTCTGGTGTTGACGCCTTTGTGTATTCGGCATCATTGAATGAAAATCTTACTTTATTCCCATTCAACGTATTCATCGATATGTAAAAATTATTATCTCTTTTTATTTTCGTTGGTCCATATGATTCGAATAAACTGGTCAATATATCGATATTTTTTGTATTTTTCGGTAAACTCCATTTACTCTCTTCGTTATCATTTCCACCTAATATCATAATACGATCATTTTTTATTATTTCATTTGAAATATTGATAATTAAGTCGCAGATATCTGATTTTTTGCCAATTAATGTTGAAAATGTTATTTGACTCTGATGATCAACTGAAGACGATTTGTCAATTTCGTGTACATCCAAGCCAGTCGAATTTAATATCAACTGGTCTACTTCTTCTGGATACCATCCCTTTTCTGGATACCATCCCTTTGAAGAACGAAGCCAATTTATTTGTGCGGCCATATATCTGGCTTTTTCTTCCGAGTCTTTTAATTTAAAAAATTCCCATCCATAGTGACTACCATCATAAAGATCATCTGCATTACCTTGAACGTCAGAAACGTCATGAGGAATGATGATAATCGAATGCGTAGAACTGCTGTTTGTGGCAAACCCATAACGAATATTATGCAGTTTCATCTAAAATATCCTTCACCGTCTTCCATAATGTGTCGATTGGTTTGTTTGCCGAAAAGGGACAAACCATGGGAGTGTCTGTTTTCTTAATTACGACGGCCGTTTCGTCGATTCCACCATCAATATCGCGTTCTATGGCAGTTATGGCAAAATCGGTAGTTATTCTGTGATAAAGGTTTTTTGTGAAAATGTATGAATCACCATCTGATGAGTCGAACGATCCAAGATATCGTGGATAACCTTCATCGATTAATGGATCGTCTATTGGTATATTAGGATCACAAGAGACTTCATATCTTCCATATGGAGCAAATGGACATCTATCATATCCATATAGGTGATTTGTTATTTTCCCACGTAATATGGTGGATTTGAAATTGTATCGATGGTTGTGTATTTCTTCATCATGAGTGGTCTTGTCTACCAATGGTAGCCAAAAATGAATACGATTGATATTATTAAGTTTTATTTGAATGAATCCCAAACCGAACGCATGAATATGCGTGGCGTTTTCTCTTAACCAATTATAATTGAGAAAACAATTAATATTGTCCATATTGCTTAGTAACATCCTATGGTTAATTTTTTTCGATAGACGTCCTTAGTGACTGATTCCATGCTAGATTCAATTGTTCGACTTCTTTGACCTTTGTGGTGGCAATTTGTTTCGTATATATACCAGCAATGCCTTTATCTGATTTATGAATCTGCAACATTAATGCTTTCGCATCACTGATGGATTTGTTAAAAACATTTTGCAAAACCATGACGACAAAATCTACATGTGTGTAGTCGTCGTTGTGAAGTATCACCTTGTACATAGGAGGTTCATCGAGAGAAATATTTGTAGTTGTTTCTGGATTTTCCAATGCCGTCATTTCGATCAGTCTCCTTTTATGACATCAGTGATTATAACAGAAATATATTTCATTTCAAGCCTAATGTGGAGATTACCTGATCGATTCTCTGTTCCAATGGACAATCAAGAATGGTGATATTTTTTGCTAAATTTAAATCAACAAACAACATTCGCATATGACGATCAAGAATATCATTTTCTTTTTCTGTTTGATATCTGGTTCCATCTTCCAATAACATGGGATTTGATGATTTTGTTAAAGTTACCGGCAAGAAAAATATATAATCATATCTTTTGGTCATTAAATCATCGATCAAATAACGATACATATCAGATAAAACAAGTCTCTGTCTGCTATCTTCATTGTTCACATATAGACATGCATAAAAATATGGTGTTAATGTTCCGCTATCGATGACGATATAATCAGTACACTCTGGAACAGCATCTTCTATGTCTTTTTGATGTTGCCGTGTTCTATATTGTTCCCATATACTGGTCATTGGACCGTGGCGATGAATGTCATTTCTGATGAATTCACTTATATGTTCAACATTAAGATGTTGTTGTTTTAGTTTAAAAAATACTTCGGCCGCTAATGTGGATTTACCAGATCCGGCCGTTCCTATGAAAACAATTTTTTTACTCATTTTTCTATATATTTTGGTTTTGGTGGAATGTCAAATGACAACCATCTTTTTTTGTATCTGTATTTTCCTATTACATTTTTGTTTAAATTGATAGAATTTACAATTATTCCTTGCTCTTTATTTCCATTCTGGCGTTTCTTTTGTGTTAACTGTTTATGCACTTCTCTGTCATATGGAATTTGAATTGCTCTTGGTGTCTTATCTGTCTCTGTGTTTATCCATAAGTAAATTTTACCCTCATCGTCACCATGAGGTTCAGAAATCATCGATGCTATTAGAATAGATTTTTCTGGCATAGCCGCCTTATATGGCCATCCTTGTTGTTCAATAAAAGATAACCACGATACTAATGAAATTGCTATTATCGATAGCGACCATATTATTTTCCATATCAGTTTTATTTGAATGTATCTCAACAGTATTACTGATAGAGAAATAATCATTACCATTGTTATTGAAAACATTAATGGTGATAAAATCATTTATTGAAAACCTTCATTTACTATAATTTTATTGTTCATCATTATGGGCATAAGATGAGTAACGTCAGTTATTCCTGTTTTCGATGTTGTGAATCGTACAACATGTATTTCTTCTTTTACATAACTTAATTTAACAGTATTTGTATATACAACTTCATATGATGGAACAAGTTTTGCCACTTCTACTACTACTTCAACAGGTTCTATATATGTTTCGCTGCTTAATATTTCATCATATCTATATAAATGAACATTAATTGCATATTCATCTATATGTTTCCCACGCAAAAATACAATTTCTTTATTAGTTTCTATTTTTACTTGTTGATAATCTATAATAACAAAATCGTTTTTATCGCCAAGATCATCACGTTCTAAAAACATTATTCCACTTTCTCTGGACTTGAAATAAACTATACCTTTAGTCGACATTTGTTGAACATATAAATCAACATCTATGTCTCCCTTTGGCCATGTTATGGTTATCATGTATTCGGCATCCGGTTTCACTCCACCCTCATCTGGTGGATTTATTAACAAAAATGCCAATACTGCCATGGTTATAAAAACTATAAGGCAGTTAAAAAGGTAATCAATGAAAGGAAATAATTCACCATCGTCGTTCATGTTTATCTCGTGGAAATGATTTCCCTTATAAATTCATTGCATCCTGCATTTAAACTTTCGGCATTTATTCTTAATAGCATGGAGCAAATCAAACCGACGGCCGTTGTTATCGACGCTACACCAATATTGGAAAACAAATATTCCAAAATCATTTTTATATCATTGGTATCTTGACCGGAAAAATATGGCATGAATATCATAATTAAACCATATATGGTTCCAAACAAACCAAGCATTGTTAACATTGATGCCATAAAACGAACATAATGAACACGTGAAAATACCATCTGTTTGATTATTTCTATATTACTATTTTTAAGATAATAATTTTGGTTATTTTTTATCTTATCGATTTGTCTACTTATAAACCATGATTGATATGATGCATATATTTCTGTGCCTGTGTAGATTGTTAAAATTGCAACAGAAATTAAAGAACTGTCATAGGTTATGATGAAATCAAAAACACCATTTAAATAAGCCATACATGCCATAGACAGTATAATTGACATGTATAGCATCCAACGCAAAAAGGGCCTATACATGATGATATTTATGATTTTACATTAGCAAAAAATTATCTATACATTCTATGGTCTTATCAGAAAGCAAAATTTCAAAATGATTTAAATTTGATTCTACCATTTTAGTTGGTTTGATAAACTTTTGACTTCTTATCGTAACGACACCATCATTTGGTTCGTTCATCCAAGCAGCTTCTCCACCTGTGGTGATTATGGCTAACCATGCACAAGATGCAATTGATGGCGTATGTATGGTCATGGGATCCATATCATGATACATACGAACCGTTGGATATAGATAACGTAATACCGATGTCACTGATATCCCTCCAAATGGAGATGATATTGTTATCAACTTAGATGGTATTGGTGATTTCATACAAACGGAATGGGCGATCACACCACCCATTGAATGACCTATTAGGGCACAATTATCATACTTTTTTATTATCTTACAAACATCATCTGCCACTTCGTTTACTGATGATTCGTTGCAATTGTAATCTATGACAACTGAATCATCATCATCAAAATGACGAATGTAGTTGAATGAAATTGACGACGAGTTTGCCCCATGAATGTATATTTTTTTCATATGAAAATGGGGGCATTACGCCCCCATCCTCCTTTATTTTTGCAATATATTTATTTTCTTTGGTTTCTGTTCTTCTGGAATTTCACGATGGAGATCGATTTTCAATATACCATTCTCCATTATTGCCGATGTTACTTCTATGTTATCGGCGAGACGGAAATTTCGTTGAAATGATCTCATTCCTATTCCACGATGAAGATATAATTTTTTTTCATCGGTTTCGATTGATCCGGAAATAGTTAAAACTCCATTTTCCAATGTAACATCGATATCTTCGATGGTGAAACCGGCTAACGCCAAACTAACCTGATAGTTATTTTCGTCCAATTGTTCGATGTTATATGGCGGATATGATGGATTGTCTGTATTAATAAGTTCATCGACGTATTTGAAAAACGGATCAAATCCAACTGCATTTTTATAAAGTATTGAAGAAAGTTCAGACGGAAGGGTCGAACGTAAAGATAATTTGCTCATTTTAAACCTCCTTATATAAGCAAGGTAACTTAAAGTGATCCCCATATGGGCAATCAATACTATTTATCATCAAACACCATTCGATATTTGATAATAATAATTATATGATGTTTTTTGTTTAAATTTCAATATTATTTTCTTCTGGATACAAAAAATGGGGGGCATTTATGCCCCCCATTTTTATTTTACCGAATCAGACGAAACCACCAGCCGCTTGAATATTTGACGTTTGGCTGACACGAACAGCCGATTGACTGAACATGTTGAAGGCATTTCTGATGTCGGATTGCGTATTACCTGGAGTTAGAATCCAAGTATCTGCAATCCCCATATTAAGGAAGACATCACGGAAATTGTTTCCAATTCCCATGCCAGCAACGATATGTTTTTCTGCATTCAACATATCTGTAATAACCATTTTTACGGCATCGGTGTCGTGTGAACTGGAATTATCCATGCCGTCGGTAATGATCAGAGTGATAGTTCTGACGGAAATGCCATCATTTTCGATGATAGCAGTTTTCGTTGTAACGGCCGCGGCCGTCGTCAATGTCTGATCATACAGGGGAGTGTGACTTAGTGATGCCCGATAGTTATCAATCTTGGGCACGGATTGGACATTCATGTACGGGAATAAAACTTCTCCCGAAAATGTCCGTGCCATCATAAAGATGCCATCGGCTTGTTTTGTATCCGCCAATGATTGACGGACAACTTCCATGCCATCACGAACGGTTTGTTCGTTAGAACGCATGCTGACGCTGTCGTCGACAAGAATTGTCACGAGAATTGTTTCACTCGTCGTGATGTCATCGACCGACACACCCATGGCAAAGTCGATCTGGTCTGCGATGCCCGTCGATGAAAGCAATTTCACCGATTTGTCAGACATTTCATTGGTCAAAAGATTATCGATATTCATGACATCCTCCTTACAGCTTCATACCAGGCCAGTCGCGGACATCAGTGGTCGATTCAACCACATGCATGCCAGCATCGGAGAAGCGGCGAAATGCATCTTCTGATGCATCTGTGAAATCGACGAGGCCAGGAATAACCACACTGCTCATGCAATCACGAACCACATAGACCTTTTCGGCCAAACTCGGATCACGTTGATTGATCTCGTCGAGAAGATCGTCGATGGAGGATTTCACACAGTGTGATGCTGCTTGACCGACAATGATGACGGCGTCGGCTTTACAAAGCATGTCGAGTGTTTGGGTGTTTCGTTCGCCCAAAGTGATGCCATTGTGTGATGTCATCACTTCAGGAGAGAATACTGAATAGTTTTCAGTAAATGGGCTAAGTCCCTTTACATCCGGCCGACGCTGAACTCCACGAACGAAACTGTGAAACATTGTTGCTTCGTCAATGATACCGGCCAGATCATAACCTCTACTGCCCATCAGACAGTGAAATGGCCATATATAGAGGGTATATTTTCCAGCCTTTTCGAGTTTTTCAGCATAGTCGGTTACTTGACGACAGAGCCAATTGTAGTTGCCACCACAAAGATGGGCCGCCGCAGGATTTGGTCGATATTCACCTTTTTTGATCGACTCGGTGGTAATTACAGTGTGTGCATTGACCGGTTGATCGTTGCCGTCGAGCCAGAAGGTTGCGAAAAAAATCTGCCACGGCACGTGACTATCGAGAGTGACGGTGATGCCACTGATGATATCGATATTTCGATAAATCATTTCGGCAATTCGCCGATTATCATCCATCGCTCCGGTGCCACTACGGCCGCCAACATACAGGGGAGAAGTCTGAAAACAGAAATCTTTTTGGAGATCGATGGAGAGAAGTTGGATGTTTCTCTTATCGGTTGATGCCGATTTGATATTGTGTTTGCGACGATATTCAGCCGCTTGTTCGAACAGAAGTTGATTGTCTGGGGCATAATTTATGTCCCTTGACATATCTGGGTTGTAAAAATTTGGTAATTCCATAGCAAATGCTCCTTTTTGGTTGGAGGGTACGCCGTAACGTAAGACCTCTCTGAGTCGGAGAATGCGTTTAACGCATTTCAAGCCTTATTAGTTGATCGGTTTTCCATGAATAAAGTCCATGTTTTCCGATCATTAGCCTACTTGTGCCATCAACGATGTCCATGGTGGATACGAAATGATGTATCACATCTAGGCTATTACTATTTAGCTGTACCTTAATGATACCCTTATCGGTTGGGCATAGCAATATATTTTTTACGGCACATTTTCCGTGAATGGTTCCCATCCAATCATCGCTGTTATCTATGGCCTTATGGGTTATGATATTTTCCCCATCTATGGCATAACAAATATTGATAACAGACGGTCCTTGTCTGGTTTTGAAAAAGAAAAATGGAACATCACCAATTGCACAATCGATATCAATGACAGAGGACATTGGCGGGAGTGGTATCGTTATGATAGATTTTCCATTATCGTAGAATGCATTCATGCCCTTGCCATAGCGATATACACCGGCTATTTTACCATTGTTGGCCCAAAGGGTAGTTTGATTCGATATAACGTTTCCGATATGACGATTTAGGTTTCCATCCATTTTGAGTAAACGATTATTGTCTGTCCAAAAAAGTGTTTTATTAAAAATTGCAGTTTTATCTTGAATTATTTTTTTATCTATTTTTCCGTTATTCACGGTTATGACGTTTTCGTCTTTTATGAGGACAGTTTCTTTGCCGTTTAGAAAGAATTTTATTGATGGATCATATGAACCATCAAATACTTTATCTCCATTTTCTCGATAATAGGCATTATTTTTCCATACCAGCCACAATGGGTTGTCGGACACGTCAATGGCAACGATGATACCATCACCAGAAATAATGTCAGTTATGACAAGTTTGTCTTTAGTTATGGACTTAACAACTGCTGTTGTGACAGTTGGATCAAACATTTCAATTTTTATTAAAAGGTCATATGGAAATGGCCCTCTTTTGTCATTAATAAAAACATCTTTCAGATAATCCACCACATCTGATGGTATCGAAGATAAGGGCAATGCAGGTTTGGGATATTTGACTGAATTGTCAAACACCGTAACTCGTTGAGATTGACGTTCAGTGGATGTTAATTTTTTTCCATGTGTCGGATTGTGAACACCACCATATGGACCAACCATAAGCAACGATTGCATTAACATAATTGTATATGCATACCAATCAGTCATCATTGTATGTGGCTTCGATGGTATTCCACCACTACATATCAGCGGATCAACGAATTTGTCCGTATAAGTCGTACATATCCACTTTCCCCATTGCCAACTGTCTACGTCAATTAAGAATACTTCATTTTGATTATTATACATGACGTTGAGATCATTGAAATCGCCAATAATGGTAGAATTTGAATGAGCGACTTTGATCTGATCGTGTAAATTTTGAAAAATTTTTGCAATATCCGACACAGATTTCCCAATTCTGTGAATTTTTTCTGATAAAAACATAATTTCATGAGAATTTTTCACCATTGGCATGGTGAAACCAATGAATTGATTATTCGCATAGACTATATCGGATGGAGCAATAATGAATTTTGATTTAAAATTTGGTGCCGCAGATAATTTTTCATATCTCGATGACAATCTATCCGCTGCTGACTTTTGCTCATCGGTAGAATTTGCATAATCGATATGCGAAGGTAACTTATATACCTTTACGGCCTTGTTTTCCCACTTATATATAGTGGCTTCTAGTCCCTTACCAATAACATCAGAATCGTCAAAATTGACAATTTTTCCATTTATGGTCAATTGCATCGTTTGACTCCAATGATCGTAGTGTCATCGACAATAGAACCACTCGACTTTATCAATTGCCCATCAGATATTTCTACAGATGTTCTTCCAATGATGTTGAGTTGTCTTTGTAACGACAATGAGTTGTTAGTACATTTATTCATCATTTCTGCTATATCAACTTCAGATGCACCATCAGTAGCAATTGCCAATGTTTGGATAGATTCTGTTGTGACAATAGTCTCAAAAATGAAATGATCATCATTATCTGATAATGCCTTATATCCAATATATTTTGGTGTATTATTTTGATCAATCTGTGATGCTATGTTATTCAAAAGATACATTCCATCACCGTATGAAATAATAAAGCTAATATCTTCTCGTATAATAAATGCTATGATGGTAAACAGGAAAAATTTTTCCACATCTTGTGGATTATTTGACAGATATGATATTTTATCTACAATAAGTTTTTCGGTATCAATGAGGACTTTTCTCGTTATTAGTCCATTTTTGGCACATTCAAAAAGATAATTTGCGATTATTGGGGCAAATAATTTCGCCCCAACTTCGCTCGATTCACCACTACCACAACCATCGCATACGACGCCAACAATGATAGAATCAGACGAAACTAATGCCATTCCATCTTGGTTGTTGGAAGAGCCAACACCAAATGGCCTTCTGTGATCCCGGCCGATATGTGTTGCCTTGAATGTGATAAAATCGTTCATTTCGTTCCCCTTTAGCCAAACATAAGGCTTATGGGGATAATTGTCTATCGATTTTAAATTCGATCAGATTGCTGAGACATTTTTTTCAAATGCCTACGACGAGCTTCGGCCTTTTCACGCCGTCTCTTTTCGGATGGTTTCTCGTAAGATTCTATCCTCTTGATATCTTTGTAGAATCCATCGTTCATGAGACGCTTTTTGAGTGCCTTCAGTGCTCCATCAATGTTGTTGTTTTTCACGTCGATTCGTGATCCATTTCCAAATGCCGAATTGGTATTCCCACGATGTTTATTATTTGCCATTTTATCCTCGATAAGCAAAACAGTCATAATTGACTGTATAGATGATAGTTTATATTATATTGTAAATCAATATTTTAATTCTTTTTTGAAATTTCATTTAACATTTTTTCTGCCCATTCTGGATCAGATAAACATTTATTGGAAAATCTTTTATCATTATCCGGGACAGTGTAAATGATATGTTTTTCAATGAATGGTGGAATATGCTCTGGAGATTTTTGATTAACGGGCATTTCTGCCTCTGCCATAACAAAATATGTTGAATTTAAATTTCTGAGATAATCAACATCCCATGTGATGTTGTCGTATTTTTTCTTAAATCTTATTTTCTCTAAGGAATTTGTTGCTGTTTTGATTAGACTGTTATAATCATCTTCCGATATTGGGCATTCTACCTCAATGGTTCCATCTGGTGTTGGCTTTTTGAATGAAAATATATAAGTTGTTGATGATTTTGTTATTTTTCTTATTCTCGTATCTTTATTGAGATAATGTTGAACTATATGTGATTTTTTAAAATCATTCAGAATAAGATTTGTCCATAATTCGCCAAGTTTATCATCAACGATAAACTTAACTTCATTTTCAATCGGCATTAGTAATCCTTACTTTTTCGGAGACATCGACATAGTCATCTGACGGCCACTTATTGATGGTTTACCATCAGTAGTACCAATTTCTGATAGCTTTTCGGCTATGGAGTCGAAAATGCTCTTAGCTATATCCATGTGAGACATTTCGCGTCCACGAAAACGCATTGTAAATTTAACCTTATTACCATCTTCGAGAAACTGATGGGCCTTTTTTATTTTTATATTCAGATCATTTTCCCCAGTAACAGGTCTAAATGTCAATTCCTTGATTTCCTGACGGCTTTCTCTGGCCGATTTATTTTTTTCTTTTTGTTTTTTCTGTTGTTCATAACGATATTTGTTATATTCGAGTAGTTTACAAACCGGAGGATTTGCCTGTGATATGAGAACCACATCAAGTCCACGTCTCTTGGCGATGTCTATGGCAGTTACTTTGGGTATAACTCCCAATTGAGTTCCATCCGAATCTATAAGGCGAACATCTTTGGATGGAATTTTTTCATTTATTGGCGTTATATCACGATCCGTTTGACGATGGTCCTGCTTTTGCATGCTTCATTATCTTCAAAGGTTGAGTAGTACCGACAATCACATCTCGATTGACGATTAGTTTTTCGACACCTTCATCTTTCATGTCAGGAAGATCGAATTGTGTCTGAATAAGTTTAGACTCTAGCACACTTCGCAAACCTCTTGCACCTGTTTTTTTCTCCTTACAGATGCGAGCAATTTCTCGTAATGCCTTTTCATCAAAATCTAGCCCGACGCCCTTTTCTCCAAAT
>Ga0265293_10007423_pt1 | contig 16892 bp, 11 predicted proteins | sample Munlanlewell138R_FD_192505 | JGI IMG/M metagenome (GOLD analysis project Ga0265293, IMG submission 192505) | Leachate microbial communities from a municipal landfill in Southern Ontario, Canada - Leachate well 138R | ecosystem: Engineered > Solid waste > Landfill > Unclassified | place: Canada...
AGGGTTTACCTCCCGACCATAAATTCGCGTCGGGTATCTCCAGGTCCATTTCAAACAGGTTGTCGATCCGGGGACGTACCTCCACATCTATCTTTCTGCTTGCCACCCGTTCCCCTTCCACGGGGAACCAGGGATAATAATTCACCTCCAGGTTCCCTCTAAAATAGTCCTTCCCGGGGAATTGCACCTGGATGCGATGTGCCTGCAATGCATTCCCTCCATATATCTCTTTCGTGTATGACTCGGCGGACTGTATCATGCATGGCGTGGACAATAACAGCTTTGTACGCCCCAGGAACCAGCCGATGTTCCTGTCGTCCGGGGCATGCAGCATGGGAAGGTTGGAGTAATAGGGTTTTACTTTTACCGCCAGCAGATTCCTTCCCGGCTTCAGGTATGGTGTGACGTCAAGTTTCAGGGGGTGTCTTCCCTGCGTGACGGCGACCACCTGGCCGTTGATCCATACCTCCCCTGCCGGATCGATGGTTTCCATCTCCAGCGTTGCCCGTTCAAACGGCTCCAGTTCGATCTCATGCCGCAGGTAGAGACTTTCCCCCGCCTCACGCATGCCACCGTGCACGGCAGGGAGCTCCACCTCCTTCCAGTGGCTGTCATCGTAGCCGGATGCATTCCAGCCGGTAACGGCGGGCTTTTCACTGAAGTCCTCATCCAGGACAATGGAGGAGCGGATGGGTTGTTGTGGCGTTCCATCCGCACGGTCATGGTTAAGCAGGAAGATGTCTTCTATTTCAACCTGCCCACGTGTGGCCATGTATAGCCGGTCGGCAAGTTCTGTCCTGCTGTCTGCAAACAGGACAAAGTCCGAAACCAGTTCGCCGTTGATATAAAGGTTCATGGAGCGTTCCGAAAAATCTCCCTCAACAGTCATGGAAACGGGCGTCTTGCCGGGAGCCGGACTATTTATCCTGCTTCTTGACTGTTTCCCGTCGCTGGTAACCGTGATGGATAACCTGTCCAGCGTAATTTCCACGGCATTACCCGGCTTCCCACCCAACCTTATATCCAGCGAGGCGTTGTCTCCTATAATCAGATTAGTTTCGAGTTTGAATCTCCAGCTGATGGTGTCTATATGCATACCGACTACACCGTCCGTGAGATGTAACTTTCCATCCTTTATTTCTGCTCCGGGATGGGATACCCATCCGTGCAGGGCCTTCCTTTTTCCGGTATCCTGCCCCTCGCGGTAACCGTATGATTTCCATCCCGGCAAGGGGATTGTCCTTCTTATTGATGTCAGGGGTTGGGGTTTCCAATTATCCAGCAAAACCTGTTTTTCTTCTTCCGTCACAAGCCTGGTATCGAGTCCCGGGTCATTGAAGAAACGGGAGGCATGGTCGGCATAACGGTGAAGAAACTCTATTCGCTGGTCCAGATTCATCCATTCGGTTTCCCCCTTGAAATCGGTCTCCCCGTTAGCCTTTTCATCCCCTGTGAAATGCCTCAGCTCGAATGAACGGGCAACCGGTGTTTGCGGTTGTACGGACAGGGTAAAAAAACACAGAATAATTATAGCTGGTAGTCTCATAGTTTTTATAGGAAATTTTTTCAGTTTCAGGCCTTCTTTGTTTGCCCCTAATGCTGTAAGTTTAATCCGACAGTTTGAATATATAGATCTGCCTGTTCCCGTTATGGGTGGAGTTAAAGCCGATCATGTCCCCTCCCGGGCTCCACCGGCAATGCAGGTCGCAGCGCCAGTCATTCCTGTACTCCTCCGGATGATGGAAACGCCCCATGGGGTAGACGGCTCCGGTTTCCATGTCCATGAGGTAGATTTTTTGTTCCCGCATCCCGTTGCTTGGGTAAGTGTCCGTTGTCATCCACCTTCCGTCAGGGGAGAATGTGCCATGCCCGTCAAAATCTAACAGCCCGTTTCCCAGCCGCTTGTAGTTTTGCTCCCCCACGGTGAACAGCACGTGCGCGTATTGTTTAGCACGGTAGTTAGCCGTGACCATCAGCTCATCGTCGTTTAGCCAGTCGAAGTGGGAACCGTCCCAGCCGTCCGGGAAACAGCGGCGGATATCGCTCCCATCGCTGTTAACGGTAAACGAAACGGTATTTCGTTGCGGTATGGCCCGGGCCAGCCAGAATATTTTGGTACCTCCCTTGCTGAAACGTGTGTGGCAAAAATATTCTATCCCATTTTCAGGTACAGGAGGTATCATTTTCTTCACCTGCTCGATGGAGACAATCAATTCGGTCTCTCCCGTTTCCAGGTCCATCAGGAATAACCCGTCATCTGCAGGAAGTTTCACGTCACGTCGCGGATCCTGTCCTTCTCCGCCATATCCGTAATCTTGCCGGGTTATGCGCAGTCTCGCAAAGTTGATACTCACGGCCTTCGTCCCGTCGTCCGTTACGGCGCTGACCGGATGCGGGAAAGTTTTCACCTCCTCTCCGGTATGGACGTTCATGACCACGGAGAGGAATTTCCCGTCCCTGTAGTCGTTGTAGATGATCAACGAGTCGGGAGAGGTGCCCAGCCAATGCGCCATGCATCCTTCCTGGAAATTCCACGCCCTTGTTCGGGTCAGGGGGATAAACTCGTTCGTGGTTAAATCTACCAGTCCAAGGGTTGCCGGATCATTTTCATCCGGGAGCTTATGCTTGATATCGGTTTGCAGTACTGTCACGTAACGTTGTGACCCGCTCCATGAGTTGATCCCGTAATAACTTGCGAGGAAATGCTCCTTGTCACCACCGGTAATTTGAATCGGCCCCCTTATTCCGGGGAAAGCGACAGTTATTCCTTTTACGTTATTGTCGTCTTCCTTTCCTGCCGGGAAGATAAGCTCGGTTTGCTCCGAGTACGGACTTGCTTTTTTCCCGGTTTTACCACCTGAAGATGAACATTGAACAAAAAAAAGAGATAAAACAATAAGAAGCAATAGATGAATTCGTTTCATGATCAAATTATACTTTATATTATTTTTTTACTGAAATGTTTGAACATGGGATAATAATCACATATAATCATCTGCATTACAACATATTAATATATTTATAATAAGAGGTGATAATATCAAATACAATAAGTTATTCGGTGGGGTTTTTTATTTTGACAGACTAAATGAATCGTATAAACTTCCGGTTACTGTATAAGATTTATAACACAATTCCCCTTCGTCAATAGAGACTACCTGAAACAATTGAACATTTCCGCCGGTTTTTGCCATGATATGGTCATAACTAGTATTGACAGAGTACATTTTGGGACCGGACACCGAAACAACATAAACAGTCCCTTTTTCATTTTCTGCAACCCTGACTCCATTTTTCAACTTGTGACTTCTTGCATATGCGTGGTCATGCCCCGTCAATACTAAATCGACATTATACTTGTCAAAAATCGGAAGAAATATGTTTCTTGTTCCCTGATCGTCCCTATCACGTCCTGCCGAGTAAAATGGCTTGTGAAAAGATACAATTGTCCAGCTATTCGGATTGTTTGCCAACAACCCTTCAACCCAAGCCACCTGTTCTTGTAACTTTTTCGTATTAAATACGTTTATCACTATAAACCTTACCCCTTGATAATCTATATGGTAAGATGTCTCTCCATACCCGACTGGTCCATTTTCAGGGAGTGTAAAATGTTCCAGAAACATTGTACTGGGCAGACCACTCCTCTGTTTTCTCCCTTGGCTATTCTGCACAATAACCCCATCTTTCTTGAGGAAGTCATTATCATGATTGTCTGCAGTAAAAATAGAAGGAGTAGAACCAAAGATAAATCCTCCGGCATAAAAAAACTCATCATACTGAATATCTGCAGGTTCAGATGTAAGATCGCCTGGGATCAACCAAAAAGCAGCATCAGGAGCTGTCTTAAAGGCCTTCCTAAAAACTCGGGAACAATGCTCTTTTATTTTATCCTGGGGGTCTCCCAAGAAAATAAATTTAAAAGGAGCTACCGTATCCTGAGCAGTCTTAAATTGGTTCCATTCGCTCCATTCTGAATCTCCTCCAACACGGTAAGTGTAAAGTGTATTGGCTTTTAATCCATCCATAGTTGCAGAATGCTGGTACACTTCAAAATTCTGATCTGTTACAAATTTTCTACTCTTTGGTTTTATTAATTTAATATTTTCTTCAAATTCTATCCAATTGGTAGCTTCAGCTATTTGTACCTCCGGATTTTCTATTTCTCCAATCGTTCTCCACGTGACCGCCATACTTTCAGAAGGAGATTCAGTAAGATTAATTACTATACGCTGAGGCGTCTTCTCTTTTGTATAATATTGGGAGTATGCACTTGGTATAATTGTTAAAATAAGAATAACAGGGATTAAATTTAATTTTCTCATGATTTATTTTTTTTAAATTCTAATTCACATACCTATTAGAATTATAAATTTTCTAACTCTTTTTTTCGTTTAAGAGCTTCCAGAAAGTAATAATCCGCATAATTCAAAGGAACATTTACCTCCATATTACTAGGAAGATTTCCAACAGAATGCATCAATATAAAGTTCCCATTTTCACCAATCTGGGATCGATAACAACTGCTTGATAAAGAGTTTATTATTTTATCAGCCCATTCTTTATAATTTCTTTTATTGGAAAAAGTTGATAGTTCATATAAGGCTGAAGCAAGAATAGTACCTGCCGATGCATCACGATAAGTATTGGGTATATCGGGTGAATCAAAATCCCAGTGAGGAATACCATCTTCAGGATAATTTTCATGAGTGACAATAAAATCTAATGCTTTCTCAGCATGATTTAAATATTTCTTATCTTTGGTTTCACGATAGCACATGATATAACCATAGATTCCCCATGCCTGCCCACGGGACCAGACACTATCATCCGAATACCCCTGATGGGTATTCTTATGCCTGATATCACCAGTGGTTTTGTTATAGTCAACCACATGCCAAGTGCTGTAATTCTGTCTAAAATGGTGCTTTATCGTATTGTCGGCATGCGTGACTGCTATGTTATAGAATAAGGAATCCCCGGAAAGTTTCGTGGCTGCAAAAAGAAGTTCCAGATTCATCATATTATCTATAATAACGGGACATTCCCAATCTTTTTCTCTACTTTCATTCCAGGATTGAATAACACCTACTTCAGGTATAAAGCGGGTTGAGAGCGATTTGGCTGCATTTATTATAATTGACTCATACTCCTTGTTTCCTGTTAAGCGAAGTCCGTTACCATAACTGCAATAGATCATGAAACCTATGTCATGATTGCCTGTGAAATATTGGATAGTATCTAGCTCTTCAGTATATCTCACAGCACGGTATTTCCATTTATCGTCACCAGTCAAATCATATAGATACCATAAACTTCCCGGGAAAAAACCTGAAGTCCAATTAGTAGGTCTAACATATACCATCTTCTTTTCAATATAGGATTTCGGATTCAGAACTTTTTCGGAATTCTCAATTTTATTAATCATTAAATCATACTGCTGATCCACAAACTCTATATTCTCTTCAATTAAAGAGGTAGTATTGTTTTCTTTACTGTTTGAACAAGATAATGTTATGACCGTTGAGACTATTATAATAAAGAATATTGAAATTGTTTTTGTTTTCATAATAGATTTTTATTTTTTCATAACTTTTTACTCGTATTTTTCATAAATGGAGTAAAGTCAATGGTAATTTCAAAGTTATGTTTCTCATTCTCTTGAATTATTTTGGTTTTGTGAACAATGATATCCTGTGAAGGATTATATGTTATTATTTTTATCTTATTACTTTTTGGCAAGAACCTATAAATTCGCAAGGGACCCGATTCTAACATATAATCACTTAACAAAGCATGGACTCTGTTTCCTTCATTGCCATTCAGTTCTAAATGCATTGTATTTGTTCGACTTTGATCTCCACAAAAAATCAATTTTATATTTTTATGTTTAGAAAAACACTTAATCCACATTTCTTCGGCTGTATTACCATTTATACCGTGTCTTTTTATCCATTTCATCACTCCTTTTGTGGCAGAATAATAATCTTCTGGTTTTTCTGGTTTTTCCAATGGTCCTAAAAACATATGTGTTGAAATAATAGCAAATCTTTCTTTATGTTTTATTAAAATCTCATTCGCCCATTGAAGAACTGCATCTGGGGCATTACACTCCAAATGTAATATTAAAAAATCAATATCTTCTACAGAAAATAATTGGTAACTATTTGCATTATTGCCCGAGATATCGGAATTAAAATCATTTACATTATAACAACCCCCATACCACTCATACTCTGCAAAACGTGAAGCAGAAAAGTATTGTTGGAATAATGATGAATTCCCAATAGGAGTCATGTCATGATTTCCCACAGAAATACCATACGGTATTTTTCCGTGAATAATATTCATGTACTGTCGAGCTTTTACCCACTGATTATGTATATTTTTATCAACTATATCTCCAACATGACTAACAAAAATAATTCTTTGATTATCAATGTTCTCAACAATCCAGTTTGTTTGTGATTCCAATACAGGATTGGTAATTTCATCCTGACTTTCAGGTTCTAATTTAGTACCCTCCCCAAAATAATCTTGTGAGTCAGGAATAACCACAATACTAAAACTATCTTTTTGTGCAGGATCAAGTGCACTCTCCTTCTGTTGTCGTATATCTGCATATGTTCCACATCCCGTAAATAACATGATAATTGAGAAGCATGTTACTAATAATGATTTTTTTCTCAAAACTCTTTCCATATCTTTATTTTTAATTGCTATTATCCTAATCACTTCATATAAATACTTTTATTTATCTGATTTCTAAATGAATTTGACCATATAATAACAATATTTCGTTATAAACTTACAATATAGTAATAGGTATTGTAGATCATCAACTTACACGAAGCCCTTGAAAATGTATATCTCTTTCTTTGTCAGATTGACAATCACGAGAAAAGCACTAAAGTTGAAAGAGTGCTTTTCCTCATCTCTTACCTGTGATCGTACAAGTCTGGTAATACTTTTAACATTATGGAAAGACTTAATCTGAAAAAAGATACGGCAATACCTAAAAAACATCCTTGCTGTTCATAGCGGTATTGATGGAGAAAAATAGTTTGTACTTTTTTCTAATCCTTAAACAGACTAAGCCACACCTGTAAATATTTAATATTGTTGCAAAATACAACTAATCAATTAAAATATTTACATAAATGAAGTAAATCAATCACTCTCTGTTATTTCTTCTTTCGGAGAGATATTATTTTCTGAACCAAAATACCCAATATTCTGATTAATAAACCCACCCATATTATTGTCAATAACGTCCTGAGGAATAGGCCAAAGAACATGATAAGGATCTATTTTATATTCGTTTGTACCATACATTATTCCAAAATTATAGAAGTTGTTCTTTTCGTCAATTCTATCAAACCAATAATTTTTTTTATGAAAGTTGTCAGTTGAATAACCATTAAAGCTATTATTGGCCATAATAAATGCAATTCGCGTCAGTTCGGTCTTACGGGGTTCTTCTCCGTATAATTCTCGAACCCTTTCATCAAGTATGTATTCGATGGTTACATTCGACGGATTTACAGGTGGCGCTAAGGTACGTGCACGAACCTCATTAATATCCGATGCAGCAGCAATTAAATCACCTTTCCACCAGTATGCTTCTGCACGAAGTAGATAAGTCTCTGCTAATCGGAAAACATACCAGTCACTGTGTCCACCCCAAGGCTGCAAAGGTCTTTGTTCATCTTCAATATAAAACTTATAATACGGCCACGGGAACCAAGACTGAATCGTATCAATGGTATTATTATATTTTTTTTCTACGGGTTCTCCGTAATAATTTGAAGATGGATTATTGATTAATAACTTTTCCATGGGCATCCAATTGACCGTTGTGTCATGACGTAAATCAGCTCCACAATCTGCCCAAATTTCATAACTTGTATAATTCGTTGGTCGTGCATATCCATTTCCTCTTCCTAATTTTACAATCTGCCAATCACCACTTTTATCCGTACAGGCTGATTTGCCTTCTGGATCCCTTAAAAACTGAGTATTCCACCAACAACCAGAGTAGTTACGTATTGCATCAGTCCCATTACCAGCTTGAGCATCAGGAAATCCGTACTTATCCTGCACTATTAAAATTCCCTCCTTATTTTCTGCACTACTTTTATTTTCCTTTTGATGGAGATCCCAGATAACATTATACTTACCGTCACTGGCATATTTCCCAAAACGTTGCTTCATTAACGAATGAACACCACTTTCGATTACGGCGCTAGCCGACGAAATCGCTTTATCAAACTGACTGTTAGCTAAATATATTTTTGTCAATAAGTGGTTACCAGCTGCTCGATTTACTTTTCCTGGATCGACAATATTTGGAAGCCAAAGCACTGCAAATTCCATGTCATCTTGAATTTTTGTCAAAATAGTCTTTCTTGAATGTGTATAAAAAGTGGTCTTTGGTTCCGTATATTCCCTATTTAAAAAAGGAACATCTCCAAACTGATTCACCAACCTATAATACCAATAAGCACGATGAAAGTATGCCTCTGCAAGAATTTCGTTCTTATCCTGCTCACTATTCCAATCAGGAGCATCTATTCTTGAGATAATTACATTGGCGTTTCGTATTTGAACATAAGCATTATCCCAGTGTTTAAAGAAATCACTCTGTCCTGTACCGTTAGGCGTTACTTGAATTCTAAAATTATGAGTTGCAGTAACTCCTTTACTTCCAGAAATACAACATTCTGAAGACATTAGTTCATTTGTAAATACACTTGGTCCACCATAAAATTCATCACGTAAACCTCTACGACAAGTAAGTAAAACAGCGTCTAAACCAGCTTTATCGACATATACATTTTCAGGTGCAAAAATAGAAAGTGGTTTTGGACTGAACCACCCTTCTTCACATGAAAAAATCATAACCGCAATAACGCTTAACAGAAAGAACTTATATTTTTTTTTCATTCTATTATTTTTAAAAGTTTCATTAAAAAGTTAAATCAATCCCAATACTTGAGTTCTTCGGCATCATATCCGTCTGAGATTCAGGATCATAATGCTTCCACTTAGTAAGTGTCAGCAGGTTCCTGAAACTCATATATATTCTTAAATTCTGTATTTGATATTTTTTTAATTTATTTTGTGGTATATTGTAAGCTACCGATAAATCCTGTAGACGAACAAAAGAGCGGTTTTCCCAATAGTTAAACTTTGGGGTTTGCACTTCAGAGTTTAATCGGCCATATTTATTGGTTGGATTATCTGGCATCCAGTATTCTGTATATAATCGATTAGCTCTTTCATAAATATTGTTTTTCTCTCCATTAAGATATAGATTATTAATACCATAAAATCCCAAATCAGTTCTAATAAATGCTGAAATTGTAAAGTTTTTAAAGACAGTCCAATCATTTCGCAGACCGAGTCTATACTTTGGAGTTTTATAGCCTTGAAAAACCTTATCATCCGTTGGGTTCAATACACCATCATTATTCACATCTCGAAGTTTCATATCACCAGGTCGTTTGCCATATACTGCCGCTTGTTCTGTTTCATCCAACTGCCAAACTCCCAAGATCTCATAATCCCATATTCGATCTAAAGCTTGACCGATAAACCATTCATTGGCAATATCATCCGCCTCTTTTTGCCCAATAATATTCCCATTATCATCAACTATATCAACCATTTCTCCATATAAATGTTTGATTTTATTCCGATTTAAAGAGAAAGTTAAAGTAGAATTCCACTTTAGATTTTCTTTATCTATATTTTTAGAATTAATTGAAAGTTCAAAACCTTTATTTCCCAATTCACCCAAATTAGCCATCACTCTACTATATCCTATAATTCGTGGTAACGAACGATTTAATAACAAATCTCTCGTTGTCATATCGTAATATTCCACCGATCCATAGATATTTTTAAACAATCCAAAATCGATTCCAAAATTTAAAGCTTCCGTTCTCTCCCATCGCAGATCACTATTAGCCATAGTATTAGTATAAACTCCAGTAGCCAAGGTAGTTCCATATAAATACTGGGTTGTGGCCAATCGAGCTAATGCTTGATATCTGCCAATTGCCCTATTTCCATTTGTACCCCAAGAGACTCTGAGTTTTAGTTGATCAATCCAGTTTATATTGAAAAAGCTTTCCTCAGACATTCTCCATCCCAAAGCAGCTGATTGAAATTCTGCATGTGGATTTTTTTGTCCAAAAGCTGAGTAACCATCCCTTCTCCAGGTGCCTGTGAATAAGTATTTGTCCTTTAGTGAATAATTGAGACGAGACATCAGTGCATTTCCAGTACTATACTGGTCATTGTTACTTAAACTTGGACTTATTCCAGCTTGTAAAGCATGAAATGACAAAACTCCACTTGGGGAAAATTGTGAATTTTCTTGTATACTGTTCCAAGATTGATATTTTTCAGCATTTAGCAAAAAAGTTGCATTAATATGATGAATTTCTGCAATGCTTTTTGTCCAAGTTAAAACATTATCAATTTGCCATTCATATACTGATTCATCAATCCTTCGACCATAACCTTGAGCTGCAAAGCCGATTGGAGTAGTTATCGGATCAAAATGATAATTTTTTTGCCAAGAATACCTATTAGTAAAAGAAACTTTATAGGATATATCATATGGAAATTTAACTTCACCGTATAATGTAGTGAACAAAGATTGTGTTACATCTAATTTATCCCTTAAACTATAATACAATAACGGATTTAAATAAAGCTGATCTCCATGTGGATAAAATGTGAATGTTTTTTCATCTTCTTCAAAAATATTCCCGTAAGGACTAGCCGTAATAGCCCAATTAAGATTAGCATTTTGTGAACTCTGATTTCGATCAGCAAACTGTACATTAACTCCAACGTTTAAAAAATTGGTAATATCTGAATCTAAATTTACACGAGAACGAACATTCCTATAATCATCTCCCATTATTATCCCCTTATTATCAGTGTAGTCAAGCGACCAGAAATACCGCAATGATTGAGAACCACCACTTACATTTACATTATAATCTTGACGTACTCCATTTCTCATAACCAAATCATACCAGTTAACTGTTTTCCCGTTTTTATAATTGTTTATCTCAATATTATTCATACCCAATCTATTTAGCCACATCTCAACAGGATCATCACTTGGAATTGAATCAAAGTTTTTCCATTCTTCGAGAGTAAGCCCCCCAGGTAAATTGTATGGATCCGAATAATAGTAATCGGGTTTATCTAGATTAGAAATATTATAAAAATCGGCACGTGATTGTACATATTGTTGAGGGTTTAGTGGTTTAATTTCATTTGTCACACCCACTGCTCCTATTTTCAATGAGAAATTAATCTTTGGCTTTGAAGTACTCCCTCTTTTAGTTGTAACAATTAAAACGCCTGATGCTGAACGTGCACCGAATATCGCTGCGGAACTGGCGTCTTTTAAAATATCGATACTCTCAATATCATTAGGATTTATATCTCCGATACTCCCATTATAGATAACCCCATCAAGAACAATCAGCGGATTGCTGTCAGCAGCAATAGATGTTGTTCCCCGAATTTCCATTGATCCCCCTCCTGAAGCACCAGTACCCTGGTTAGAGCTAAATCCAGCGACCGTTCCATTTAACATCTCAAGCATATTGGTAGTTAACTGCGTTGAAAAATTAGCTGCATCCACACGTTGTACAGAGCCTGTAATATCACTACGTTTTTGTACCCCATAGCCAACTACTATTAATTCGTCCAGTGCACTTATGTCTTCTTGCAAGATTATACTCAATGTTAATTTATCTTTAACACTAACCTCTTGTTCTAAATAACCGATATAAGTAATTCGAAGTATAGCCTCATTTTCAACACTTAAAACGAATCTCCCATCAATATCAGTTATAGTCCCATTAGTAGTACCAATTTCAATAATATTTGCTCCAATAATTGGAATATCCTCTGTATCGGTAACTATTCCGGTAATCTGTTTTTTTTGTTGTTGTTCGGGTTCAGCAATTATAACAGTCTGTTGTTGTCTCTCGGCTTTGGATATATAAATCTGCCGATCGGATACTTTATAAGTATTATCAGTCCCTTCGAACAATTTATCCAACACGTCGCTTATCGTTTCCTTTTTCGCATTAATCGACACCACCCGTTCCGGATCTAAGGTTTCGCGATTGTAGAGGAAAACATACTCGCTGTTTTTCTCTATCTCATTAAAAACTTCACGCACAGTTTTGTTCTTTAATTTCAGGTTTAAGGTAGTAACCTGAGAGTAACTGTTGCCGGCATAACTGATGCTCATTCCTATGGTGAGGAACAGTGCGACGAGTTTCATGATTTTGAAATTTTTTTGAGCATTAGCGCTTTTTAGTAGGTTGCTAATTTTTTTTGTCATACATTTGTCTTGATTTAAAGGTGATACATTACAATATTTACTTTTTAATCTCTGGATCGGATGGTGTTTGGCGACGTTGTCCGATCTTTTTTATGCCTATCCTGAATCTTCCATAGCCTTTATCTTTTTATATTTGTATTTATATTTAAGTAACTTATTCATATCCGTAAATATTCCGGTTATCTTCTTATTTTATACTCACTCTGTATTTTCCGTCCTCCCGTTCTACATTAATCCGGAAAGAGAAGGTAAGCCCATTTAACACCTCTTCAAGGTTATCCTTCAAGTCAACTTTTCCGGTACATCTTTGGTTAGCCAGCCCTTTATCGAACAGGATCTCCTCACCATAATAACGGGATAATTTGGTCATCAATATATCCAACCGCTCATCTTCGGCATAGAGAATACCCTGCACCCAGGAAATATATTTATCTATATCCACTAGTGTTACCGATGCCTGCCCCGCTTTATAGTCATACATCTGCGAAGGAGTCAAGTCGGTTTTTCTGGAATTATCCTTCGATGTTATTTGCACTGATCCGGAAGCGAGCACAACTTGTATTTCTGCATCTTCTTCATAAGCCTGCACATTGAACCGTGTACCCATTACGTGAACAGACAGCTCACTTGTCCTGACGATAAAAGGTTGCTTTTCACTGTGAGCAACATCCAAAAACACTTCGCCATTGACATATATTTCTCTGGCATCACCCGAAAATCGGTTGGGATAGACCACTTTTGTACCTGAATTTACATGTAAGATTGTACCGTCCGATAAGATAAGCCTCGACCTTTTTCCTTTCGGCACAACAAGTTGGCTGTATTCCATGGTATTCACCTCCGCAAGCGATTTACCTGTTACCATAATACTGTCGGCATTATACGCAATGTCTGCTTCTTTTTCCTCAATGGTGATTAATTGATCAGCTGAGACATATAACTGAATATCTTTTGAATCCGAATCTACGGATAACGAATTCGCTTCTACAAAATCCAATAATCCGGAATCCCGTTGAACAGAGGGTTTATAAATCTGATGGATAGCAAGTGCAAGCAAAACAGATGCCGCTGCCCCGGAAAGCCAATAATACAATGTTTTCCGCTTTCTACGCTGTACTACACGATGGTAGAAAGTGTCGTGATATCTGTCTATTTGTTCAGACGTTAGGGGGTAATCATTCAAGCGAACCTGGCTTTCATATAGCTCTACGGCATTCTCTAGCAGAGGTTTCAATTCAGGACATTCAGCCATGATCTTTGTCCAGTATACTTTGTCTTCCTCCAACTGAAAGAGATTCCATCTCAAAAAGTCATCATCCTTGAGAAAGTCAATAGCTTTATATTTCTGATATTTATCCGTCTGCATCTATGGTTCGATCTACTCTGTTATTTTAATAGATACGAACAAGATCTTTTTTTGTGAGCGTTTTTCAGGAATAAATTAGTTAATAAAGATTAATTACCAAAATTTATCACACAAAAGCCCCATAAACACGATCATCGATAACAATTTATTTTCTTTCCTGATTGTATGAATAGCTTGAGACACCAATTTACGAATAGAGACTTCCGTTTTATCCATTATTTCAGAAATTTCAGCATATTCTAACTCTTGTATATAGCGCAAGTAAAGGGCTTCTTTTTGTAAAGGGGAAAGCACGGACAATAAACTCTCTATTTTTTGTTGTATGATGATACGGTCCTCCTCTTCAATAATTTCATCCAGCACGGTGGTCTTAATAGAAAAATTAAGCACATCATCATTAATATCATCCGTTTTCGAAAACGATTTTGATTTAAAAAGGTCATACAACCGGTTCTTCAATGATTTAAAGAGAAAATATTTAAAATGTTCCACAGATGTAAGAGGCGGTTTATCAAAAAAGACCTTTAGAAACACATCCTGCACAGCATCCATCACATATCTCTCATCCACCCCTAAACTTCTGCCATAAGCATAGAGATCATTGATAAAATATTTGTAAAAGAAGGAGAATGCTTTCTCATCCCCCTCCCCAAACTTTACAAAAATATGTGATATTTTTTCAACTGTTATATCCGTATTTTGCATATTTTCCCCTCAAATTGGTAGCAATCAGAAATTAACATGGCAGATATGAAAGTATAACAAAAGTCTATTCCTCTTATTTTGTTTCCATTACGCTGCAAATATAATGCATTTTAGAAACAAAACAAAAATTAATCCTCCTCCTCTTCATCGTCGGGATAATAAGGTTTGGGTGGTTGAAGTGTAGGAAATATTCGGTGTACATTCGCAGCTACAATGTCTGTAAATTCTTCCACATTCATATTCAATGCCCTGGAGGTTTGGAGATAGACCTGACGGATAGGCATCTCGCCTTCATCGGTTTCACAGAAAAGGGAATCAAGTGGTATCAACTGAATAGAATCTATATTGATATTATCTCCAACCGAGAACAGAAATCCTTCTTTGACAAGCCGTACTGTGAGTTCCGGTTTGCTCCGGTATCCATGAATAATCCAAGGTTGGGAAGGTTTCGCCTCTCTTCGGACCTGTATCAACTCTTCCCACGCCTTCACACAGTGGATGATTACCGGCTTGGCTAATTTTTCGGAAAGTTCGATATGTTTTTTAAAAACAGGTATCTGCAGATCTAATGAAGGTCCTTTTAATCTGTCCAGACCTGTCTCACCTATAGCGATAATGCGGGGATTAGATGCAATTTCAGACAGATAAGCCATCTGGTTATCACTCTCTTCGGTATACCATGGATGAATTCCACACGAAAAAGCATGACGCGAATAAGATTCTTTGGCTACTTCAAACTCAAGGGGATAAACATCGAAGATACACGAATGATAAGGGTCGTCGCTATCTTCAAGAAAAATCTGGTGGGTATGTACGTCGTAAAATTCCATATTTTAATTGACCTCTGCTTTCGGCTTTCGCTTTTTGGGCTTAGGATCGGGCACGGGATCATATCCGGACCCTCCCCAGGGATTACAACTGATAATACGTCTGGCGGACAAATAGAACCCTTTAAAAGGTCCATGTTTTTTAAGCGCCTCTATCGTATATTGTGAACAGGTTGGCGTATAACGACAACTTGGCGGGGTAAGCGGAGAAATAACAGCCCGGTAAAAATAGACCGGAAGCAGAAGTATCCACGTCAGTACATTCTTGATTATTTTCAGCACTGTTTTTTCTCTTCAATCCGGTGATTCAATTCTCTCAGAGCTTTCCGTATCCCCTTCTCTACCGTAGCATAATCACACGGCTTATCTGCCACACAAACAAATGCCACATCAAGATGTTCATCCTCCGCCGGTCCATTGGAGAGAAACAGGTGCTTGTTGAGCCGATAAGCCTCCCTCCCAAGTCGCTTCATCCGGTTACGGTCAACCGCCAGCTTAATCCTTTTTTTAGGAACGGAAAAAAGTATCGACAGCGGCATCGTTCCCCTTTGCGTCGTCTCCAGGTATACTACCCGAAAGGGGTACGACATAAAAGACTGCCCCTGTGTAAAAAGGGCTTCAATTCTTTTTTCGCCTGTCACCCGCTCTTCCTTCGTAAACCTGAAGCGTTCCATATATATGCAATCCTCCGAAAGCAATTACATCAGCAAAGATAATTGTTTTTGGATTCAATTGTTACTGATTCGAAAAAAAATCAAGCCCAATGTTTATGGTTTTCTTTCAGGAAAACTTCCAGAGCAGCAGTCATGGAAGGATAATCGGGTTGAGGAGCTTCACAATCGAGTCTTAAACCCGCATCCACCACCGCTTTTGCAGTAGCATTTCCAAAACATCCTATAGCTGTATCTCCCTGATTGAAGCCGGGAAAATTTTTCAATAACGATTGTATCCCTAATGGGCTGAAAAAGATAATCATGTCGTAATCGAATTTCTCATCTTTGTCGAACTCATTACTCACCGTCCTGTACATTATACTTTTGGTGTAGTTTATCTTCTTCTGATCAAGGAAATTGGTTACTTCATCGTTATGTTCTTCCGGAACAGGAAAAAGAAATTTTTCTTTACCGTGCTTGGTAAAGGCATTGTTCAACCCGTCAATCTTACCGGTCTGGCTAAAAAAGATTTTTCGTTTCCTATAAACAATGTACTTCTGCAGATAAAGTGCAACAGTTTCCGAAACACAAAAATATTTCATCGTTTCGGGAATTACAATCTTCATCTCTTCACAAATCGAGAAAAACTTATCTACTGCTGTTCTCGCTGTGAAAATAACCGCCGTAAAATCAAGTATATTGATACGCTGTTGACGGAATTCCTTCAATGAGACCCTTTCTACTTTGATCAAAGGATAGAAATGCATATCAAGATGAAACTTTTCCGCTATCTCGTAATAAGGCGATTTATCACTACTCGGTTTGGGTTGTGATATAAGAATTCTCTTTACTCTGCGCGCGTTCATATAATGTTATCTCCTGCAATAGTTATCACTAAAAGCACCCCTTTATACAATAGTAAGTAAGGAGCAATTTCGGTACCGCAAAGATAGACA
>Ga0265293_10007426_pt1 | contig 16890 bp, 14 predicted proteins | sample Munlanlewell138R_FD_192505 | JGI IMG/M metagenome (GOLD analysis project Ga0265293, IMG submission 192505) | Leachate microbial communities from a municipal landfill in Southern Ontario, Canada - Leachate well 138R | ecosystem: Engineered > Solid waste > Landfill > Unclassified | place: Canada...
GAGCCGATATTTTGATGATCGGCCGCAGACTCCTTGTGATTGCCAGTGAAGATGTGGGCATGGCTTATCCCCAGGCAATTTCCATCGTAACTTCTTGTATACAAGCTTCACAGATGGTAGGGCTTCCGGAAGCCAGAATCATCTTAGCGCAAGCTGTTATTTTGCTGGCTTCCTGCCCAAAATCCAACTCCGTCATTTCAGCCATCGACAAAGCAGTGAACGACTTGCATAAAAAAAATATTGACGATGTCCCTCTCCATCTCAAAGACAGCCATTACAGCGGTGCTGCCAAGAGAGGGATCGGAATCGACTATAAATATCCTCATGCTTACGGTGGGTATGTTAAGCAGCAGTATTTGCCGGACAACCTCCACAAAGCAAAAATAAGATATTACGAACCCACGGAAAACGGAAAAGAAGGGGCATTCAAAAGGTTTTTAGAGAGCATCAGAGGTTAAAGAAATGAAGATTGAAGTTGCAGAGCATTCGGGCTTCTGCTTTGGAGTACGTGAAGCCATCCGCAAAACAGAAGAACTCATAGAGAGAATGGATAAAGATGAACAGATCTATACCTGCGGACCGCTGATTCACAACCGAACAGTGACGGAGGATTTGAGCAACCGCGGAGTGAAAATCGTAGGACAGCTCTCCCTGATTCCACCTGCATCTACTATCGTTATCAGGTCTCATGGTGAGCCAAAATCCTTTCACGATGAAGCTGCACGGCTGAACTTATCCGTCGTGGATGCTACCTGTCCATTTGTATCCAAGATCCACAGATTGGTAGCAGAAGCAAAGGAGAAGGGCAGGAACGTAGTTATCGTGGGCGATACTAATCATCCGGAAGTAAAGGGCATTGTAGGCTGGGCAGGCGAAAACTGTGTGGTGATAAACAGCATCGAAGAGGCGGAAAAAATTGCGTTTGACCACATTACTCTAGTAGCGCAGACCACAATCACCGGTACTCTATGGAACGGTATTGTTGATTATCTCAGAGAAGAGAAAACTGACTTGATTCCTATTCGAACCATTTGCAATGCTACTGATGAACGTCAGAAAAGTTGCGAAGAATTAGCTCGTGAATCCGATTTAATGATCGTAATCGGCGATCGAAACAGCGCAAATTCAAGAAAACTTTTTGAAATTGCGCAAAAACACTGCAAAAAAACCTTCTTTGTAGAAAATAAAAATGATTTACCATTGAAACAAATCGAAATATGCGGTAGAATAGGAGTCGCGGCAGGTGCATCAACTCCTGAACGCATCATTAAGGAGGTTATTTCTACTATGAGTGAAGCTATCACTGAGACTAAAGAATTGCAAGTTGCAGAAGTGGGCGACAACCCCGCAGCAGAAGAAACCGTTGTAGAGGCACCTGTTGAAGCCGAAGCAGCTGTCGAAGAAACACCGTTAGCCGAAGAAACGCCTGAAGCAGGAGAAGCACAGGTAGTTGAAGAAACACCGGTAGCTGACGAAGCACCCGCAGCAGAAGTTGCGGAAGAACAGGACGAAGATTTTAATCCGATGGATGACTTCATGGATGAGATCGACAAGCAGATGATCCTGCCAAGCAGAGGAGAAATCATCGATGGAGAGATTGTACATGTGACCAATCGGGAAATCGTAGTAAACTTGGGTTGCAAAAAAGACGGGATTATTCCTAAGGATGAATTGGTCTTAGACGACGGTCAAGAGTTGACCGACGTTTTTAAAGCAGGAGACAGCATCCAGGCAAAAGTCATCAAGACCGATGATGGAGAAGGAAACATCCTACTTTCTAAGAGAAAACTTGAGATTAACGAACACTGGGACGAGATCAACGAGGCCCTTGACAATAAAACAGTCGTTAATGCGAAAGTCGTCAAGGAAGTTAAAGGCGGCGTAATCGCTGTATACAAAGAAGTTTCCGGATTTATTCCTATGTCTCAACTGTCTGACAGATATGTGGAAAAGGCAGACGAGTTTGTAGGAAAGATTCTTCCTGTGAAGGTGAGCAGAGTAGATCAGAGGAGAAACAAAGCTGTATTCTCACATAAAGCTTACCTGGCAGAAGAGAAACAGAAGAGAGTTAAGGAAATCTGGGATGCGCTGAATGTAGGCGACGTGGTGGAAGGTACCGTAATGCGTTTCACGGATTACGGCGCATTTGTCGATATCGGTGGCTTAGATGGACTTCTCCACATTTCTGAAATTTCTTGGGGCAAGCTCAGGCACCCGCAAGAAGCTCTGAAGATTGGTGAACGAATCGATGTTAAAATCCTTTCTATGAACACAGAGAAGGGTAAAATATCTCTGGGCTTGAAGCAGACCCAGCCGGAACCCTGGTCCGTTATTGACGAGAAGTACAAACCCGAGCAGGTTATCACCGGAAATGTAGTTCAGATCAAGGAATACGGCGCCTTCGTGGAGTTGGAGCCGGGACTTGACGGGTTGGTGCATATCTCCGAAATCGCGCACAAACGCGTTACCAATATTGCGGATGAAATCTCAGTCGGCCAGACTGTAGAAGCCAAGATCCTTGATATTGATAAGGAGAGAAGAAGAATCAGCCTTTCTATCAAAGAGACCATTGAGCCTTCCCTGATGGACGACGAAGATGGGCCTTCCCTGAAGGAAAAGATGGAAGATATGGCTGATAAGGCTGAAGATTTCATCGAGGATGTCAAAGAAAAAGCCGAAGACATCGCGGATGATTTGAAGGAAAAAGCTGAAGACTTGCTAGATAAGGCCGAGGATGTAGCAGAAGCAGTTTCTGATAAGGTAGAAGAGATTGTGGAAGATGTTAAAGAAAAAATCGAAGACTAAGCATCCTGTAGAATAAAATAAGAGACGATCCCTGTTATCAGAGGATCGTCTTTTTTTGTGAAGACTGGGAAATGAGTTCTTCTGCGTTCTTTAGGGTGGTTTCGGTCACATGGAGCCCACCTAACAGGCGAGCGATTTCAAGTTTTTTCCCCTCACTGTCCAAGGGTCTGACGTCAGTAGCGGTTTTTCCCCCGGACTCTTCTTTGAAAATCCGGTAATGGTGATCGGAAAAGGCTGCAATTTGAGGGAGATGGGTGATACAGATTACCTGATGGTCCGCTGCAATCTGTTTCATTTTTCTCCCTACAATACTTGCGGTGGCCCCACTAATTCCACTGTCTATTTCATCAAATATCAAAGTAGGGATGCGATCAAAGTCTCCTATGATAGCCTTAAAGGCAAGCATAATACGGGAGATCTCTCCACCGGACGCTATCTTGCTCAATGGTTTAGGAAGTTCTCCTTTGTTGGTAATGATGAGGAATTCAACTTGGTCAGAGCCTGTTTCTGTATATCTTTTTGCTCCTGAATCAAGTAAAGGGGTGATGGATACAGTCAGGAAGGTGTCTTTGAAATTCAATTCTTCTAATTCCCGTGCTATATCCTGTTCCATTCGGCCCGCTGCGTCTATCCTAATAGCAGTCAGTTTTTCAGTGGATAAATCTAATTGTGCTTTGCAGGATTCCAGTTCCCCGGTCAAAGCCTCCTGTAGTTGATCGGAATTCTCAATATGTTCCAGTTTTTCTTCTATCTTTTCTTTATGCAACAAAACGTTTTCGATAGATCCGCCATATTTCTTTTTGAGACGATTAAGCAGATCTATCCGCTCAACGATATCGTTGATGGCTTCGGGAGAAAATGTGATGGATTCTTTAGCTCTGCGGAGGTCCATGCGCAGATCGTCCAGCGTGTAAAAGCAATCCGAGACGGTCTCTGACAAATCTGCATAGTCCTTTGAGAAATTCTTTATCCCGTCAAGCAATTGCATACTTTTGCCTAAGCTGTCATGTGAGGCAGGGGTCTGCTCGTATAGAAGTTCATAGACCTCAGAAAGGGTGGAATAAAGGGACTCGCTGTTTTGAAGCAGCAGCAACTGTTCCGCTAAGGAGTCATCCTCGCCGATTAGCGGCTTTGCTTGAGAGATCTCCGTGAGTTCATACTGCATGAAGTCGCGATTTCTTAAGTTTTCCTCCCGGGCACGCAAGATAGCATCCCGCTCTGTTTTCAGACGGACATACTTGCCGTATAGTGCGGCAACCTCATCCTTGACCGGTTCTGTAGATATGCGATTATAGCCATCTAAAAGATCAATATGCGAATCCGGATTCAGCAGAGACTGGTGGTCGTATTGGCCGTGAATGTCTGCGATCCTTCTGCACAGGTTGTTAAGAAAAGAAACGGATACCAGCGTGCCGTTGATTCGGCAGATACTTTTCCCGCCGGCATGGATTTCCCGGAGAATATAGAGGGTGCTCTCATCGCCCAGACCGTTTTCAGACAACAATGATAAAACCGCAGGGTCGGAAATCTCTGCGGTAAGTTCTATAATGGCTTTCTCTGTTCCAGATCGGACAAAGGTTGTATCTGCACGACTTCCTAAAGCCATACTGACAGCTTCGATGATGATGGATTTTCCTGCCCCGGTTTCACCGGTCAGGATGTGCAGACCCTGATGAAAGTCCAGGCTGACACTCTTAATGATTGCGAAATCTCTTATGGAGATGTGAGTGAGCATATGGGTACCTCGATGATGATTGGATCATTTCAAGATGTCATGAAAACGTTTTACTAAGTCGGGAACATTGGCAGGATCATCGATGATCAGAAGAATCGTATTATCTCCGGCTACAGAGCCCACTACATGACCCATATTCATCGTGTCGATGGCTTCACCTGCCGCATTGGCGCATCCGGATAGGGTCTTAATAACGATAAGGTTCCCCGAAGAGTTTACGGCTTTGATCGTCTCTTTGAAGATCGTTACAAAGCGTTCGGAAGGTGGCTGTTCGGCAGCTGTGCTTACCGCATATTTATAGCGACCGGACGGAGCCAAAGTTTTAATAAGCTGAAGTTCCTTGATATCTCGTGAGACGGTAGCCTGTGTTGCCTGATAGCCTGCTTTCTTTAATAGGGCGACCAGCATGTCTTGAGTCTCAACCTCATGAGAGTTGACAATGTCTAATATTTTGTTCTGCCTTGTATATCTCATGATTTCCTCCATATACCACAGCGTCTAAGCGATGTGGGAAAACAAAGAATGAATAATTATAGATTGCAATTTGTTTACATTATACCATAGGTAACTTGGATAGAAAAGGTTATTATGATATAATAAATAACTGTGAAGAAAAGCTTCACAAGTATTGACATCATTAGAGTTTATCAGGAGAGTGAAATGAGAATCTTGGGTATAGACCCCGGTTATGCAATAATGGGCTACGGTGTTGTCGATATGGTAGGAAACCGCTTCACAGCATGTGGTTATGGTGCTGTGACCACTGATAAGGATATGGATATGCCCGACCGCTTAAAGCATATATACTGCAGACTCATGGATATCATCGATGAATTTCAGCCCGAGGCTGTTGCCATTGAAGAATTATTTTTTAATAAAAATACGAAGACCGCCCTCATGGTAGGTCAGGCAAGGGGTGTAGCTATGTTGGCCTGTGCCAACTCAGGACTGGATATTTATGAATATACACCGCTACAGATCAAGCAGGGACTGATTGGATACGGAAGAGCAGAAAAATCACAAGTACAGATTATGGTAAAAACCATCTTAAAACTATCTGAAATTCCAAAGCCGGATGATACGGCGGACGCCTTAGCTGCAGCCATTTGTCACGGTCATTCGTCAGGTTACCTCATGCGTATGCGCAAGAACGGTCAATAGTCTTAATGAAAGAAAAAAGCAGAGGAGCGAAGCGATGATTCACTATTTGCGAGGAATAATCACCATGAACTTTGACGGAGGCATCGTGGTGGAAACCGCAGGCGTCGGATACAAGGTATTTGTACCGGACAATTCCCCTCTTTACACAGAAAAGGGAAAGGGTCCGGTGTTAGTTTATACCGTCATGATTGTAAGAGAAGACGATATCAGCCTTTACGGTTTCCATGATAACGACTCTTTAAGCCTCTTCCTCCAGCTACGCACGGTGAACGGAGTCGGAGCTAAGGCTGCTCTGTCTATTTTGTCGTCCATTCCTGTGGACCAAGTGAAGAGAGCGATTGTCTTTGAAGATGCAAATACACTGACAAAAGCAGTTGGGGTAGGCAAAAAAACGGCTCAACGCATCGTGCTGGAATTGAAGGACAAAATTACCGTCTCCGGTGAACTAACGGATCTCGCGGAGCAGGCAGCGGCAGACGGCGGAAGGACGGAAGCGGTAAATGCACTCATTGGCCTTGGCTACAGCCGCAGTGAAGCTGTCAGCGCCGTTGGAGCAGTTGAAGGGGAAGATCTCACGACTGAAGAATACATTCGTCTTGCATTACGAGGTACCCAGAGGAAATAGGAGAGAATGAATGGAGTATGAAGACAGGGTTGTGGAGACGAAATTGAAAAACGAAGAAGAAGAGCTGGAGTTGACTTTACGACCGAAACATTTCAATGAATATATCGGGCAAAAGGGTGTTACGGATAACCTTAAGATCTATATTCAAGCAACGAAAATGCGCAAGGAACCGCTGGATCATGTGCTTTTTTATGGACCGCCGGGCCTTGGAAAAACCACCCTGGCAGGAATCATTGCCAACGAGATGGGAGTAGAACTTCGAATTACTTCCGGCCCTGCTATAGAACGAGCGGGTGATTTGGCGGCGATATTGACCAATCTCAATGAAAACGATGTGTTATTCATCGACGAGATACACCGGTTGAATCGTTCTGTGGAGGAAGTTCTCTATTCTGCCATGGAGGATTATGCGCTGGACATCATTATCGGGAAAGGTCCTTCGGCGAGATCCATTCGATTGGACCTGGCTCATTTTACCCTCATCGGGGCAACGACCCGTGCCGGTAGTCTTTCTGCCCCATTGCGTGACCGCTTTGGTGTGGTCAGCAAGTTTGAGATGTATACCCCTGAGGAGCTTGTGGAAATTATTCGCCGGTCTGCTGAGATTTTAAACATCTCCATCGACCAACCGTCCTTAATGGAGCTAGCAATGCGGTCTAGGGGGACACCCCGAGTGGCAAACCGCTTGTTGAAGCGGGTCAGGGACTTCAGTCAGGTCAAGGGTACGGGTGTAATAGATACAGAAATTACGGATAAAACCCTGAAAGCCTTAGGAATTGACAAAAGGGGATTGGAGAGTCTCGATCGGGAAATCCTATCTATTATAATACAACGGTTTCAAGGGGGTCCTGTGGGTATCGATACCATAGCGGCGTCCATAGGAGAAGAACGTGTCACCATTGAGGACGTGTACGAACCATATTTGATCCAGGCAGGATTCCTGCATCGGTCACAGAAGGGAAGAATGGTCTCCGAAGAAGCTTACCACCATTTGGGCCTTGAGACTCCGGGAGATCGACAATTGACACTAGATGACTAGATGACGATCAGAGTTTAGAAGAAGAGGTGAGAAATTGACAAGGAACCGGTTGATTACAGATATAAAGCGGGGAGCACTCTTATTAATCATATTGTTGGGAATGGCTTTATACCCGATTAATGTAGAAGCAGCAGACGTCCCCGACTATATAGAAATAGGATTGAAATACGGCAATGATGTTGCCTCTCAGAGTATTATCTCCCCCGATGGGTTTATTTTAGGTTCGGTATCGCAGGATGGATTTACGGAAAGCTTGCCTCTTCCCGGATATCAGGAGCTGGTGGCTTCCGTCCAAGACGGGCATGTGGAGCTACGGGATAGCGGCGGTGTCTTGATATCCGCCGATATTGGGACGAATGGCTGCCTCATGCCTTATGGTGACGGAGACCATTGCATTCTGTCTGTAGACGGGCAGAAATATCGGGGAGGAGTATTGTTGAAAGTAAAAAACAAGGCCCTGACCGTTATTAATTATCTCACGATGAACGAGTATCTGTATGGAGTTATCCACAGAGAAATGGGCCAGGGTAATCCTATGGAAGCTCTAAAGGCACAGGCCATTTCAGCAAGAACATTTACGGTCGTGAATAGAGACCGTCATTATGAGTACGGATTTGATCTTTGCACGACAACGCATTGCCAGGTTTACGGAGGGTGTAAGGAAGAGTATGAGAGTACGTCGAGAGCTGTGGATGAGACCGATGGGATGATCATCCGCTACCAGGGAGAACCTGCTGAGATCTATTATCATAAGAACAGCGGTGGCCATACTCAAAACTCTGAGGATGAATGGTCTACGCGGACACCCTATTTAAGAGGGGTCCCTGATGCCTACAGTCCGGAATACCCATGGCGGGCTACCATCAACTTTGATGTGCTGCAGCAGAAGCTGACTCAGGCGCAACTGGATCCGGGAACCGTGAAGTCTGTTGAAATCGGAGGACGTGACGGGTCGGGAGCGGTTTCTTCTCTTGTCATTCAAGGTGACAAGGGGGAAGTAGAGCTTACAAAATCAAGGATCCGTGTGGTTCTCGGCAATTCTTTGGTGCGTTCCAGGCATTTCAGCATTGGCGATACCTACGAGGGCAGTCTCCCATCAGGCAGCGGCATGAAGCTGACGCTATTATCGGCTCACGGCACGAAGACCCTGACGGATCCCGACACGATCCATGTCTTGTCGGATAGAGGCGTGGCTCAAGCTATAGATGTCACTTCTTTATCCGCAACAAAGGGAAGTGGGGCGGCTAAGATCGAAGCTCCCGTGAAGGAGCCGGGCGTCTTCGATGACAGCAATACAGCCCATGGAAGCGCATTGATCCTGACAGGCAAAGGCTATGGACATGGCGTGGGTATGTCTCAGGATGGAGCCATTGAAATGGCCAAGCAAGGTATGGATTATATGGACATACTGGATTATTACTTTACGAATATTGAGGTCAATTAATGCACATAGATAAATTTGATTATGAACTGCCTGCGGAACTCATTGCACAGTATCCCACCGAGAAGAGAGAAAACTCACGGCTGATGGTAATCCACAGGGAGAATGGAATCGTAGAACACAAGCATTTCTACGATATATTAGACTATCTTTCCCCCGGTGACTGTCTTGTGATGAACAACTCTAAAGTACTTCCCGCAAGGCTTATAGGCACAAAGGAGGCTACGGGAATCGAGGTTGAATTCCTGCTTACAAAACGCAAGCAGGGGGATATATGGGAGACCATGGTGCGTCCGGGCAGGAGGCTAAAGCCCGGGGATAGAGTTCACTTCTCAGAGGATCCGCTTTTATATGCCGAGATTTTGAATTACGGCGAGGGTGGCACGCGAATCGTTGAATTTAGGTATAATGGAAACTTTTTAGATATACTTGACCGGGTGGGAAAAATGCCTTTACCCCCCTATATACAACGAGAAAGTGGAGAAGGGGACAAGGAAAGATACCAAACGGTTTACTGCAAGGATGAGGGTTCTGTAGCAGCTCCCACAGCAGGGCTGCATTTTACCGATGAGCTTCTTTCCCGGGTGAGAGAAAAGGGGATCCAATTGGCTTACGTAACTCTTCACGTGGGTATCGGGACATTTCGGCCGGTGAAATGCGAGAACATAGAAGAGCATGAAATGCACTTTGAAGAATTTTGGATCGACGAAAAGACAGCCGATATCATCAATAAAACCAAGGCATCCGGAGGAAGAATTATTTCCGTGGGAACCACATCCACCAGAACGTTGGAAAGCGCCGCGAATGCCGATGGAACAGTAAGTGCAGGTCATGGAGATACAGACATCTTTATCTACCCGGGCTATTCTATCCGCGTCGTCGACTGCCAGGTTACCAACTTTCATCTTCCAAAGTCCACCCTGATGATGCTGATATCCGCTTTTTATGACCGGGAAAAAATCTTGAATGCCTATGATATGGCAGTAAGAGAAAAGTACCGGTTTTTCAGCTATGGCGACGCCATGCTCTTGTTATAACGTAGGGGATGACCTCCGGTCTCCCGTTTGGGAAGGATAGAAATGAACGCAGTAACATTTGAATTAAAAAAAGTATGTAAGGATACCAATGCCCGAAGAGGGCAGCTGAAAACACCGCATGGCAACATTGAAACACCGGTCTTTATGCCTGTCGGCACTGCGGCGACTGTGAAGGCAATGCGACCGGAGGACGTAAAGGAGCTGGGTGCTTCCATAATTCTCTCCAATACCTATCACCTCTATTTGAGACCCGGTCACGAGATTGTCCGTGAAGCAGGTGGCCTTCATAAATTCATGAATTGGGACAGGGCAATCCTCACTGACAGCGGGGGTTTTCAAGTTTTCAGTCTAGGAGATTTGCGAAAAATAACGGAGGAGGGAGTAACCTTCCGTTCTCATATAGATGGATCGACGCACATGTTTACACCGGAGAAGTCTATGGAGGTGCAGAACGCTTTAGGCTCGGATATCATAATGGCCTTTGATGAATGTGCGCCCTATCCTGCTGACAGAGCTTATGTGAAGCAGTCCTTGGAAAGGACCACCAGATGGTTGGCTCGCTGTAAAGAGGCACACAAAAATACGGAGATGCAATCTTTGTTCGGCATCATGCAGGGGGGGATGTATCCAGACCTGCGGAGGCAAAGTGCAGAAGAAATCGTGGAGATGGATCTTCCCGGTTATGCCATCGGCGGTCTTTCTGTGGGTGAACCCAAGGAAATCATGTATGAAGTCATGGATCACTGCGTTGATGACCTCCCCAAGGATAAGGCCAGGTATTTGATGGGTGTGGGAAGTCCGGACTGCCTCTTTGAAGGAGTGGAGCGGGGAATCGATATGTTCGACTGCGTGCTACCTACCCGAATTGCGAGAAACGGTATGGCCTTAACATCCCATGGGCGGGTTACCATTAAAAATGCAAAGTATGAGAGGGATTATACAACATTGGATCCGGAATGTGGCTGTTACACATGCAGAAACTATTCGAAAGCGTATCTGCGTCATTTGTTCAAAGGAAATGAGATCCTTTCATCCATGCTGCTGACCAATCACAACTTGTACTTCCTGGTCAACCTGATGGAGAAAATCCGAATCTCCATCGAGGAGGATAGATTTAAAGAATATAAGAAAGATTTCTACAATAAATACGGAAAATTCTAACCAACCATGGGGACAGACCCCGTGGGGGCAAAAGCAACCATAGGGACAGACCCCGTGGTGACGCTGTAGATTCCATCAGGCTGAAGCCGGGGAATCCTAACATAAAGGAGTGAATATAGATGCCAATTATTGTTCCCAAAGGACTTCCTGCATATAAGATATTGAGAGAAGAAAATGTATTTGTTATGAACCAGGTTCGAGCCAAGACGCAGGATATTCGTCCCCTGGAAATAGCCATTGTCAACCTGATGCCCACAAAGGAGGTTACTGAAACACAGCTGATTCGCCTCCTTGCAAATACACCTCTGCAGGTAAACCTGAAGCTTCTAACAATGGACTCTCACGCGTCAAAAAATACGAAAAAAGAACACATGGAAAACTTCTATAACACCTACGAAGAGATTAAGAACAATCGCTTTGATGGTATGATAATCACTGGAGCACCAGTGGAGTTTTTGCCTTACGAAGAGGTGGACTATTGGAAGGAACTTTCGGAGATTATGGAGTACAGCAAGGATAATGTCTTTAGCGTCCTGCACATTTGCTGGGGAGCACAGGCCGGCCTCTACTATCATTACGGAATCGATAAATACGTGTTGCCTGAGAAATTATTCGGCGTTTATCCGCATAAACTGAAAGATAAGAGATCTGAGCTAATGCGAGGTTTTGATGAAGTGTTCTACGCTCCTCACAGCAGGCACACTCAGGTAATGAAGGAGGACATCCTGGATTTTCCTGAACTGAAAATCCTGGCAGAATCAAAGATTGCAGGGCCCCATATCATCGCAACGAAGGACAAACGAATGATTTTTGTTCAGGGTCATGCCGAATATGACAGTGAAACGCTGAAACTGGAGTATGAGAGGGACGTAAAAAAAGGGCTCGACATCAACGTCCCCGTGAATTACTTTGAAAATGATGATCCTTCAAAGAAAATCTTACTTCGCTGGAGAGGGCACGCCAATCTCTTTTTTGCCAACTGGCTCAATTACGTTTATCAGGAGACTCCTTACGATCTTAGTAAATTAGCTTTATTAAGAAAGTAAAGAGAACCGAAAGGAGCAATTTCTATTGGACTTATGTAAACACCGAGCCGATTGTGGAGGCTGTATCTACCAAGGCATTCCCTATGAGGAACAACTGCAGTTAAAGGCAAAGGATGTCCTTCGCCACTTTCAAGATAACATGGTGACCTATGACCGTTTTTTAGGTATAGAGGGGAGCCCATCCCGCTATTCCTACCGGAATAAGATGGAGTACACTTTTGGAGATGAGGTGAAAGACGGAGAAATGACCCTTGGTCTTCATAAACAAGGGCGTTTTATGTCCATTATCACCACGGATCAGTGCCAGTTGGTGGACCGGGATTTCAACCGGCTACTAGAGGCGACCCTGAAATTCTGCCGGGAACAGGAGTATCCTTTCTATCACAAGAAGAGCCACAAGGGACTGCTTCGTCACCTGGTTCTTCGCAAAGGAGAACATACCGGCGAATTGTTGATCAATATAGTTACCAGCACGCAAGAGTTCTTTGACGGCCCGGCATATGTTTCCCTTATAGAGAGCCTAGACCTTAATAATCGAGTGATTGGAATCCTACACACGGAAAACGACGGTCTTGCCGACATGGTCGCATGTGATAAGCTGAACATCTTATCTGGGAGGTCTTATTACAATGAAGAATTGCTGGGTTTGAAGTTTCGAGTCAGCGCTTTCTCCTTTTTTCAAACAAACGTGTCAGCTGTAGAAAGACTCTATACGGAGGCTTTGTCGTTGGTTCCGGAACTCGATGGAAAGACGGTTTTTGACCTGTATTCCGGGACGGGAACCATTGCCCAAACAGCAGCGCATCGCGCAAAAAAAGTCATAGGCATAGAATTGGTTGAGGAAGCAGTTGGGACAGCCAAAGCCAGTGCAGAGTTGAACGGTTTAACTAACTGCACGTTTATAGCGGGCGATGTCCTGAAGGTGCTGGATGAAGTGGAGGAAAAACCCGACGTAATCATCCTGGATCCTCCCAGGTCCGGCATTCACCCGAAAGCTTTGGAAAAAATACTAAACTATGGGGTTAATGAAATCATTTATATCTCGTGTAATCCGAAAACATTGGCACAAAACCTTGCAACTGCAATGCTTTTTGGGTATCGTGTGAATACATTAAAAGCCTATGATAACTTTCCTTTTACAAGGCATACAGAAGCCCTAACCCTGCTCGTAAAAGAATAAGTAGCCACTGGGATGAGATCCCAATATAATGTTGAGCAGATTGAGAAAATGCAGGCCAAAATCAGACCTGCATTTTTGTTGGGAGAATGAATCTATAGAACTATTTTGCATATTTACAGCTAGGTGATAATGTGATAAAGTCATACACATATTGCATTATTGTATTCATGTTTTTATTTTGGACTTGAGCGTCATCTGCGAAAAACAACGAGTAGGACCCATGATGGACGCCTGAGAATTTTCGACAAGGAGCAACCTATGATTGGAGACACAGGACAAATACTTATTGCCATGATGCTTTACATGACCGTAGTAATCGGCATCGGTGTATATTATCACAAGAGGGCGGGAGAGAGCAGCGAAAACTACCTAATTGGAGGCAGATCACTGGGACCGTGGATTACCGCCATGGGAGCAGAAGCTTCCGATATGAGCGGTTGGCTTCTCATGGGCTTGCCCGGCGTTGCATATTGGTATGGCCTCAGCGATGCTGTATGGACAGCAATCGGTTTGCTAGTCGGTACATATCTGAATTGGCTTTTCGTTTCAAAACGGTTGCGGAATTACACTGTAATTGCAAATGATTCCATTACCATTCCTGACTTTTTCAGCAATCGATTCAAAGAGAATAAAAAGGTTCTCATGACCATCGCGGCATTGTTCATATTGATTTTTTTCACGGTCTATGCAGCGAGCTGCCTCGTCACGGTCGGTAAACTCTTCAGCACCTTATTCGATGTTAAATATCAATATATGATGATAGCTGGAGCCGTCTTTGTCGTCTGTTATACATATATAGGGGGGTTTCTGGCAGAAAGCGCCTCGGATTTTATGCAGGGCATCGTTATGTTCTTTTCTCTTTTGATTGTTCTAATTGCAGGAGTATCAGCGGCAGGAGGTATATCGGCCGTCATTGATAACGTGCAACAAATTCCGGGCTTCTTTGAGTTTTTCGGACTTGCACAGCCTGTTCTGGTAGAAGGAGTCCAGCAGATCGGAGGGGAAGGGCAGCCTCTGTTTGGAGATGCCGCACCATATGGATTACTAACAGTTATTTCTACACTTTCCTGGGGCTTGGGATATTTCGGAATGCCGCAGGTGTTGCTCAAATTTATGGCCATTAAAAACCCGGAGCAGCTGAAAATGTCCAGAAGAATCGCAACAATCTGGTGTGCTATTTCCCTCGTTGCTGCAGTCTCCATCGGCATTATCGGCAGGGCTTTATACCCCAGCGCATTTTTAACGCAGAGCTCTGCAGAGAGCATCTTCATCTCGTTGACGACCAGCTTTTTCATACCCATTGTAGCCGGTGTTGTGATGGCGGGTATTTTGGCAGCAACGATCAGTTCTTCTGACTCCTACCTCCTCATTGCAGCTTCAGCATTTTCAAAGAACATTTTCCACGGAATGCTGAAAAAAGATGCTTCGGATAAGACGATTCTTTACTGTACCAGAGCTACGTTAATTGTAATCGCTATCTGCGCTGTGATCATTGCGTTGGATGAAAACAGTGTGATATTTACGGTGGTTTCCTTTGCATGGGCAGGTTTTGGTGCCACCTTCGGGCCAATTATGCTGTTCTCTCTCTTCTGGAAACGCGTTACCAGAGCAGGCGCTATTGCAGGCATGCTCAGCGGTGGAGGCATGGTCTTTTTCTGGGAACTGGTCCTGACTCCTATGGGCGGTATCTTCAGTATTTATGAACTGTTTCCTGCATTTGTGACCTCCTGCCTGTTCATTCTCGTCGTGTCTAAGTTCACGAAGGAGCCAAGTGCAGACATCCTTGAAGAATTTGAAGCAGCCAGGCTGATTAGCATCAAATAATAAAATCTTTATAAGTAACAAGGGTCAAAGCCTCGGCAAACATGCCGGGGCTTTTTGTCGTATCGTGTATGAAAAGAGAAGGAACCCTTGAAATATGAGGTTTTCCATAGTTAATTGTCAATGGAAAAATGTTGCTCCGAAGGTTGTCTATCTGTAGAATTTCATTGAGGGGAGTACCACTACTTCTTTCGAGTACTTGAATCATCCAATGGAGGTCAAAGAAATTGAGGGTTCTCATCGTTGACGATCAACCTTTGATAAGAAAGGGAATCTTTCAGATCCTTTTTTCCGAACGGTTTGATCAGCAGTGTATCGAAGCCATCACGATAGGGGAAGCTTTGGAGATACATACAGCAAATCCTGTTGATATCATTTTTGTAGGGCTGTATCTCCATGACGGAAGTGGATTCGACCTGATTGACAGTGTCAGAGCGTCTAAGCAAAAAGTGCCAAAATTTATATTACTGGCGCCATCCATTAGTATATTTGAATTCAGAAGGGCAAAAGAGCTCGATGTTGAGGGTTATATCTTGAAGGAAACGGATGAAGAAGATCTGAAATACGCTTACAACCTCATCCTGCGCGGAGAAAAGTACTATCCCTCACAGCTGGTAGAAAAGGCATTGAATGGTAGAGATCGGGACGGTATGTGCCTTCTCACAGACAGAGAGATGGACGTCCTGGCAGAGTTGAGCAAGGGCTTGACAAATTCTCAAATTGGAAACAATTTGTACATTTCCGAAGGTACCGCTAAGAAACATATCAGCAATATTTTAACCAAATTAAACATGTCCAATCGCATGGAAGTGCTGATGTATGCGAATAAAATATCCGGTAGATAATAAAGGAGGAATTCGTCTGATTGAGTTCCGAAAGGCAGACCGGGGGAAGAGATGAAGAAAATATTTAGCAAAGTTGGGCTCTTATTGCTATCAGCAACCATGGTGGGAATGCTGGGAGTAAGCTACGCAGGTTACACCGACATATTAATTGCGGAAGGTGAGCTTTCCACAGGCAGCATGAGTTTTGAATTCGTGGATGCTAAGAAAGATCAGGATTTTCTAATTGGTTTAGAAAACAATAAGGGTAAATTTCAGGAATTAGATGCAAATATAGATTTTGATGGAAAATCACTCATCATTACAGACATAGATCCCATTGATATAGCTGTATTAGAGGATGGAAAGTCGAAGCTTCTTATTCACTATTCCATAAAAGCAGAAGACGAGCAAAGTATTCTTAGGGCAGCAATGATTGCAGAGAAGGATAAGAGAAGTTCCTTGGGGGAAATTCCTTTTGAACTTATATCAAAAACACCTCAGTGGAGCATCGCAGGTAAATCGAAAGGTGAATTCCATAGCTGGGGATCGGAGAATGAAGCCATTGAAACCGTCCCTCAAGTCGTTTACGATCTTCTGCCGGAAGCTCTGGGAAGTTTCCATGCAACCCATATTCTATCGGTAGATAAAAAGGGTGATAGGATGCAGGGAATAATAGCCTTAGAGTTAAAAGACAGCCCGGAAATACTTTCTATCGAAAAAGTGAAGCTGAGTGAGTTTGATTTGCCGGAGGAAGTTCTCAGGGAGATGGTTGAAGTTAAGAAGCTTGAGTTGTCTATGCAAGGCTGTTACGGCTTCGAGATTCCTTTGAGCCTAGATCAGTTCAATGCTGGAGGGGAGTGATAACTATGAGGCGTAGAAAGCTGCTACTAATACTGTTGGCAATCACAGCACTGACCTTTGGAATCATAACCACCAGCTACGGTTACTGGACGGATCAGCTTGGCCTTACAGGGGAGGCCAGCTTTGAATTCCACTTACCTGTTGTAAACGATGT
>Ga0265293_10007428_pt1 | contig 16885 bp, 13 predicted proteins | sample Munlanlewell138R_FD_192505 | JGI IMG/M metagenome (GOLD analysis project Ga0265293, IMG submission 192505) | Leachate microbial communities from a municipal landfill in Southern Ontario, Canada - Leachate well 138R | ecosystem: Engineered > Solid waste > Landfill > Unclassified | place: Canada...
TTTTCTGCAAGGCGAACCATTACCGAAGAGTCTTTTCCAATAGAATATAACATTACCGGATTTTCAAATTCTGCTGCTACTTCACGAATAATGTGAATTGCTTCTGCTTCAAGTTCTTTTAAATGTGAAAGAGAGTATCCATTCATATGTTAGTAGTTTTATAAGTATATAAATACAATATATTTTTTGCGTAAAGATACTGTCTTAAAATGATTCCACAAAATGTGGATATATTCATTTTATTGGATATTAAAATTGTAGTTTTGTTAAAAAAAGATAAGGAAATTATCTTAGCAGTAAGGAATAGTATTAAACAGTATTCTAATAGTATTTGTTTCTGATAAAAATAGTATTTTTGTTTTAAATAAAATATATGCAATGAACAGTTTTGGTAGAATTTTTAGAGTAAGCATTTTTGGCGAAAGCCATGGCATACAAATAGGCGCTGTTGTTGATGGTTGTCCGGCAGGCATTCCGCTTCATGAAAATGATTTAAAAGAGGATTTTGCTCGAAGACGTGCCGGGGGAATCGGAACAACTCCACGTGTAGAACCCGATTTGCCACGAATTGTGAGTGGTGTATTTAACGGAAAAACTACTGGTGCTCCTATTACTATTGTGTTTGAAAATACAAACACAAAATCGGGCGATTACTCAAATTTATGGGATCACCCACGCCCCGGACATGCAGATTTTACGGGACAACAAAAATATGGTGCTCATAATGACCCACGAGGAGGTGGACATTTTTCGGGACGAATTACGTTGGGAATTGTGGCGGCTGGGGTAATTGCGAAAAAAATCATATCGCCTACTATTGTGTCAGCTACACTTATTGAAGCTGGTGGAAGTAAGGATATTCAAGCTGCGGTGGAACAGGCGGTGGCAACAAAAAATTCTATAGGAGGTATTGTGGAATGTGTGTGTACTCACGTTCCTGTGGGTATTGGTGAACCTTTTTTTGATTCTGCTGAATCGCTTATAGCACATATGATTTTTGCTGTTCCTGCTACAAAAGGAATTGAATTTGGAAGTGGATTTGCTGCTGCTGCTATGAAAGGTAATGAACATAACGATAATTTTATTTCGGCAACTGGGAAAACAGAAACAAACTTTGCGGCGGGTATTAACGGAGGAATAACAAATGGAAATGATATAGTTTTTAGGGTGCCTATTAAACCTACTTCGAGTATAGGAATGCCGCAAGAAACATTTAATTTTAAAAGCAAAGCTGTTGAAACTCTTGTTATTGAAGGACGACACGATGCGTGCATTGCTCTTAGAATTCCGGTAGTTATTGAAGCTGCAACGGCAATTGCTCTTGCCGATTTGTGTTTACTTGCACAACAAAAACCTCGTATTGTATAATATTCGGTGGCTCAAGCTTTAAAACATATTTTTTCTCAGGAATTTTATGATGTTTTTATAGAGGATTTTTCGCGTGTGTATCCTCTTGATTCTCAAATGTTTTTATCTAACATATACAATTCCGAATGGGAACAAAAAACACTAAAGCAAAGAATTACCCATACAGCACATGTTCTTCATGCATGTGTACACGCATCGTATTGCCAGATGGTAGATTTTTTTATTGAATATTGTAACATTGCTCTGCAGAAACAAACATCTCAGTGGGGACTTGCACATATGTTTATTCCTGAATATATACAATTGTATGGTACTCATGATTTTGCAACCTCAATGCGTGCAATAGAACATATTACAAAATTAGCAAGCTGCGAATTTGCTATTCGTGAATTTATTCATCTTTATCCTCAAAAAACAATACAGCAATTACTACAATGGAGCAAACATTCTCATGCAGCTGTTAGACGACTTGCAAGTGAAGGCTGTCGTCCCCGATTACCATGGGCTACACAAATTTTAGAATTTAGAAAAAATCCTCATCATATTATTCCAATTTTAGAAAATTTAAAAGCTGATTCATCGGCTTTTGTGCGAAAAAGCGTTGCAAATTCACTTAATGATATTTCAAAAGATAACCCGCAGTGTGTTCTTACACTTTGTGCACAATGGAAAGGATTTCATGCACATACCGATTGGATTATTAAACATGGATTACGTACTTTATTAAAACAAGGCAATACAGAGGCTTTATTGTTGTGTGGAATTTCGTCTGCCCGCGTATGCAAAATACAACATTTTACACTTAACACGCCCACAGTAAGTGCTTTGCAGCCATTACATATATCCTTTGAGATTATAAATACATATACAAAAATAGAAAAATGCCGTATAGAATATGCTTTGTATTTTTTACGAAAAAATGGCACATATTCGCGAAAAGTTTTTTTTATTCGTGAACTCAATCTCCCTGCAAACACTACAATTCAACTACAAAAACAACATTCATTTATACCACGAACCACACGGAAATATTATAAGGGGAAACAGTATGTAAGTTGCATTATAAACGGAGTGGAAAACATGAAAAAAGCATTTTATTATACAGAATAATTACATGTGCACGGTCAATTTTCTGTTATTTTGCAGATAGATGGCAATTTTGATTTTTCTTAAAATCACAGCCAGTACAACCTCCACAGGCAGATTTTTTAGAATTTGGTTTAAGCGAAATAACAATAGAATATACCGTGTATGCTAAGGCTACAGCTATAATTCCATATGTGATAATTTCTTGTATCATAATTTTAAAATAACGAACCTATCTGAAAGCTTGCAAAGGCAACAATCCATGCTAAAGCAGTAGTATATACCATAGTAAACACAGCCCATTTCCAATTTGCCTCACGTTTTATTGCTGCAATTACTGCAATACACGGAAAATAAATTAATACAAACAACATAAACGTAAATGCAACAAGAGGAGAAAACACTTTTTCACCTTTTCGCACACCACTTTCGTGTAGTTGCTCCTGCAATCGTTTTTGCAAGCCCACCGAAGTTTCATCTGCAGCTAAATCAGACTGATATAAAACTCCCATAGTACTTACCACTATTTCTTTAGCCGCTAAACCAGTGAAAATACTTACACCTATTTTCCAATCAAATCCAAGAGGAGCAATAACAGGGGTAATAAATTCACCAATTTGTCCGATATACGAATGGCGTAATTTTTCTGATTGTTGCTCAATACGAAGTTGTGTTATTACAGAATCTTTCCATTGATGCGTAATAGTAGCATCTGCTGAAACAAGCTCTATTTTTTCTTCATAGGTAGCAACAAGTTCTTTATTTTGAGGAAAATAACCAAGTGCCCAAATAATAATTGACGCAACTAATATAATAGTTCCCATTTTTTGTAGATACTGCACACTTTTAGCCCACATGTGCACAAGTGTATTGCGTATTGTAGGTGCTCTATAAGGCGGTAATTCCATTACAAACGGCACATCAGCTTTTTTAAAAAACACCCGTTTAAATATAAGAGCCACAATTACCGACAACAAAATTCCCACCGCATATATAGCAAGAAGAATAAGTCCCTGAAATGCTGGAAAAAATGCCGATATAAGCAATACATACACAGGCAAACGTGCACTGCACGACATAAAGGGAATAATGAGCATAGTAAGTATTCTATCTTTTCTATTATCAAGCGTGCGAGTTGCCATAATTGCTGGAACATTACACCCAAATCCCATTAAAAGTGGAATAAATGATTTACCATGCAAGCCCATTTTATGCATTATTTTATCCATGATAAATGCAGCACGAGCCATATAGCCAGTATCTTCCATTAATGAAATAAAAAAGAAAAGAATAAGAATATTTGGTAAAAACACAATAACACCACCCACACCGCCAATAATTCCATCAACCAACAAATCGCGAAACATGCCTAGATTCATAGTTGTTGATACAAAATCGCGTAATTTTAAAACTCCCCAATCAATTAAATCCATAGGGTAATTTCCAAACGAAAACGTCATTTGAAACATAGCCCACATAAACAAGAAAAATATTGGAAAGCCAAGCCATTTATGCGTAAACAATACATCTAACCCATATTGCAATGCCTTGTTTTGTTTTTCGGGCGATGGGGTGTATGTTTCTAAAAGAGCACCGCGAATAAAACTATATTTTGCATCAGTTATAACAGATTCTGAACTTTCTTTATATTTTTTTTCTATTCTTTCTTGTTCTGTTTTGGCACAATCAACAAGCGATTTGGAGTTGTTTAAAGCTATAATTTCATTCGTAAAAGCAGTATCATTTTCGAGTAATTTAAGTGCAATATATTGTTTGTGATATAAATCTGAAATTGCAGTATGTTCTGACATTTCTGCACGAATGCGAGCAACAGATTCAAGAATATCTTTACCATAATTAATATGAATATGACGGTATGTTGGTTCTTGCTCCTCGTATGTGGTAATAATTTTTTTCAATAATTCATTAATTCCTTTTCCTTTTGAGGCAGTTGTTGGCACAAACGGAAATCCGAGCAAAGAACCTAATTTCGTGTAATCAAGCGTATCGCCTTTTTGCTCAAGTTCATCATACATATTAAGTGCTCCAACAATTTTCACATTCATATCTATGAGCTGCGTAGTAAGATATAAATTACGTTCTAAATTTGACGCATCAAGCACATTTACAATAACATCGGGCATTGCATGTGCCAAATGCGAACGCACAAATAGTTCTTCGGGCGAATACTCTGAAAGAGAATATGTTCCAGGTAAATCGGTTATATGAAACGTGTAACCAAATCGTTTAATTTTTGCAGTTTTAATATCAACTGTTACACCGCCATAGTTTCCAACTCTTTCGTGTTTACCAGTAGCATAATTAAATAAGGTTGTTTTTCCACAGTTAGGATTACCAACAAGAGCAACATGTATTACTTTATTTTTTTCTTTTACCGATTTTTGAAGCACATCTTCGGTTACTGTTCCAAAAAACGGCATTTCACTGTGCATGTGCTCATCGTTTTTAGAAATAATTTCAATACGTTGAGCCTCAGTTTTACGCAACGATACATGATATCCTAACAATTCATATTCTATAGGATCTTGCAAAGGAGCTCGTTTTATAGCAGTAACTTTTGTGCCAGCCACAAACCCCATTTCATGTATGCGTTTACGAAACGCACCATATCCTTTTACCTTTGTAATAATGCCTGTTTGTGTGTCATTTAAGTCTGCAAGAGTTACCATGCTATGTTATTTAACTGTAAGAATATTTTTAAATAAAGAAAGGCTAAATAACACAAAAAAATGCACATACACAATCCCTATAAATAGGGATAAAAAGAGCATAGTGCGTAAATATGCTTTTGCATGTGTGAAATTATGGTTTTATACGAAATATTTGTATAAATCCCTACTATTAGGGATTGACCGATTTTATTTTAATTATATTATTTGCAACTTAAAATAATAAAACAATAAGGCATGAAAAAAACATGGTTGATAAGTATATTACTCTCTATAAGTATGTTTACTATAAACGCTCAAGAAATAACAATAAAAGGACAGGTTATATCTATTATATCAATGGAACATATTCCTTATGCAAAGGTGTATATTAAAAATACATCGCATACGCTTATTGCCGATGAACAAGGATATTTTTCGTTTCAAAATATACAAATAGGTAACTATACTATTGGTGCACAAGCATTGGGATTTTTAAAACAAGAAAAAACAATTGAAATTACAAACGAAACAACACATGTGCAATTTGAATTAGTGCAAAATTTTTTGCAATTAGACCAAGTGGTGGTAAGTGCCGACAGAACTGAAATGAACAGAAAAGATGCTACAGTGGTGGTTTCTACTATTAATCCATATCTTTTTTCTCTTTCACAATCACCAACATTAGCCGAAGGTTTAAATTTTTGCCCGGGATTACGTCTCGAAAATAATTGCCAAAATTGTGGATTTACACAGGTTCGTATGAATGGCTTAGAAGGACCATATTCTCAAATACTTATAAATAGTCGTCCTATTTTTAGTGGATTGGCAGGAGTATATGGATTAGAGTTAATTCCTGCGTCAATGATTGAAAGGGTTGAGGTGGTACGCGGCGGCGGGTCTGCATTATATGGCGGAAATGCTATTGCTGGAACTATAAATTTAGTGTTACAAGAACCTATAAATAATACATATAATTTTGGTATTAACTCTTCACTTGTAGGGGTAGGAATGGATAATACTGGCGGTGTAGCACCTGATATAAGTGCTAATTTCAACACTTCTTTAGTGTCCGAATCGCGTAATAGTGGCATTGCAATATACGGATTTGCACGTGAACGAAGTGTTTTTGATGCTAATAATGACGATTTTAGCGAAATAGCACCAATGAAAAATATAAGCTTTGGTTCTCGATATTTCTACAAAAAAAATAAATCAAAAATAAGCCTTGATGCACTTGCTATTTATGAAGATAGAGCGGGGGGAAACATGCACGAATATCCTTTGCATCAACGTGATGTTGCCGAAGCTGTAACGCATAATTTATACACTACTGCTTTTTCGTTTGACAGGTCGTTTCGAGAACGTGATGCACTATCTGCGTATGCATCAATTCAGTATCTTAATCGCGATTCTTATTATGGAGCAAGCCAATCGTTATCAGATTATGGGAATTCAAAAGATGTAACCTATAATGCTGGTAGTCAATACAAAACATATATAGAAAAAACAACAATGATTGTTGGATTAGATAATACGGGAAACTATTTAACTGATATAAAATTAGGATATCCTGATCTTGAAAATGCGGTAATTGTAAATGATACTATTGTTAAAATTCCGCATGTTGATAATACCATTGTTTCAAATCAATCATCACAAACAATAGGTGTGTTTGCACAAGCCGAACGCGAAATACATAACACAAAAATTACTATTGGCGGACGGGTAGATTCGTACACAATTCAAGATGCAAAAAAACAAAATGAAACAAAATCTGGATTGGTTGTGAATCCACGAGTGAGTATAAAACAACGAATAAACAGAGATTGGCAAACACGTATAAGTTATGCAAAAGGATACCGTGCACCACAAATTTTTGATGAAGATTTGCATATTGAAACTTCGGGAGCACGTCAAGTTATTAATGTAAATGATGCTGATTTGAAACAAGAAACCAGTCATAGTGTTACCGCTTCTGTAGATTATTCAAAGCAATTAGATGCTATGCAAATAAATGTGTTAGTTGAAGGATTTTACACTCGACTTATAGACCCGTTTGTAAATGAAATTGGAGAGGTTGATGATAATGGAACTGTTTTATATACTCGTGTAAATGCCGAAGATGGTGCACGTGTACAAGGAGTTAATATTGATGTGAAAGTAGCATTGCCACAAAATATTTCGTTTGTGGGTGGGCTTACAGCACAGCAAAGTATGTATGACGAAAAACAAGAATTTAACGAAACGCGTTTTTTCCGTTCGCCAAATACGTATGGCTTTTTTGGAATAGATTGGGATTTTAAAAAATCGTGGTGTTTGATGTTAACCGGAAATTATACAGGCAGCATGTTAGTCCCCTATTTTGGACCTAATACAGATGAACATGGTGAATTACGAACATCAAACCCATTTTTTGATGCGGGAATAAAATTAGAATATACGCACGCAATACAAAATTCTGAATCTGAAATTATATGGTATATTGGCATTAAAAATCTGCTTAATGCCTATCAAAATGATTTTGATAAAGGTGCTGATAGAGATCCTTCATATATGTACGGACCAACAATGCCACGTTCTTTTAATTTTGGTGTTACAATAGGAAACATATTATAATTAACTCTTCACCAAACATTTACAAGGGTTATATATCAATCGTATGTGGCGGAGCTATATGTTTACGCACTTGTTTTGATTGTTCAAACTGATTTTGCTGCAAAGAAATAGAAAATTGCAAAATGCGAGAATCAGGGAAATGAGTAAAATTGCCATATTTGCCATCATACAAAGGATTAAGAAAATTTGCAAGATAATATCGTAGTTGAATATTCATATATTTCGGAAACTGGTATCCTATAAATACCGAAGGCAAAAATAATTCGGTAGCATTACTATGCCATTCTTTTTGAATTGATTTTTTAGAGGGAGTAAAATTCTTTTGTTTATAGTGAAACGAATATTCATACGCTCCTCCAACATACAAAAACGAATATTTTTGCATATTTCCAACTTTTACAGCAGCCGAAATTCCCAGCAGATAACTACGGCGTTTTATTTTTTTGTATTCAATGTTTTGAATTGTTTCGTCAAATGTTTTTATGCCAACATTGCGTAACGAAACGCCCGGAATAACACCAAACGATTTTGCAAAATCAATATGCATATTATATACAAGATTAAAAAAATAATTTGTTTTTACGCCAAAAACATACTCTTCGGTAGGTGATGTTGTTGGCACATACTGAAACAATAATTCGCACGCGTTTGTGTAATACACACGTTTGTTAAAAGGGGTTTCATTAGTATTATGTTGAGCATAGCTATGTAATGTAATAAACATTAACATACAACTCATATAAAATATTCGTACAATTTTCATAGTTACATAATTATTCAAAAATTCCTTGTATGTATGTTCCATAAGCTTTTTGTGGGCGTTGAATAGCAAGAATTTCTGTTAATGTTGGAATAATATCAGTAGTTGCAATAGGCGTGTGTATTCGCTGTGCTTTTGTTTTCCAGCCATACCATAAAAGCGGCACATGCGTTATTTCAGAAAACGAAGATATATGTTGTGCAACTTTATCAGTAGATTGTTCTGTCCAGCCGGGCAATAATTCATAATATATATCGCCAGAACGTTGTTGATTATATGCATGAGCAATACGCTGTTTTGTTTCATCAAAAAACACTCCCGAATTCATTGCATGGGCAGTTAACACAGAACTAACACCTGCCAATTGCAATAAAAACAAAGCCGCCTCATCTTGAATATTTGGGAGCGACAGATTATATTGTGCTATTAAATCTCTATTTAAATATATTTGCCGCCCAAACGAATGTTCAATCCAATTTCCACTTCCATAGGTTGTTTCAAGATATTTTTGAAGAATATATAATGCTTCTACTTGTTTAAAAACACCTCCATGATTTTTTGTTGCAGTTGCACTTTTATAAGGAGTTTCAACACCATACGTAGATGAAACTACTAACAGAAAATTTTCTTTTCCATAGGTGAGTTCTAAATATTGCAATAAAAACTGTAATTCAAAATCAAGTCGTACCATGCAATCTTGCACCTCTTTAGACAAAGAACCAAAAGCATTACCAATTTGCTCAAGAGCGGTAAAACTTACACTCACATAATCAGTATATGCTCCTTTTCCCACACCTTCTTTTTCGAGTAATTCTAACACAATATCTTTCGTAAATGTGTTGCCATAAGGCGTTTGTGTTACAATTGCATATGGACTATATTTATTTTTAAGTTTTGATAATTTATATGGAAAGATAATTTGATTTGAGATACCAATTTCAAAGTCAGTATTATCGGGTAACGATTGTGAATATTCACTTTGAGGATATTTTGTGTCCCATTCTTTTGCAAGATATATATCGCCAAATTTTTTACGATTAAATGATTCAAGCCATTTTGGAAGCGTTTGTGTGTAATATGAACTTGTTACCCAAGCTCCCGAAACAATATCGAACCAATATACACCATTCGATGATTTTCCTGCCATAAAAATTGCCGATTCGGCAGTTAATCCAACACTAAAACTGCGTGATTTTACGTGTGTGCTTGCAATAAGTTCATCTGAAAAAGTTGATACTAAAAGATTATGTGGTGCAAATTGATAATAATTTGCCCGTTCGCAGCCAACACAAAAATAGGAAGGGTTATACAAAGCATTTTCGCGAGTTTTTTGCAGTCGATTATACCATGAATTACCAATAATTCCATGCTCCCCCGGATTAGCTCCCGTCGAAATACTTGCATAGGCAGATGCACTTTCGGCATGAGCAAAAGGAACATGTACATTGGTGCATACTGTTCCTTCTTGCATTATTTTCAAAAATCCTTGTCTGCCAAAATTTGACGAAAATCGTGTAAGGTAATCATATCGCAATTGCTCAACCACAACATGAACTATAATTTTAGGTTTATCGGGATATGTTTGTGCAAACGAAATACAGCTAAAAATTCCGAATAACACGCTAAATAATATACGCATATGTGTGCTATTACAGAGCTTTTAAACTTAAATCGAGACTTTTAATTTGGTGCGTTAAAGCTCCAACCGAAATATAATCGACTCCAGCTTGTGCGTAAGCCAAAATGCTTTCTTTTGTAATACCGCCCGATGATTCTGTTTCGCAGGCGCCATTAATTATTTTAATTGCACGCACTGTTTCTTCGGGAGTAAAATTATCAATTAAAATACGATCGACATCAAATTGCAAAATTTCTTGAATTTCTTCAAACGTACGTGCTTCAACTTCAATTTTTAAATGCTTGCCTTTGGCACGTAAATATTCTTTTGTTTTCGTAATAGCAGCAGCAACACCTCCAGCAAAATCAATATGATTATCTTTAATAAGAATCATATCATACAAACCTATTCTATGATTAAATCCGCCACCAATACGTACTGCATATTTTTCGAGTAATCGCAAGCCGGGAGTGGTTTTTCGAGTGTCTAAAATTTTAGCCTTAGTGCCTTCTATAAGTTTAACATATTCAGCGGTTTGAGTTGCTATTCCGCTTAAACGTTGCATAAAATTTAACACCAATCGTTCTGTTTGAAGGATTGAGGTTGTTTTTCCTTCTACAACAAAGGCAACGTCACCGGGAGCAACAAGGGTTCCATCATGAATAAAAACAGTTACAGAAAGCGAAGGATCAAACAGAGAATATATTTTTTTTGCAAGTTCCACACCACACAATATACCTTTTTGTTTTACCAACAACTCAGCTTTTCCTGTTAAATCAGAATCAACACACGAAAGGCTTGTATGATCGCCATCGCCAATATCTTCTTTTAAAGCAATGGTAATCAAATCGTCAATCAAAGTACTATCAATCATATTCTATTCGTAATTTTTGTATTACTGTTTTATTGTTATTTTTTTTACTTAAATAATATACTCGATAATTTGTCCCTTTTGTTTGTAAGGTGCCTATAATATATGAACTTTGTTCGTTACCACCTTGATGTTGCAAGGTAAAAACACCGGGAGAATTTGCTGCAAAAAAAGATTTTAAAATTACTTTTGCCTGTGATTTGCTGTAGATTCCTTCATCTTTTAACACAGTTAAATCAATAGTGTTATCTAAAAAATCGGAAAGCATTTCCACATCACCTTTTTCGAGCGATCTATAAATTTCTTGGTTGTTTTGACTAAAAAGTGCACATTGAAACACAAGAAAAAATGAAAAACATGAAATAATTTTCATCGTGGTATCTGTATTGATTTTTTGTAAAATTACAAATTAAAAGCCAGATTACAAATTCCCAATAAAAAACAGTATTTTTACCTTGAAAAAAATTATAAGAACAAAAAAAGTGAAAATAACATGTATTGTAATTGGGAAAACTGATGAGAAGTATGTGCAAACAGGCATACAAAAATACGCCCAGCGTCTTTCTCACTTTTGTACATTTTCTATAGTTGAAATACCCGACATTGCACGTTCAAAAAAAATAAGTGTTGACGAACAAAAGAAAAAAGAAGGAGAAGTAATTTTGCAAAAAATTCACCCCACTGCACATGTTATATTGCTCGATCAACAAGGAACACAGTATTCGTCAATTGAATTTGCAAATAAAATTGAACAGTTTCAAAACAATGCTATAAAAGAAATTGTATTTGTAATTGGCGGTCCGTATGGCTTTTCAAATGAGATATATAGCAAAAAATTTCAAACGCTATCATGTTCAAAAATGACATTTTCGCATCAAATGATTCGACTTTTTTTACTTGAACAATTATATAGGGCACAAACAATAATTAAAGGATTGCCATATCATCACGAATAAATTTTATATTTTTGAATTACGTAAAACATTTTTTGTGAAAATACATACCTATTACATAGAGCGATATAAATTTTTATTGTTGTCTGTTATTTTTTTGTTTTCTGCGATGTTAATTGAAACAAATTTTTTCAGTCAACATTTTAAAGCACAACATGCAGAGCTTTTTGAAACAATTATTCATGCAAAACAGCAATTTTCTCTTGATTTGTGCGATAAAATAGAACAGATATCGCCGCGTACATTTGAGTCATACCATTCTTTATTTGTATCAAACAAGCGTTTGCTCACAAATCAAGACATACATTTTTTTGTGTACAGCAACGATACGCTCTTATATTGGAGTAATAACAGGATATGTCCGTCTGATTCAATTTTTTTAGACACAAGTACGCACGCCGTGTATTTTATTGATAATGGGTGGTATTTTTCGTCTTCACGCTCTATTGATAGTTTGAAAATATGTGTGTTTTCGCATATTAAATCAGAATATCCCTATCAAAATGCGTTTATAAAGAATAAATTTCATTCCGATTTTGGTATAAATCCTCACATTTCTATTCTTACACAAGAATTAGATGAAAACTACAATGTGTATTTACCCGATGGTTCGTTTCTTCTTGGACTTTCAAAAAATCATGGACGTTCAGACAATGCTATGCAACGCTATTTTTCAATTTTTTTATACCTCCTTGGTATTATTTTTCTTCTTATTTTTTTACATCATTTTGTAGCAAAAATAAAAAAACGATATATTCGTGATGCAATAAATGGTATCTTGTTGTTTTTGTTTGTGCTCATGCGATTTTGGATGATAGAAAATCAAATTCCTTATGTATGTTACACTACTAATTTGTTTCAACCCGAACATTACGCTTCATCTTTTTTTGTACCTTCATTAGGCGATTTGTTTATACATGTTTTGCTGTTTGTATATTTTATATATCAACTGCAATTACGCATACGAGAACGGCAACCGCATTCAAAAGTAACAGGTTTTATACTTACTACTGTTTTTTTAATTCTTAGTTCAGCTCTTTTTGCTCTTATCATAAATACATATGAATCAGTTATATATGATTCAACATTAAATTTAGAATTATATAAACTTCTTGATTCGTCAATTTTAAGCTTTGTTGCACTTGCAATTTTAGGCATCATGATGCTTTCTTATTTTTTAGTGCTTTTTGCAGGATATTCTACATTTCAACAAAAAATAAATATCTACACTTCAACTACAATAATAGGAATTATTCTTATAAGTTCTTTTGTTATATGGCATATTGGGATGATTTCTAATATTTGGTATGTTATAGCGTTTCAAATACTTGCTCATGGATTATTTCTCATAAAGATTCATAAAAACCGCGTGTTATATACAAAAGGATTTCGTTTTTTATTACTTTTTTTCGTTGCTCTTTTTTCGCAATTGTATATTAATTATCATAATCAATTAAAAAAACAAGCTATACAAAAAGTAATTGCAATAAATACTATTAACGAACAAGACCCTGTTGCCGAAATATTGTTGCAAAATGTGAAAGAGCAAATGGTGCAAGACACAACACTCCGGGCATATTTACAAAATCCCCTTACAAAAGACGATATTATAAATACCTACTTACAAAATACATATTTTAGTGGTTTTTTACATAGATATAATTTAGAAAGTACCGTATGCGGTGATGCTCATTTTTTTGAAAGTCCAAATCAATTATCAAATTGCGAATCGTACTTTTCATCAATTCTTTCAGAATATGGTGTAAAATTACCCAACAACGATTATTTCTTTTTAAACAATCAAAATGGCAGCATAAGTTACTTTGATTCAATCACATACAAATGGAAGAATGGCACAATAACAAAACTCTATATTGAATTAAATTCAAAACGACTTTCGCAAGAGTTAGGATATCCAGAATTATTATTGCAAGAAAATATATCACAAGATATTTTTTTAGATTTTTCACACGCAAAATATGTTTCAAAAAAATTAGTCAGTCAAAAAGGAGATTATCCATATTCTCTTGAATTACATATTCCTTATAATTCCCAAGAATTTTATACTTTTTCAGAATATAAACATACTCATACAGTATATCAAGTAAATGAAAGTACAACAATTATAGTAAGTTCAAAAAATCCTTCATTTTTTAATCATCTGGTTTCGTTTTCGTATTTATTTATCTTTTTCTTTTTAATTCTTGTGTTATATGATATAGGAACCACAAAATCATTAAAACTTTTAATTGAAAAACGAACATTTACCGATAAAATAAAGTTTTCGTTATTTTCAGTGGTTTTTGCATCTCTTTTATTAACAGGATTGAGTTTAGTTGTATTAAATATTCATCAATATTCTTTAGCACAGCAAAAAAATGTAAAAGAAAAAATGCAATCTATTTTGGTGGAATTACGCGATGATATTGAAAACAACAAAAATTTTAATACTCAAACACAATTAGAATTATATAATAATTTACTTCGCTATTCAAACATATATTTTACTGACATTAACGTATATAACAAACAAGGATATTTAATTGCCTCGTCTCGTCCCGAAATTTTTACCTATAATCTTACAGGAAATCAAATAAAACCCGAAGCATTTTATATGCTTTCCGAAAGGAAATTACCCGAATTTATTCATAAAGAATCTATTGGAACACTTTCATATACATCGGCATATGCTTCTATAACAAATGCACAAAATCAAGTTGTTGCCTATTTAAATTTGCCGTATTTTACCAAACAGGCAGAATTAACACAACAAATAAGTTCGCTTATTGTTGCTATTCTTAATATTTTTGTAATACTGCTTATGCTTTCTACGGTTTTGGCGGTATTTCTTTCAAATAAAATAACCTATCCTTTACAAATGCTTCGAGACAAAATGAAATTGGTGAAAATTGGAGCAGGAAATGAAAAAATATCATGGCAAACATCTGATGAAATTGGTGATTTAATACAAAATTACAATGCCATGATAGATCAATTAGAATCGAGTGCACAAAAACTTGCCGAAAGTGAACGAGAAGGAGCATGGCACGAAATGGCAAAACAAATTGCACATGAAATTAAAAATCCGCTTACACCAATTAAACTTAATATACAATTGCTTCATAAAGCATGGCATATGAAAGATCCTGATTTTGAAAACAGGTTAAATACTATTTCGCACAGCATTATAGAACAAATTGAAACCTTGTCGGAGACAGCAAATTCGTTTTCAAATTTTGCTAAGATTTCTGAAGGTAAACCAGAAGAAATTGAATTAAATTCAATACTATATAACACTATCACACTTTTTGGTCAAGAGCAGCACATTGAAATTCGAGCACACATACCTAATGAAAAAATATATATTTTTGCCGACAAAGAAAAAATTGTACGAGTATGTAATAATATTATAAAAAATGCAATTCAGTCGATTTCTCATAATCAAAAAGGGCTTATTACAATTACGTTAGAATTAATGCAAAACTCAAATGCACGTATCACATTTGCCGATAACGGCAAAGGAATTCCTCATGAAATTCGTTCAAAATTATTTACTCCAAATTTCACCACAAAAACACAAGGAAGTGGACTCGGATTAGCAATTTGCAAAAAAATTATTGAACAAGTTAACGGAACTATTTGGTTTGAAACAGAGCTACAAAAGGGGTCGAAATTTTTTATAGAAATACCTTCTATAAAAACACAATTATAATATCAAGGCAATTAAAAATTTTGATTCGCATATTCAAAATGCATGACACATAGATTATTTTTATATGCTGATTAGTCAAAATAATGTAATAAATAATTTTTTTTTATTGTTTGAGGTATTTTTTTACAAAAATGCATAATTATTATTAGGTATAATCCTTATATAATTATGATGATTAAACTCAATTTTCACATATATATTCATTGTAAACAAAAAACTATGAAAAAAAAACCATTTCACATGTATATTTATAACAATCGCAATTATAGGATTGTTTTACAGTTGTCGAACCGCAGTTATGATTACAGCCTCAGAACAAGATGCACAAATATTTGTAAATGGCAGACCAATTGGTTCTGGTAGTTCGGCAGATATTATAAAAGTTAAGAAACATGCATGTTCTTTTATTCAAGTAGAGAAAATAGGTTTTTTATCAGAAAATTTATCTTATTGCTATAATGGAACAAATTTATTTACTCCAAAAGAAAAATTTATAGTATTAAAACGCGACGATGCCTACGACGCCTCGATTAAAAATGATTATGCCAATAAAGATTTTGAACAAGAAGTAAGTAAAAAATATAGCGAAACAGAAGCATGGAAAATTATCAGTCAGATAGTTACAAATTATTTTGATATTATTGAAATGGCTGATAAAGAAACTGGGTATATGAAAACAAGTTGGCAATCGCGATCATTTACTCAAAAAACAATTAGAACACGAATTATTGTTAAACAAAGCAGTTCATCTCCATTAAAATATAAAATAAAAATAATAAGTGAATATGCCAATAAACCTGAACAAAGTGTGAAAGATGATGAGAAATTTAAGGAATGGGATAGAATTTTAAAAAAATATGACGGTCTCATTACCGAATTTCAAACACGACTTAGTTCAAAATAATGTAGAGTGTTACTCTAAATTTCTCTTTATTTTCCAAAAGTTGATATATAAAAAAAGCCTCAACTACAAATAGTTGAGGCTTTAAAAAAAACTGGCGGCGACCTACTCTCCCGCGACATGCAGTACCATTGGCGCACACGGTCTTAACTTCTCTGTTCGGTATGGTAAGAGGTGTGTCCCCGTTGCAATAGCCACCTAAAGTCGTTTATAATTGTTAAGGATATATTTTTCTTAACTATTATGTGATTGATATTATGATAAATAAGAAGCTTAAAGAAATAAACAATAGTAGAGCCTTTTTTTCAAAGAAAACCTATTGGGCAAT
>Ga0265293_10007429_pt1 | contig 16885 bp, 16 predicted proteins | sample Munlanlewell138R_FD_192505 | JGI IMG/M metagenome (GOLD analysis project Ga0265293, IMG submission 192505) | Leachate microbial communities from a municipal landfill in Southern Ontario, Canada - Leachate well 138R | ecosystem: Engineered > Solid waste > Landfill > Unclassified | place: Canada...
CGTCCGGGACCGGAGTGCCGAGTCCGCCGAGCCCGTCCACGTCGATGCCAAGCGCGTGCAGCGAAAGGAAGAGCCCAAGGTCGAAGACAACAACCGTCTCCGGATTCACCGGGACGGTATCCGTCCCGGAGTAATGCGTGACCTCGATTTCGGTCGGGGCTTCCTCGGTCGCCTGCGCGGTCGTTCCAGTTGTCGTGGTGGGTTGGGTCGTTGCCGCGTCGTCATCGTCGCCACCGCAAGCAGCGAAGAGCAGTGCTCCAAGCACGGCGAAGAAGAGCAGCGGCCAGAACCGGCGCTGATACGTCGGGGTGGACAAAGCGTTCCTCCAGAACAGTGATGAGCCCAAGGAATCACTCCTAAGCCCAGTGGGTAATCTGGACTAATCTTCTGCAACAGGCAAGCCTAATCTATAGTCTTCGTGTATCCTTGCGTCACTCCGCCAATCTCACGTTAGGACCCCGTCATGACACAACGGCAGACGCCCGCAGCTCCCCCATCACTCCCGCCCCGCCGGTGGGTGACCATTCGGGCCATCGAACATCCCACGCCCCGGGTCGTCCGCCTCCACCTTCAGGGCGACGATCTCGCGGGTTTCGCGACCGACGGCCCGGGCGCGCACATTAAGCTCATCCTTCCTCCTCCGGGCGCCGCGAAGCCTTCGCTTCCCATTCGCTACGAGGACCGGCGGGCCGTGTTTGCGGAGGGCGTCACGCCGCCCTTCCTGCGCACCTACACGCCGCTGCGGTTCGACCCGGTGCGGCTCGAACTCGAGGTGGAGTTGCTGATCCACGGCGACGGCCGCGCCGCCACCTGGGTGCAAGGCGCCAACGTCGGCGACGAGATCGTCGTCGCCGGGCCACGCGGTGGCTGGAAGGTGCCAGACGACGGTGACTGGTATCTGGTCGCCGCTGACGATACAGCGATTCCAGCGGCAACCCAGGTGCTCGCAGCTCTACCTGACCGAACCCGAATCGTGGCGTTCGAAGTGGTCGATGAGAATGAGCGGCGGCCTCTGGGTCCCGCCCCCGATTCGGCACACTGGCTCTTCCGCGGTGACGACCCGCGGCGTGCCGGGCTAGCGCTCGAAAAACACCTGCGCGGAATCGAATTAGCGGCAGGACGCGGGTACGCCTGGATCGCTTGCGAAGCGGATGCGATGCGCCGCATCCGAAAGCACCTTATCGAGGAACGGGGCCTAAGCCCCGGCCAGATGGTTACGCGCGGCTACTGGAAGCTGGGCACACCGGACCACCCCGACGGCGACTACGGCCAGGACGACCTTGGCCACGGCCACTGACAGGTACGAGCGCAGCAGAACCGGGACACTTAGACGGCCACTTTGCAGGCGCTCTCCTGCCAGCTGCCCGTGCGAGACCTCACGTCCGCCGCTCGCTACGCCGCCTGCTGCGGGACATCGGCGTCACCCGTCCAGCGAATTCCGGGCAGCAGGCGTTGTCGCCGCGACATCGCGTGGTGGCCGCAGCCGAGGCTTCTAACGTCTGGCTCGTGACCCCGAATGACGAAGGGGTGTTCGCCGGCGCCGCCGAGGTCAGCGTCGCCGTGTGTGCCCACCCGGTGCAGGTGTACCTCGACCTCGCTGCGCAGCCGGAACGGGCAAGCGAAGCCGCGGAAGAGCTGCGCCAACGCCTGCTGGTCGGTGCTTTGTGATGCCCAAGGGCCAGTTCGCGGACGAATACGGTGCAGCGGGTTCTCTCCATCGGGTCTGGAACCCAGGGAGTTGCGAGTCTTCGTCTCGACAGCCTGTGTCGAAGCCGCCCCGCGCCATGTCCGACGTATGGGGTAGAGTATTACCCATATGTCGGACGTCCACGAACAGCTATACCGGATCGCTGAGAGCCAAGCGGGGTACTTCACAGCCGCGCAGGCAGTGGAGGCGGGGATGGATCGGGCTACCCTTCGCCACCACGCTCGCCCCCCCGGGCGATACGAGCGCGTTCAGCGAGGCCTGTACCGACTCCGGCACTTCCCATCGAGTCCGCATGAGCACGTTGTCGCCGCGTGGCTGCCCCTCAGACGTGCCGGTGCAGTCGTATCGCATGCAAGCGCGCTCGACCTCTACGGCATTACGGACATCATACCCACCGATGTCCACCTGTCGGTATCCAGGGCAAAGCGTGGGCTTCGTCCACGCGCCGGCGTCAGAGTGCACACACTTGAGCGCCCACTCAACGCATCCGAGGTTCGAGAGGTCGCAGGGATCGACGTGACGACGCCTGAGCGCGCGCTGGTCGATGCACTCGAGGACGGGGCCCAGCCGGAACAGATCGAACTCGGAATCCGCCAGGCGCTCGACAGGGGCCTGACCACCCCACGTCGCCTCCGCGAGGTCGCCACCGGACGATCGGCCCGGGTTCGCGCCGCCATTGAAGACGCCCTCGCTCGAGTTCCGGCGTGAGGTACGACAGCGCAGCCACGTTCCGCCAGGCGCTGGAGGATAGGCTAAAAGCCCATGCCGGGAGCGGCGGCGCGCGGATTGCCCGGCTGCGCAAGCAGGTCGCGTTCGACAGACTGCTCGCTCGTCTGGCCGTCGCTGCACCCGGCGTGTGGGCGTTGAAGGGCGGGTTCGCCCTCGAGCTTCGCCTGGCGGATCGGGCTCGCACCACAATGGACGTCGATTTGGCCTGGAGCGGCAACGAGAATGAGCTGCTGGACAAACTCATCGACGCGGCGGCGCTGGACCTCGGCGACTTCTTCGTTCTCTCCATCGAACGCACAATTGCCCCGCCGGACCGACTGGGCGGGGCACACCGGTTCAGAGTCTCCGCGTCTCTGGCGGGCCGGCTGTTCGAGACATTCCTCTTGGACGTCGGTGAGGGAGACGGCACGTCTCAACTGGATGTGCTCACGACGCCAGACCTCCTTGACTTCGCTGGCATCGAACCGGTCGCTGTTCCAGCGATTCCACTGTCACGACAAGTCGCCGAGAAGCTGCACGCCTACACGCGCAGATACGAGGGCGACCGATCAAGCTCGCGCACTAAAGACCTGATCGACCTGGCCCTCATTGCCCAGCTGTTCTCACTGGATGCAAGTGCCATCCGGTCTGACTTGAAGCGGGTGTTCGAAAGCCGCGGTACGCATGACTTGCCCGCGGCGCTGCCGGATCCACCCGCCACTTGGCAAGTGCCGTACCGCCAGCTGGCGATGGAGGTAGGCATCGACCCTGATCTCAGCGCCGGTCACGCGGCCGCGGCGGCGCTGCTAGATCCAGTCCTCGATGATCGAGTCGCCTCCGCGCTGTGGGATCCGACAGCCCTCCGATGGGAGTCCTGACCACGACCGATCCTGCCCTGACGCGGTGACTCCGCGCCCCAGCCGGGCGCCCAGTCCGCTCAAGCAACAGCCCAACGAGAACGAGCTAAACCATGCCATCGCCGCATACGCACGACAGTACCCACACCTCTTCGCCAATTTTGGTGTTTTCAATGGTAAGGAGGGTCACGCCAGATTCACGGCACGTGTCCTGAGGCCCCGGTCCAACTCCACCACTGCTCCAAATTGCGGCTCATTTCGCTCCAAATCCGGCTGCGATATCTCGAATTGTGGTCAAATTGGGCTGGTTTGGCCGAAAACCGGCCCCGAACACCCGCCGGCACGACCGCAAGCGCCTCGTCTGAGGGGCTCGGCACTACCTTCGCGGCCATACCAGGCGTGTCCTACCGGGCGTTTTGAACTCAAGAACCATGTAGAACGGGACGAGCCGATCGGCGGCACATACGCATGGCGGTGCTGACACGCCCATGTTCGTCCAGTGGTGAGTGGAAGAGCCCCTTTTCAGATCTTCGCGCCTCTTGCTGGGGACCGCCGCGGTGTGACGGCTCTCGGCGCATAGGATCACCTGGACGAGTAGCCGCCGCTTGACCGGCGACCACGCTGGTGATGGCCGCTCCGTGGGATCCAAATACCAACTGGCCGGCCAACGCAGCGCGAAGGCCGTGAGCCGCGAAGGATGGGATGTCTGAGGCCAGAGGCACGCAGGTCGCCGGCGAGAGTTCACGCCCATGCAACAGGAGTGAGCGAATGCAACGGGGCATCTTGCGAAGCAGCAAGCCCGCTAACCTGATGCAATTCCAAAGCAGAGGAGCGTCCCATGGGCAAGGTGGTCATGTACAGCTCAGTGTCCGTAGACGGCTTCATCGCCGACGAGAACGACGACCCGGGACCACTGTTCGACTGGTTGACCAGCGGTGACGTCCCGTTGGACGAGAGCGGCGCGCTGAAGGTGTCGCAGACGTCCTACGACTACACCCGGCCGTACTGGGACCAGGTTGGCGTGACCATCGTCGGCCGCCACGTCTTCGATATGACGGACGGTTGGGACGGCCAGCCCCCCAGCGGGGTCGACCACGTGGTCGTCGTGACCCATCGGCCGGCGCCCGAGGGCTGGAACCCGCAGGCGCCGTTTCACTTCGTCGACGGCGTCGAGGCAGCCGTGGCCAGGGCGCAGGAGCTTGCGGGTGACCGCCTGGTCGAGGTGGCCGCTGGCGACGTCGGTGGCCAGGTGCTTGCCGCAGGGCTGGTCGACGAGGTGCGCATGGACGTCGTACCCGTCGTGTTTGGCTCCGGCAGGCGCTACTTCGGGCCGGTCGACGCGCAGCACCTGTTGGAGGACCCGGACGTGGTGATCCAGGGCAACCGGGTGCTTCACCTGCGCTATCGGGTGCGCCGTTGAACGCATGCCGGTGTCGATCCCTCACGTCACGCCGGTAAGTCGTTCGAGGACCCGGTCAACCCGCGCCAGGTGTCCGACGCGTCGCAGGCAGGCGTTGCGCTGCACGATTACAAGCACGGGCGACGTGCTGACCTCCGGCGCGCTGGCCGGACTGCCGGCGGCATATTCGAACTGTCGCCCGGCCTGGAGGACGACTGAGGCCTTGGCGGTGCGTTATGAGGCCGGGCCGCCTTCGACGCGCACATATGCTTCGAACAGCAGCGCCTGCGTGCGAGCAAGGTGAAGCAGCAGGATCTCCCGGACTACGCGGACCTGGAGCCGCACCAGTTCGATATTGTAGTCCTGCGCCGCGATCTGACGTTCTGTCTCGACATCGATCTCGCTCAGGCGATGGAGCATGTCGTCATGCTCATGCTCGAGCCGCTGGCGGGCATACATGAGATACGGCTTCCGGACCGTGACGTTGGCGAGGGTGCCTCCCTCCGCCTCGGTCGACTCCGTGTGCTTCTCGACTGCGACAAAGAGTTCCTGTGCCGCACTCCGCACGCGCTGCAACCAGGTTGCAGGGTCGTCCGCCGCTGGACGAGCAGCCAACTCGCCTAAGAGCTCGCGCCCGTGCATGAGCTCATCGAAGCTGCCTGCCTGCGGGCCTTCAGAGCCAGCCTTCGTATCCTTGCGCATGCCCCAATCCTAAGAAATTGCAGCCGCCCGTTTCAATACACGGGAGGTTACAGCTACCTCCTGGTTGTGCCTCCGCGCCGCTCGTACCTGGCTCTCGGGCAGATCCACGGTAGCCAATCGTGGCCATCCCCGAGCAAGCGGGGGTGCTGCAACCGCCCTCCCGCTGTGGCACATTGGCTGCGAAGGCAACGACGACCAGCCGAAGCCCATGCCAAGGAGGAGTGCATGCAATCGATCCAGTCCGCCAACGACGAATTGATGAAGCTCGATGCCGGCGACCTGCGGGCACTCATGCTCGCAAGCAGCGAGGCTCATGCACTGATGTGCAGCGTCGCGAGCGAGGAGCTGGACCCGCACGCCTTTCGTGAGGTCATGGAGTCCCGGGTCGCTGCGATGAGCAAGGAGGAACTCGCTCGCGCGCTGGCGCCGTTCGCAGCGCTGGGCGCGGTCGTGCACCAGGGCCACGCCGGCCACGCGCACTCCGCCGAACACGGACACAGTTAGCGCATCGGCCCGCGCTCCCCGGCGGCTGTGGTGTGCCATCCCAGGACAGGGGGCACCAGGCCGCGGGCCCGAGTCCGTCGCCAGGGACCGCCTTGCCCCCGCACCGGGTTCGGTAGCGCTGGGCGACACCATGCCAACCAGCACCGCTGTTCAGGAGATGCGGCCAGGCCCCCGGTCCAGTCACCCCGGAACGCTCCCCCGGAGGATACGCAGTGGAGACCTATCATTTCGGTTCGATCACCAGGCTCGCGCCCCTGGCAACGCAGCCCTTCACCGTGCAGCCTCTCGGCCGCGATGCATGGCGGACCGGCGATTTCGTAGCCGGCGAGGTCGTCGGCGAATCACGCGTGTATCACCTCGAGCGCGTGGACGGCCGCCTTCAAGAACTTGTGCCCGGGGATTACGTCATCGGCGCTCTCGGCGACCGCCGGGCGACGCTCGCGCTCGTCGGCGACTGGCGTTCGATCGGCGATGACGGGCAGATGCACGCGCTCAACGCTGCCGGGGTGTTCGGGCGCTGCACCTCACGCTCCGTGTTCGAACCAGCGCCCATGCCACTCGTCTATCGCGGCCACGTGCACCTCGACGGCAGGCCGGCCCGGATGCGGGATTGGGCGAAGTCATCCTCCACGCCATTTCGCCTGCCAGTCATCCAGGTGATCGGCACGTCCATGGAATGCGGCAAGACGACGGCCGCGAAGTCCCTCATCCGGCGGCTCTCGAAGCTCGGCGTTCAGGTGGGCGGCATGAAACTGACCGGCGTGGGGCGCTACCGCGACGTGCTGGGGATGCTGGACGCGGGCGCAAAGGCCATCGTGGACTTCGTCGATGTCGGTCTGCCTTCGAGCCTGGAAGAGCCGCAGGCGTTCGCATCGTCGGTCGACGAAATGCTCCAGTTGATGGCGCACCAGGACGTCGACCTCGTGGTCGCCGAACTGGGAGCATCGCCGATGGAGCCGTACAACGGCACGGTCGCGATGGAGAAGCTCGCGCCCCACGTGCGGCTGACGCTCCTCGCAGCATCGGATATGTACGCCACGCTCGGCGCCATCCATTACCTCGATATTCGGCCCGATCTCATCGTCGGCCGGGTCGCGAGCACAGCCGCCGGCATCGAGATTGGGCGCCAGATCACGGGTCTCCCCACGCTCAATCCCGTCGACCCCGCAGCGGCCGACCAGTTCGATGCCCTTCTGCGAGACGTGTTCCCTCGCGAACTCGCCGGCCGGCTTGAGAAGCCTGAATGAGCGCGCGGGCGTCATCGGGGTGACGGGCAGGCCACGCCCGGCGCACGGGTGCAGCACGGGTCAGGCTCGCGCTGCACCCGGGTAGCACGCCGCCCCGATTCCCGGCACAGCCGGAAGTGTAAACGCGAAGATAGAACCTCCGCCCGCGCGCCGCGCAGCCCAGATGCGCCCGTGCTGCATCTCGACCAGGCGGCGACAGACGGCAAGGCCGAGACCGGCCCCTTCCGCCTTCCGCTTCGCCCCAGATGCGCGAAAAAACGGTTCGAACAGGTGCTCGGCAAGCTCCGGGTCGATGCCTTCGCCCTTGTCGAGCACCGCGACCACGACGCCGTCTTCTTCCGCGCGGGCCTCGACTTCGATCGTCGCTGCCGGGTCACCGTACTTTTCGGAGTTGCCAAGCAGATTCAGCAGGACCTGTTCGAAGAGGCTCGCGTCGCCGTTCACGGGCGGAAGCGCTTCGTCGACGCGGATCTCAATCTGCCGGGAGGGGAACCGCCGGTGATGAATAGCCACCGTTCGGGGGATGAGCCGCTGAAGGAGAAGCGGCTCGAGGTTTGTCTCCGGGTCTTCCAATCGCGCGATGAGGAGCATGTTCGCGACCCGGCGGGCGAGCCGGGCGGCATCGTCACCGATCGTCTGTATCAGCTCGTCGCGGTCAGCACGGCTGAGCGCGTCCTCCCGTCTCCTCAGGATTGAGGTCGCGCTCATGATGGCCTGGATCGGGTTCCGGAGCTCATGCGAGACGAGGCCGACGAACTGGTCCTTTGCCTCGTTCGAACGGCGGAGGGCCGCTTCGTGGCTACGGGCGCGCATATAGAGTCCCAGGAAAACAAGCAGCCCAAGGTTGACGACCGCAAGCGACGAGACCGAGAACGCCATCATCTGCGCGCGCGTATCCGTCGATGAGGTGAGCGCAGCGATGTGCTCATTCTCGTCAGCGATCATCTCCCCGAGGATCTGGTGGCTGCGGTCGAGCGCCGCGCGATTGGCCAGGTCGCTGAGGTGGACGAGAGCGGCGGCGATGTCGCCCTCGGCGAGCTTCGCGTCTATCGCGTCGGCCAGGTGCCCCAGTGCCGCCGGCACGAGTGGCTGCAGCTCCGTCACACGAGCGGACTGGTACTTCACGCCGGCCGCGAGTGCCGTCAGCTCTGCAAGTCCCACCTCGGTTGAGGCAACCGCAGACCGGTGTTGTTCGAGGAAGGCTGGGTCCGCGGTGAAGACATACCGCCAGGCCGCCGTCTCTGCATCGCGCAGGGTGTTCTCGAGGGCCTTGCTGCCAAGGAGCACCTCGCGGCTGTGGGCGCGGCTGTCCACGTTTCGGTTGTAGTTGTCCAGGCTGGTAAACGACAGACCGATGGTGAGAACGGTGATAGCCACCACCCCCAACGCGCCGGCAAGCAACGCGGGCTGTAGGTGGCGGAATCTGGACTGGGAGATGATTCGGCCGATCACACGCACCTCCTGGATGGTGGGGAGTATCCACGAAACGACTAACCATTTCGCCCCTTTTGTCAGCATTTACTCTCATAAACGGGTGAACTGAAGGACCAGTCGGCTAGCGGGTGCGGACCATGTGGCCCGTGGGAAGGATGGTCCGGGTGGCCGGCTGCGCCAGTGGCATCCGGCTCACACGCTCGGCGCCCATGGCACCCGGTGCCCCTTCGAGTACCGCGCCGGGGCGCTACTCCAGGGCGCCGGTGCTCGCCGGGCGCGGGGCCTTCGGCGTGCGGCAGGGGCGGGAGGAGGCCGAGCGGCATGCCTCGCAGGTGCCGTAGAAGTCCACCCGCTGGCCAACCGTGGCAAACCCCCGGGTCGCACAGATCTTTTCGCGGAACCGTGCGAGCACATCGTCCTCGTCGTCGGCATCGATAATGCCGCCACATTCCACGCACACGAGGTTCACGTGCGGGGTGACATTCGTGTCGTAGCGCGTCCCGTTCGCGAAGGTGAGCGCCTGCACGAAGCCCTTCTCTTCGAGCATTGCGAGGGTGTTGTAGATGGTGCCGAGCGTGATGTGCGGAAAGCGGTCGCGCACCCGTTCGTAGACAACGTGGGCTGTCGGATGGTCGCTCGACGCTTCGAGGGCCTCGGCCACGGCGAGCCGCTGGGCAGTCACACGGATGCCCAGCTCGCGGAAGCTCCTGGCAAGCTTGCTGCGGTCCATACTCATAACTATTGGGTCTCCCGTGGCGGACAAGCAACACTTCTGGTCGCTCGCCAGGTGGCGAAAAGGCGCAATAGCGTCGCTACTCTTGCCCGCCAGATTGAAATCATTCTAAGCTAGAGGCGACTTTCCATGGGCTGGAAAATCGTCTTTCCAGCCCCGCCGTAGCGGCCCGCCAGCCCACATCTCTACCCCTATTGACCACGCCCGACCCGGGCTTGCAAAGCAACTGAGAGGAGAACCACCTACGTGCCCGATAAACAAGACACGATGAGCGTCAGCGAAAGCGAAGCCCCTGGGATCCCCTCGCCCGAGCCGAAGGTAGCCCAGCCGCGGACCAACCAGGACTGGTGGCCCAACCAGCTCGACCTCTCGATTCTCCATCGGAACTCACCCAAGGCCGACCCCCTCGGCGAAGACTTCAACTACGCCGAGGAGTTCAAGAAGCTCGACGTCGAGGCGCTGAAGCAGGACCTCATCGCGCTGATGAAGGACTCGCAGGACTGGTGGCCCGCCGACTACGGTCACTACGGTCCGCTCTTCATCCGCATGTCCTGGCACGCCGCGGGCACGTATCGCATTCACGACGGCCGCGGCGGCGGCGGCGAAGGCGCGCAGCGCTTCGCCCCGCTCAACTCCTGGCCCGATAACGTGCTCCTCGACAGGGCACGCCGCCTGCTCTGGCCGATCAAGCAGAAGTACGGCCAGAAAGTCTCCTGGGCCGACCTGCTCGTGTTCGCTGGCAACGTCGCCCTCGAATCGATGGGCTTCAAGACCTTCGGCTTCGGCTTCGGCCGCGAAGACATTTGGGAGCCCGAAGAGATCTTCTGGGGCTCGGAGGACACCTGGCTCGGCGATGAGCGCTACAGCGGCGACCGCAAGCTCCACGAGCCCTTCGGGGCCACACAGATGGGCCTCATCTATGTGAACCCGGAAGGCCCGGGCGGGGTGCCGAGCGCCCTCGAGGCCGCGAAGGACGTGCGCGAGACGTTCCGCCGCATGGCCATGAACGACGAAGAGACGGCCGCGCTCATCGCGGGCGGCCACGCCTTCGGCAAGGTCCACGGTGCGGGCCCGACCAGCCACGTTGGCCCGGAGCCCGAGGCTGCACCGCTGGAGCAGCAGGGCATCGGCTGGAAGAGCACCTTCCGCAGCGGCAAGGGCAGCGACACCATCGGCAGTGGGCTCGAAGGTGCCTGGAACTCCACGCCAACGCAGTGGGACAACAACTACATCGAAACCCTCTACAAGTACGACTGGGACCTCACGAAGAGCCCGGCCGGCGCCTGGCAGTGGACCCCCACCGACCCGGCAGCGAAAACGACCGTGCCCGACGCGCACGACCCCGAGCGGCGGTACGCGCCAATGATGCTCACGACCGACCTCGGGCTGCGCTACGACCCCATCTACGGCCCGATCACGCGGCGCTGGCTCGACCACCCGGAGGAGCTCGAGGAAGCCTTTGCGAAGGCGTGGTACAAGCTGCTCCACCGCGACATGGGCCCCGTCTCCCGCTACCTCGGTCCGTGGGTGCCCGAACCGCAGATCTGGCAGGACCCGGTGCCCGCGGTTGACCATGAGCTCATCGACCAGGCCGACATCGTGTCCCTCAAGAGCAAGCTGCTCGCCTCGGGCCTGTCCGTCTCACAGCTCGCTTCGACCGCCTGGGCCTCGGCGTCGACCTACCGCAACACCGACAAGCGTGGCGGCGCCAACGGTGCGCGCATTCGCCTCGCCCCGCAGAAGGACTGGGAGGTCAACAACCCGCTCGAGCTGGCGAACATCCTGCAAACCCTCGAAGGCGTCCAGCAGGAGTTCAACAGCGCCCAAACCGGCAACAAGCGGGTTTCGCTCGCCGACGTCATCGTCCTGGGCGGCTGCGCGGCCGTCGAGCAGGCAGCGAAGAACGCCGGGGTCGACATCACCGTCCCGTTCGCGCCGGGGCGCACCGATGCCTCGCAGGAGCAGACGGACGTCGAATCGTTCGAAGTGCTCGAGCCCATTGCCGATGGCTTCCGCAACTACATCTCGTCGCGGGCGCCGCTGTCGCCGGAGACCCACCTCCTCGACAAGGCGAACCTGCTGGCGCTCACCGCGCCCGAAATGACGGTGCTTGTCGGCGGCATGCGGGTGCTGGGCACGAACGCCGGTCAGACGAAGCACGGCGTCTTCACCGACCGTCCCGGCGTGCTCACCAACGATTGGTTCGTGAACCTGCTCACGATGGACAACGAGTGGTCGAAGGCCGGCGAAAACCTCTACGAGGGCCGCGACCGGGCGAGCGGCGCGGTCAAGTGGACGGCGACGGCGGCGGACCTTGTGTTCGGCGCCCATTCGCAGCTCCGTGCCCTCTGCGAGGTCTACGCAGCCGACGACGCCAGGGAGAAGTTCGTGCGCGACTTCGTGGCCGCGTGGAACAAGGTCATGAACCTCGACCGCTTCGACCTCGACTAGCCGGCCACGCCTCCTGGCAGGCCAGCCGAACCATCAACGACGCCAGCGCAATCTCCTGCGCTGGCGTCGTTTTCGTTACCCCGTTGACTTTGCAGCTACTACAAGGTTTAGGCTGGTTGAATGAACGTGAAGGCAGCGGCAAAGGCGGCCGGAATCTCACCCTCGGGGCTGCGCTGGTACGAAGCGATGGGAGTGCTCCCACCGGCTACCCGCAGCGCAAACGGCTATCGCAAGTACACCTCTGGCGACGTGAGCCTCCTTCGGCTCGTCCGCACGCTGCGCGCGCTCGGGCTGAGCGCCGCGGAGGCGGGACGGCTGGCGAAGCTGACCTTCGTAGGGGAAGCAGACGCCGACAATGAACTGGCTGCCGCGCTCCAGCAGCAGCGCGAGGCTATCGCCGAGCGGCGGGCCGACCTGGATTGGCTCGACGGGGAGCTGCGTGACCTCGAGGCCACATGGCGTGCCACCCGCACTCGAGGTACAGGCCACCAGCCGGCTGCGCCCATCAGCGTGCTGTTCCTTTGCAACGTGAATTCGGGGCGAAGCCAAATCGCCGAAGCGCTGCTCACGAGACTTGGCGGCGAGCGGTTCCGGGTGCAATCCGCAGGCAGCGAACCAGCGGCGGTGAGCGACATGGCCGTCGCCGTCCTCGCCGAGGTGGGCATCGACTGGCGCAAAGCTCGTGCGAAGCACATCGAGGAGGTCCCGGGCCCGTTCGACTACGTCATCTCCCTGGCCGATTCGATGCGAGAGTCGTGTGCCGCGATCAAGGGGCCCCACAGCACATTGCACTGGCACCTGCCCGACCCGGCCGGCGCCGGGGGACCACCCGAAGCGCGCATCGCCGCCTACCGGCGGGTCCGCGACGAACTCTCGCGCCGCCTTGTCCCATTTGTCGAACTCGCGCTGAGAACGGCAGCGACGGAACACACACCCCTGCTCGCGGAGGTCTCCAATGGATGAGATGGTCCACGTCCGGTACATGGTGAGCGACGTGCAGAAGTCCCTGCACTTCTACACGAGCCATCTCGGCTTCACGGTCGAATCCGACTACGCACCCGCGTTCGGCTCGGTGAAGCGCGGCAATCTGCGCCTGTTGCTCGCGGGCCCGCAGAGCTCGGCTGGCCGGCCCATGTCCGATGGCGCCGTTCCCGGCCCCGGTGGCTGGAATCGGATCCACTTCGTCGTCCCCGACCTGGATGCGGAGGTTGCACGCCTGAAGAGCGAAGGCTGCGAGTTCCGCAACGAGATGATCACCGGCCCCGGCGGTTCGCAAATCCTGCTGCTCGACCCTTCGAGGAATGTCATCGAACTTTTCCAGCCGGCTCGCTAGGCTCGCGCACGGACCTGTCGCATCACATCCTTCTTCCGGCCGATCCGGTGCACAATGTCCGGGGAGCCGAAGATGAACCAAGCGGCAGTGATCCTGGCGATTGTTGTGGCCCTTGTCGTGGTGCTCGGGGCGAGCGGCCTCTTCGCGACCCGGGCCTCCGTCGGGGGCGGCAGCTCCTACGCCGAGGCTGTGGAAGGAACCTTCCGCGAACCACCAGCAGACGGCTCGTCGGGGCTGGTGCACACCACGTACAAGAGGGAGGCCGGCCTCGGTTTGTTCGGCTGGGAGATCATCAAGTCGCGCTACGCGGCACAGGTGGCCTTTGTCCCACCGGCTGGCTGCGAAGTCCCGCCCAGTGGTGAGTTCGTTCCCGAGGGAGCCTGCGCGGGCGCACCGGCCCGGGGCCTCGTATCCGGCGGTGGAACAACGGCCGGCGGCCACGATCTCGTTATCGTCTCCGTCACCGTAAGCAAGGCGTGCCACGAAGCGCTCCGCGAGGCGAACGCCTCTCCCGTGAACAGACTTCCGTGGCCCTACGACCACCCGGCATGCCGTGACGACTGACGCCCGGCCGCGGCGCCTCAACAACCACTATCGGGCTGGATCGCGCACCAGCGTGCGATCCAGCCTGCACTATCCCTGCAACTGCAAAAGGAGTCCCCTGTGGCTGGTCTTCGCAAAGCTCTCAGCGCCCTGACGGCGGATAGTGACGGTTACCTCATCGAAGCCCCGGATGGTTGGAAACAAGGGCACACGCTCTACGGCGGCATCACCGCCGCGCTCTGTGCGCAGGTGTCTGTGTTGCGGTATCCCGGCCTGCCTCCGCTGCGTTCGGCCCAGTTCGCGTTCATCGGCCCGGCCGCCGGCACCCTGCGCCTCAGCGCCGAGAAGCTGCGCGAAGGCCGCTCAGCGACGGTCACATCGGTCGATTGCTTCGCCGGCGACGCAATCGCCGCACGCGCGCTCTTCACGCACGGGGCTGCTCGCGAGAGCCAGGTCGAGCACGACCTGACGCGTATGCCAGGGGTGCCAGGGCCGGCCGACTGCGAACCGTTCCGGCACGAGGAGGGCACCTCACCGGGCTTCTTCCACAACTTCGAAATGCGGCTCGCAGCCGGCACCCGCCCCCTCTCGCAAGATGCCAGCCCCGAATTCGCCGTCTGGGTCCGCCATGTGGATGACGAAGGGATCGACCCGGCAGTCTCGCTCCTGGCGCTGGCCGACGCGCCGCCGCCCGCGGCGATGGTGAGCTTCCCGGAACCCGCGCCGCTCAGCACGATGACCTGGTCGATCGACCTGCACCACCCGCTCACCGCGGGCGAATGGTTCCTGCTCCGCTCGGCGAGCGAGCAGTCGGCCAGCGGCTACTCGCTGCAGGCGATGGATGCCTGGAACGAAGAGGGAGTGCGGGTCGCCAGCGGCCGGCAGATGGTCGCGCTCTTCATCTGACCCACGGCGCCGCTACGTCGACGGCCCCCACGATGGCTGCACCTTGGAGTGGGCGTCATCGTAGCGCCATGAGGTCAGAGCAAATTCAACTTGCTCCGGCTTCCGCCGGGCGATGACATGCCCCGCCGCGGGGAAAGGGCCTCACCGGGAGTGGAGTTAGCTGGACTGCCGGCGGGGATCGGCGCTGCTGCCCGCGAACGGCGATGGATGCCCGCCCTGGGGACGTACTACGATCGGTTGGCCGTCGGCAGTGCGCAGCTCGAATTCTTCACGGCGGTATTCTTCGTCCACCTCCACCGTTTCGACCACGACTTTGCGACGGAGCAAAAGACGTTCGCGCTAGTCGAAGCGCGTGCGCTCCGTGGCGGTGACGTGCCCGAGCAGCGGCAGCGTCATCAGCGGCAGCGCGAGCCCGGCGATGAGGCCGGCGACCAGCGGCAGGATGAACTCCGGCGGCGGCAGCACTGAGCCCTCGCCGATGCGCGAGATCATGAGCGCCGAAACGGCAACGGCGATGCCGGCACTGACCACCGACACCAGCGCCAGCGGCAGCGTCGCCTCGGCCATCACCGTCCGGCGAAGCGCGCCCAGCGAGCACCCGGACATCCGCAGGAGCGCGAACGCCCGCCGCCGCGCGAGGATGCCCCCGGCGACGGCCATCGCCGCCGTCGCGCCCGAAAGCGCGAACGCCGCAAAAGTGCCGCCGTAGACCAGGTTTCGCATCGTGGCGAGACCGACCACGGCGCTGGCATCGAACTCCCCTGCGGCGTAGGTGAAGCCGGACGGGTGACTGCGAATGAGGGCGGTCCGAATCTGTTCGAAAGCACGGTCGCCCGGCCCCACCCCTTCCGGCGGCGCCACCATGAGCACGCCACCGGAGATATCGTCGAACCAGTCGAACGTGCCCGGCGGGACCAGCACGTCGGGCGTCCAGCTGCCCATGTTCGGCCCGGCGAAGACGTGGGCATCGGCGGGGATGGTGAAGCGCACCGGCGGCGCAGATGGCTGGTTGAGCCCGGCGGTGCCGCCCCCGACTTCGATGAGGATGGTATCGCCCGGTTGCACCATGCCGCCATCGCGAATGGCGACGCGGCCCCCGCAGCCACCGTCCATACGCACGATGCGCGCCAGCACATCGCAGTCCGCCTGCTGCACCGTGAGCCAGGCGCCGTCTTCCCCGGTGGCGCTCAGGAAGTTCATGGGCACGGCGACGGCGCCTTCGGAAAGCCCTTCGAGGACGGGGGCAGCATCCCACGGGTAGCTGGCCCAGAGGACGTTGGCGCGAAGGCCGGAGAGCGGTTCGGTCTGCACCTCCCGTTCGAGCGCGGCCGAGAGCGAGAGGAAGAGCGTGCCCGCGAACACCGCGAAGGTGACGCCCGAGACCGTGCGGAAGCTGGCGTGGGGGTCGGCGACGATGCGGCGGAACGCGAGAAGCGAGCTTCCGGAGCGTACCTTCGCCGCCAGCAGGCGCGCGGCCAACTGCCCGATCCACGTCCCGGTGAGCGCGACGCCGATGAGGATGAGCAAGACGCTCACCACGAGGCCGACCGTGGCGAACGCGCCACCGCCGCCCTCACCGGCAAGGTCCAGGGAGTACCACAGGAGTGCGAAGCCGGGCAGGAGGAAGAGGAACCCAATGGGCCGTACCTCCTTCCGGGCGGCACTCCGGCCCACGCCAAGCGGCGAAATCTCCACGTCGCGGAGACCCACGAACGAGGCAGCCGTGACCACGGCCGGCACCGCCAGCAACGCCAGCAGGCTCAACCCGTTGAGCGCGAAGTCGCCGGGGAGGAATGCCCGGCCATCGACTTCGACCTGCGCGACCACTGGCCGTGCCGCGAAGAAGAGCGCCAGGCCCAGCAGCACACCGGGTAGCGCCGAGAAGAGCGCTCCCCAGGCGACGATCCAGCGGACCTGCGCCGGGTCGGCGCCCGCGAGCCGGAACGCGGCCAGCCGGGCATCGCTCTCCTGCGCATCGAGCCGCGCCGCAGAGGCGATGAACATCGCGATCGGGAAGAGCATCACCACCACACCGATGATGATCACAACGCGGATGAAGAGCGTGAGCGCCGATTCGTGGAAGCCCGTCGGCAACTCGCGGTAGAGGACGCCGCGGTAGTTGTCCCCGTCGGCCGCCTCACCGCTGATTGCGACCAGTTCCCCGGCGTGGCTCAGGCCCTCGCGCGAAATCGTACCCGCGATCGTGTCGCCGTAGCGGTTCCCGAGGATCTCGGGGTCAGCCTCGATGAGCTTCGCCAGCGCCGGCGAAACGAACACCTCGCCTTCGCCGGGGATGCGCGGCAACCCGGGAGGCACGATCGCCTCGGGTGCACGCTGCACCACACGCACGTGGCTAATGG
>Ga0265293_10007430_pt1 | contig 16880 bp, 15 predicted proteins | sample Munlanlewell138R_FD_192505 | JGI IMG/M metagenome (GOLD analysis project Ga0265293, IMG submission 192505) | Leachate microbial communities from a municipal landfill in Southern Ontario, Canada - Leachate well 138R | ecosystem: Engineered > Solid waste > Landfill > Unclassified | place: Canada...
ATGAGATAAGGGAGGATCAGTATATTAAAAGAAAATATAGAAGAGAAAGAATTAAGGAGTTTTTAGATTTATAATTTACAAGTATTTTCTATCATACCCTTGACACGAGAGGGATCAGGCAAGACAATTGCGAGCTTTAAAACTGCTCTATTTTTATCTATCCGTGGTGGATTTGACAAAGTTATTTTTTTAGTGGACAGAAAAGAATTAGATAAAAAGACCAGCGATAATTTTAAAGCATATGCGTCCTATGAACCTATATCAGTAGATGACACAAAGAATACATATCAATGAAAAAAAACAGTTACTATTGTTTTGTCACTCTTATTTTCTGAAAAGACACGGTCCTCCCATCTTTTAGAAACTTAGCTCCTCCCTATGGATCCCTACGCTTAGGATTATCCCTATACAGATTAAATTAGTCAATTGAAAGGTACCGCCATAGCTCATAAAGGGCAGTGGGATTCCAGTGATAGGCATGAGACCAATGGTCATGCCTATATTTTCCCATATATGAAATAGAAACATGGCTGCAAATCCAATTACCATCAGTGATCCGAATAGGTCATTGGATTTTCTAGCAATCCTGATAAATCGTCCCAGCATAATAAAATATAGGAATATAAGCCCAAGTCCACCCATTAGCCCTAGTTCTTCTCCCACCACAGCAAAGATAAAGTCAGTTTGTTTCTCAGGTATATAGTTGAACTGGGTCTGGACTCCTTCAAATAGGCCCCTACCAAAAACCTTGCCTGAGCCAATGGCTATCTTTCCCTGATAGGCTTGGAGCCCTGTATTTGATGTATCCCTCTCAGGGTCAATGAAATTATATATCCTGTCTTTTTGATACTTATCCAGCCTAAACCACAGAAGGGGCAGGCTCAACAAACCAATTCCAAGGGCATATCCAATATACCGCCACTTAATTCCAGCAATAAATAGCATTGCCGCTATAAAAAATACAAAGACCATGGCAGTACCTGCATCTGGCTGCAGAAGTATTAGAACAACGGGAAAAAAGGCAAAAATCAAAATCTTTAGTATGGTAATAGGATCGTTTATATCCTCCTTATAGTTGTCTATAAATTTTGCCAGGGATATGATTAGGCCTATCTTTACAAATTCAGCAGGTTGAAATGTAACTGGACCAATGCTAAGCCAGGATCTAGAACCCCACTGTTCCTCGCCAAAACCAAATATGAGGACAGCTATTAATAATATATTTGATAAGAGGTAAATTGGTATATAAAGCTTACCTAGAAATTCATAGTCTAGTAAGACCAAGATAAGGACGACAAAAAAACCCAGACCCGTAGCGATAGCTTGGGTTTTTACATAATTGATAGTTTCTCTACTCAAGGTTGCACTCCTTATCATTATTAGACCGTATACAATTAAAAATATTACCGTTATTAGGAGTACAAAATCAAATTTTTTATAGGACTTTTTCTTTAGATTAAACATCAACAGCTTCCTCCTTGACTCTAAAGAATATTATAGCATATTTTTAAGCTTACAAATAGTTAAAAATAGATGACAATGTGTTATGATATTAGCTAAGGAAAGATTATTGGAAGGGAAATCAGATGAATAAATTAAATGAATATATTGTGGCAAAATCAAAGGAAGTGGGCATAGATATCTGCAAGTTTACAGATTCTTCCCCCCTTATAAATTTGAGGGCCCAATTACAAGAAAGAAAAAAAGAAGAAAAGATGACAGAATTTGAGGAGGGGGACATAGAAAAAAGGATAGATCCAAGGCTGACCCTTCCCTCCTGTAAGTCCATTATTGTTTTGGGAATATCCTATAATGTGGATTACAGTGAGAGACCAGACTACAAATTGAGGGGAAGGCTTTCCATGTCCTCGTGGGGTCAGGATTATCATAGGGTTCTCAAGGATAGAATAGAAAAACTCATAGGTGAAATAACTAAGGTAGGGGACTTCCAATACAAGTACTTTGTAGACACAGGTCCCCTGGTCGATAGGGAACTTGCAGTCAAGGCAGGACTTGGATATTATGGGAAGAATTGCTCAGTTATAAATGAGGAATACGGTTCCTTCATATTTATAGGCTATATATTGACGGATTTGGATTTAGACTACGATAGCCCAGTGGAAAGCCAATGTGGTGACTGCGACTTGTGTTTAAGGGCCTGTCCTACAGGAGCTTTGGAAGGGGCCGGTTCCCTGAATCCAAAGAAGTGTATATCATATCTAACGCAAACTAAGGAAGAAATACCAGTGGAATTAAAAAATAAAATGGGCATAAAAATATATGGCTGCGACACCTGTCAGTTGGTATGCCCTAAGAATAAGGTCGCAAAAAAATCAAGCCACAAAGAATTTATTCCCTATGAGACCAAGGGCTATATAGATTTGGAGGAATTGCTAGGTATGTCCAATAGCCAATTTAAAAGAAAGTACGGTCACATGTCAGGCAGTTGGAGGGGGAAAAATATCTTAAAAAGAAATGCCCAAATCATAAAGGATAATATTTTTTTAACAGAGTCACCCGAGAAATAAAAAAATTATGTTATAATATGTCTAGAGTTTTAAAACTAAATCAATGTAATAGGGGAGGTTTTATTATGTCTAATGTTCATGAACTGGGATTTTTGAAGGAAAAGATTGAGGAGCTTAAAAAAGATGGTGTGTACAGAAAACTGCCTGTTTTGGAGACTCCAAATCAAGCGGAGGTCACCTTAAATGGTAAAAAGGTCATCAATCTATCCTCCAACAATTACCTCGGCTTTGCCAACCATCCAAGATTAAAAAAGGCAGCTATTGAAGCTGTAGAGAAGTTTGGTGCAGGGGCAGGTGCTGTTAGGACCATAATAGGCAATATGTCACTACATGAGGATTTAGAAGATGTACTAGCAAAATTCAAAAGAGAAGAGGCTGCCTTTGTCTACCAATCTGGTTTCAACTGCAATGCTGGAACTATACAAGCAGTCACAGAGGCGGGGGATATAATTATATCAGATGAATTAAATCATGCCTCAATAATAGATGGCAGCAGGCTGTCTAAGGCGGCTAGAGGCATATACAAACATTCTGATATGGACAGCCTAGAGGCTGTACTCAAGGACGCAAGGAAGAACTACAGGAATATATTAATTATTACAGATGGCGTATTTAGCATGGACGGAGACATAGCGAAACTTCCTGAGATAGTGGAATTGGCAGAGAAATACGAGGCCATGACCTATGTAGATGATGCCCACGGCTCAGGTGTCCTAGGAGAAAGCGGCAGGGGCACTGTAGACCATTTTGGCCTCCATGGCAGGGTTGACTTTACCATTGGAACACTTTCAAAGGCCATAGGAGTCATAGGTGGATACGTGGCAGGGTCCAATACCATGTATGATTGGCTAAGCCATAGGGCTAGACCTGTGCTATTCAGTACCTCCTTGCCACCAGCGGCCATAGGTGCCATAATAGAGGCTGTAAATATGCTGATGGAATCCACTGAACATACGGATAGGCTTTGGGATAATGCCAAGTATTGGAAGTCAAAAATTGGTAGCCTAGGCTTTGACACAGGTCATAGTGAGACCCCCATTACGCCGGTAATCATTGGGGATGAAGCAAAGACCATGGAATTTAGCCGCAAGTTATTGGAAAATGGAGTATTTGTTTCAGGAATTGTATTTCCCACTGTTCCTAAGGGAACCGGTAGGGTAAGGTGTATGGTGACTGCTGCCCATAGCAAGGAGCAGTTAGATGAAGCGGCAAGGGTTTTTGAAAAAGTAGGTAAGGAAATGAATATTCTTTAATAATTTCAAAAAAACTACAAATAAAAGGCGTCTTAGACGCCTTTTATTATAAATTACCTAACCAAATCCTTCAATTTATGGTAGAATTTATTGGAGGATAAAAGTAGGGTCGCAAAATAAGTAATGTAGGTGATTATTTGAAAAATGGATTGTCCAAAGATGAAATAAAAATTGTTTTGGAAAAGCTGGAAAAGGAATTTCCAGATGCAAGGGCGGAATTGGATTTTACCAATTCATTTGAACTCTTAATAGCAACTATCCTGTCTGCCCAGTGTACAGATGTCAGGGTAAATATCATAACATCGGAACTGTTTAAGGACTTCAAGAGACCAGAGGACTATCTGAGCCTGTCAGAGGAAGAATTAGGCAAAATTATCAAATCCTGCGGCCTCTACAAGACCAAAAGCAAAAACATCCTGGCTACATGTAAAATCCTTATTGACAAGCATGGGGGGGAAATTCCCGATAGTATGGAGGAATTAACTACCCTTCCGGGAGTAGGTAGAAAGACTGCCAATGTAGTTTTGAGCAATGCCTTTAACCAGCCTGCCATAGCTGTCGATACCCATGTATTTAGGGTATCCAATAGAATAGGCCTAGCCAATAGCCAAAATGTCCTAGATACCGAAAGGGATTTGATGGAAAACATTGAAAAGGATATGTGGTCCAAGGCCCACCACCTGTTAATTTTTCATGGAAGAAGAATATGCAAGGCTAGAAAACCCTTATGCCATCTATGTCCCGTAGCCCAGCATTGTCTCTACTACAAAAAAGAAGTGAAATAAAAAAGAGGGGATAAAATGAAAGATAATTTAATATTCTCTTTAGACATAGGTACCAGAACCATAATTGGGATAGTAGGAGAATATATTGAAGATGACAAGTTCAGAGTCTTGGCCCATGCCATCAAGGAACACAGCAAAAGAAATATGTATGATGGACAAATCCACGACATTGAAGGAGTAACAAGGATAGTAAAGGAAATAGTAAAGGAATTAGAAGGGAAAACGGGTGAGGAGCTGAAGGTTGTATCCATAGCTGCTGCTGGCCGTGCCCTGAAGACATTCAGGATAAGAAATGAAAGATCTGTGGACAAGTCCAGAGAAGTGTCAAGGCATGATGTAGAGGCTTTGGAATTAGAGGCAGTTCAAAGAGCTCAGGAAGAAATAAACAAGCTCGAAAATGGGAACCTAAGATACTATAGCATTGGCTACTCAATCGTAGATTATTACCTAGATGACAGTAGGATGGAAAGGCTAGAAGGCCATAGGGGAGATGAAATAGCTGTAGATTTGTTGGCTACATTTTTACCCCAAATAGTCATAGAAAGCCTATATACAGTAATGGCCAAATCAGGTCTAGAAGTAGGCAGCATTACCCTTGAGCCCATAGCAGCCATAAATATAGCCATAAAAAAGGAATTAAGGCTTTTAAACCTTGCCTTGGTAGATTTAGGGGCAGGCACATCGGATATTGCTATTACAAAAGATGGACAGATTATTTCCTATGCCATGACCTCCACTGCTGGAGATGAAATAACGGAGAGGCTGGCAAAAGAATACCTATTGGATTTTAATAGCAGTGAAAGATTAAAGATAGGTCTAAGTAAGAAGGACCAGCACGAATTTACGGATGTAGTGGGTATAGCTCACAGCTTGACTAGGAAGGAGATAGTAGATTCGATTATAGATGTAGTTGAAAAGATAGCCAGTGAGATAAAGGATAGGATAATTGAATTTAATGGCAAGGCACCTAATGCAGTATTTTTAATAGGCGGAAGCAGCCAGATGCCCATGCTGAAGGAAATGATTGCAGACAAGCTGGAACTGCCAAGGGACAGGGTAGCCATCAGAGATTTATCCATATTGGATACAGTCCTTGGGCTGGAAGGGCTAGGTGGCCCGGATATGATAACCCCTGTAGGCATTGCCCTAGAGGCTACTGAAGAAAAATACAGGAACTTTATAAGGGTAAAATTCAACGGGGAAGAGGTACGAATATTTAATACAGATGACATTAAGATATCAGATGTCCTAGTTCTGACTGGATACGACCCTAAAAACCTCTTACCCAGCAGATCTCCTGATTTTGTTTATTATATAAATGGGAAAAGACGCCTAGTGAAGGGAAAAATGGGAGGCTATCCTCAGATACTGGTTAACGGAGAAATAGCTAATATCAAGACCAAGCTCACGGATAGGGCAGATATAGAGATAGTGCCTGGTGAAGTACCACCTATGCAGGCTCCAAGCCTATATGATTTAGTAGACGTCAAAAGACATGTATTCTTCCAAGGGGAAAAGATTGAACTAATCAGGCAAATTAAAATAAATGGACATATAGTTAGGCATAATAATCTACTGGAGCAGGAGTCCTATATAGAATTAGATGAGATAAGAAGACTAGAAGATTTAGCTATAGAAGTGGAAGGAGAGGCCAGTACAGGAGATTATCTAGTCAATGGAAAGGTGCAAGCACCTGACTATGAATTGCTTAATGGAGATATAATAAAGAAGCCTATGAGGGACAGTGCTAAAAAGGACGGGAAAAAGTCAATAAAACTAGTCATAAACAATGAAGAGACAGAAATATATTATAGCAAAGAAAAGTTTATTTTTGTCGATATATTTGACCATATAGATTTTGATTTAACTACATTAAAGGGGAAGCTAGTGCTTGAAATCAATGGGAGAGAGGCAGAATACATGGAGGAATTGAGGGAAGGGGATACGATCAAAGTCTATTGGGAATAGGGTAATCAATCCCGGCTTGGAGGCCACTATGAGAGGAAAAATAGTCTTGGCTATATCAGTGGCCCTGTTAGTAATTGCTATGGGTCTTGGTATGGGATTTTATGTTTTTAAAAATATACTGGATACTGACTTTATTTACAGAGGCGTGAAAATTGACGGCTACGATCTAGGAAACAAGACAGTGGAACAAGCCCTAGAATATTTGAGGGATAAAAAAGAAGCCAAGCTAGAAGGGAAACACATGGATTTACTCTATGATGACTGGATTTATGAATTGGAATTAAGGGATTTGGATTTTACCTATGATTATGCCAAGGCCCTAGGAGAGGCCTTTGGAGTAGGCAGGGAAGGAAGCTATATTCACAGGATCAGGACCATAAGGAGGGCTAGGAAAGGGGTAAATATCTCCTTGAAATCCTACTATAATGTAGATAAGATAAATGAAATAGTTAGCCATATAGCCAAGGAAATAAATAGAAATCCCCTAGATGCCCATATATATATTTCGGATGGAGAAATTGTCATTAGCGATGAAGAACTTGGTATAAGGGTGCTTGAGGATGAATTAACCCTCAAGATTTCTGATAATATATACCTGCTGGAAGATATAAGCATACCAGTGGAAAATCTTAAGACTAGGCTTACAAAAGCCTATTTGTCTAGAATAAATGGCGTCATAGGTGAGTATTCTACATCCTTTAAGGGTAGTAGTAATAGTAGAATAGAAAACATTAGCCTGTCTGCACAGGCAATCAGCAATTATTTAGTTTTACCGGGGGAAGAATTTTCCTATAATAATACTACAGGACCAAGGTCTATTGAGTCGGGATACAAGGAGGCCAATGTCATAATTGGGGGGGAATTGACCCCAGGACTTGGGGGTGGCGTATGTCAGACCTCCACCACCATGTACAATGCACTGCTTCTCTCAGATTTAACTATATTGGAAAGGCATCCCCATTCAATTCCTGCAAGCTATGTGCCTTATGGCCAGGATGCAGCAGTGGCCTATGGATACCTGGACCTGAAATTTAGAAATGATTTTGATTTTCCGATTCTTACCTATGCAGAGCTTGTAGGTGACAAATTAAATATTTACGTGTATGGAGACAAGGATGCTAGGGATTATGGGGTTAAAATCACAGCTCAGATAGTTGAAGTTATTAGGCCAGATACAGAGATTTTATTTGATATGTCCTTGGAGCCCAATGAAAGGGTAGATATTCAAAAGGGAAGAATAGGCTATAGGGTAGTTACCTATAAATCCATACTAAAAGATGGCGAGGAAATGTCAAAAGAATTAATAACAAAGGACCACTACAGGAAAAGAAACCACATATATAAAATTGGACCGGAATAAGATTACCTAAGGAGGAAGAAATGAGCGAGTTAGATGAGTTGTTTGACAAAAATGTGGAGTGTCCAGTATGTAAACATGTATTTACCACCAAAAAAATAAGGTCATCAAGGTTGAGAATAAAAAAAAGAGATGAGGATTTTCTAAATCATTATACTACTGAAAATCCAATAAAATATAATATTTTCGTCTGTCCAAATTGTGGCTATTCTTCTTGGGAAAGCAAATTTGATCAGATTAAGGGAGACCAGATAGGGATTGTTATAGATAATATATCTTCTAGATGGAATCCTAGAGATTTTGGTGGTGTCAGGACCAATATGGAGGCAATTGAAACATATAAGTTGGCTCTGGTAATTGGAATGCAATTGGAATGTACAAAGCTTGAGTTAGGAAATACATGTTTAAATATTGGATGGTTATACAGGTTAGAGGACAATAAGCCAGAGGAAAAAAGATTTTTGACCCTGGCCAGGGACAAGTTTATCGACGCCTACAATACAGAGTCCCTAAGCGGTACAAATATGGATGAAAGCAAACTATCCTATTTAATCGGAGAATTGTCCAGGAGGATAGGGGAAAAAGATACTGCCCTGCCCTGGTTTAATACCTGTTTAAATCTTACCTCCACTAGGTTAAACCCCGCTCTTGACAGCATGGCAAGGGAACAATGGAGGATATGCAAGGAAATGGAATAAGGACTAAAAGGCATTGAAATTTAATCTTCAATCTGATAAAATATAAATAGGCTTGAGGAGCTAAAATATTAGGCTCCCTTGACTACAAATTAATAGCTTTATAGGTGCTGTGTCGATAGATGCAGCTTAATAGGGAAAGTGGTGAAATACCACTACAGCCCCCGCTACTGTAAATGGGTACGAAACCAGCTATTTGCCACTGGGAAACTGGGAAGGCGCTGGGATTAGGATGAACCATGAGTCAGGATACCTGCCTATATTTAAGCCTCGGAGGGAGGGATGAGAGAAAATAAAACTTATCCTTTATAGGCATAAGTTTTTTTATTGTTTGACTGGAGGTTTGGGTTCATTTTAGCCCAAAAACAAGAGAATAGGAGGAAGGAAATGAGAAAGTTTAGAGGATTGGTATTTTTTCTACTGTTAATGATTTTGCTCTCATCAGTTGCCTGTACTGGCAAGAGCGGATTGGAAAATGAAACTAAAATTGAAGATATTAAATCAGGTGAAGTTCAGCCAATAGATGAGGATAAGAATTTTCCTATAGAGATTGAGGACATCTTTGGAAATAAGGAGACGATCGAAAAAGAACCTATGAAAATAGTTTCCTTAGCCCCTAGCAATACAGAAACCCTATTTGCCCTGGGTCTAGGTGATAGGGTCATAGGTGTCAGCTCCTACTGTGATTATCCGGAGGAGGCCAAAAGCAAGGAGATAATTGGGGACCTCAACGGAAACAATTTGGAAAGAATAATAGAACTAAACCCAGATCTAGTTTTGATATATGGCTATGGCAATGAAGATGAAAATAGGATAATGAGAGATGCAGGTATAAGGGTCCTAGGGTTTCGATCTGAATCTGTAGATGAGATAATCCACGATATTGAAACCATCGGAAGGGCAACTGGTAGGACCACAGAGGCAGAGGAATTGAAGGAGAGTATAATGGCCAAAAGAGATGCCATAGTTCAATTGGTAAAGGATGAGGAAGAAGTAAGGGTTTTTTATGAAATATGGCATGATCCCTTGATGGGGGCGGGAAAAGGCTCATTTATGGACGAACTAATAAACCTTTCCGGTGCTGCTAATATAGCTGACGACGCTGATGGGGCCTATCCCCAGTACGACTTAGAGCAGTTAATTGAGAGGGATCCAGAGGTTTATCTATCAGCCCACGACATGGAGGACAAAACAGTGGAAGCCATCAAGTCCAGGCCAGGCTACCAGGTCATTACAGCAGTGAAAAACAATAGGGTACATCTATTTTATGGCGACGATGCCAATCTAGTATCTCGGCCTGGACCTAGGATTGCTGAGGCCTTGGAAATAGTTGCTAGGGCCATATATCCACAATTATTTGAGTAAAGATGGGATTAAATTGAAAATTAATAAAAAGAGATATGGATTAATAATCCTGGTCCTGTCCCTTGTCTTGGTCCTGTCAATTGGATTTTTCTCAGTAATAGGGACAGCAAACATAAGGCCACTTGACGTACTAAGAATAGTACTATCAAAAATGCCCATAATAAATAAGCATATTGAAATCGAAGATTTACCTGATTCCTATGAGGCTATTATTTGGACTATTAGGCTTCCAAGGGTTTTGCTAGGAGTATTGGTAGGTGCCAGCCTTTCAATGGCTGGTGCCGCATTCCAGGGTTTGTTTAAGAACCCCATGGCTGACCCATATGTAATTGGTATTTCATCGGGGGCTGCCTTTGGAGCAACAATTGCCATTGTCTTTGGGATAAATATTTCCATTTTAAATATTTCTTCCATATCCATATTTGCATTTATTGGTGCTCTGGCAGCGGTTTTTTTGGTTGTCAATATGGCAAGGTTTAACCACAAGATACCCACTACGACCCTGCTCTTGTCAGGCATAGCTACAGGTCAATTTTTGACTGCTATCATGTCCCTATTTATGGTGATGAACAGCAAGGATCTTGCCAAAATCGTTTACTGGACCATGGGTACACTGGCAGGTAAGGGCTGGAAGCCCTTGGTAAGCATATCCATACCATCGATTATTTCTATGGTGCTGATGAATTTCTTTGTCAAGGACCTAAACATTTTGCTTACTGGTGAGGAATCTGCCCAGAGTCTGGGTGTGGATGTGGAAAGGGTCAAGACCTATATACTAATTCTGGGGACCTTTATGGTGTCCATGTCCGTTTCTATATCGGGAATAATTGGATTTGTAGGGCTTATAATACCCCATATGGTAAGGCTTGTCCTAGGGGCGGATCACAAGATTCTATTACCTGCATCTGCCCTGGTAGGTGGGATATTCATGATATCAGCAGATCTGGTAGCTAGGACTGTAATCTCCCCAATGGAACTACCAGTAGGTATAATTACTGCCCTATTCGGGGGGCCATTCTTCCTGTACCTACTAAGGGCTAGTAGAAAACAAGCCTAGAGAGGAGGGAAAGTATGTCTGTAATCGACGTGAAAGATTTACAATTTGGTTATAGAAGCGAAAAGGTCATTGACGACCTGTCCTTTATGATTAATAGGGCTAGTTTAGTGAGCCTAATCGGACCTAATGGCTCGGGCAAGTCTACTATCATTAAGCTTTTAAGCAATATATATAGGCCCTGGAAGGGGAAAATATTCTTAGAGGGTCAGGATATTAATAGCTACAAGAGGAAGGAATTGGCTAGAAAAATTGCCCTAGTCCCGCAAAATACAATAATAAACTATGAATTTACCGTAGAGGACATAGTATTAATGGGCAGGTACCCCCACAAGAAAAGATTTCAAAGGGAAGATGAAGAGGACCTTAGGATAGCTCACAGGGCCATGGAGGATACAAACACACTCCATTTAAAGGACAAGATTGTAACTGAGATTTCCGGAGGCGAGAGACAGAGAGTTATCATAGCCAAGGCCCTAGCTCAAAATCCCTCAATAATACTATTAGATGAGCCCACTGCACATTTGGATTTGAATCATCAAATAGAAGTACTGAACCTATTGAGAAATTTAAATAAGGAGAAGGGGACCACTATAATAATAGCCATACACGATATAAACCTGGCTACAATTTATTCTGACGAGATATTCATGTTGAGCAGTGGGAAAATAGTCGATAAGGGGAGACCTGAAGAGGTAATAACAAAGGGCAATATTGAATTCGTCTATAATCTAGAGGTAGCCATAGATAGGAATAAATATACCAATAGCCTTTCCATTACCCCAATTAATATATGAAGAAGATAAAAGCAAATTTTTTTGCTTTTTCTTTTTCCAAAATATATGTTATATTATGTAATTGAGAGGTGAGGTAAATGAAATATAAAATAATAGCCATAGACATGGATGGCACACTATTAAACAGTGTAAATATGGTTACTGAAAGGACCAAGGAGGCCATAGAAAGGGCTAGATCTTTGGGAGTACATGTGGTTTTATCCACAGGAAGAATGCTAAAATCAGCCCAATCCTATGCCTTGTCCCTGAATTTAAACAACCACATAATCGCCTGTAATGGTGCTATTTTAGTTGATGAAAATTCAAAGCCTATTTTCAAAAGGTCAATAGATAGAAAACTGGTGAAAGAGGTAGTAGATATGGCAAGGGAGAGGGATGTTTACTACCATTTCTATGACGAATCAAAATTTTATTCCCATACAAAGGTTGATGAGGTCTTTAAATTCTACAACGAAGGCAATGGAATGTCTAATATAGATATGCATATCTTTGACAATATTGGAGAATTAGTGGCTAGCGAAGATTTAAATGTCTACAAGTTTTTATTTATTGATGAGGACAAGGATAAGTTGAGGGGATTGAGACAGGAGCTAGATAAGCTTTCGGGGCTCGGTACATCCAGTTCTTGGCCAAATAATATAGAGGCCATGGTTTCAAATGTATCAAAAGGTCATGCCCTAAGGGAACTCAGTCAAATATTAGGGGTAGGGGCTGAAGAAATCATGGCCATAGGTGATAGTGAAAATGACATGTCCATGTTTGAATTTGCAGGTCTAAGGGTATCCATGGGAAATGGAGAAAATATCTTAAAGGAGATATCGGACTATATAACAGATAGCAATGACAATGATGGAGTAGCAAAGGCTATAGAAAGATTTGTACTAGGATAGGAGATGGGCAGATGCCGCTAAATATAGTTCTTGTGGAGCCAGAGATACCATCAAATACTGGAAACATAGCTAGGACCTGTGCCTTGACAGGGGCAATTCTTCACTTGGTTAGGCCCCTTGGATTTTCAGTAGATGACAAACAGCTAAAGAGGGCAGGGTTGGACTATTGGAATCTAGTAGAGATTCATTACTACGATAGTTTTTTTGAAGTGTTAAATAAATATCCGGATAGGGAATTTTACTATGCAACGACAAAATCAAAACACAGGTATACAGAGGTCAAATACAAGAATGGGGACTTTATAGTTTTTGGCAAGGAAACCAAGGGCCTGGCAAGTGAAATTTTAGAGGGAAATTTTAATAAGAGCATAAGGATCCCCATGAGGGAGAATATAGCCAGATCCTTAAACCTCGCCAATTCAGTTAATATTATCTTGTTTGAGGCCCTTAGGCAATTGGATTTTCCAGATATAAAATAGCTAATTACTAGGAGGAAAAATATGAATATAGCACTGCCAGTGCTCGGAGGACTTGGATTATTCCTATACGGAATGAATTTAATGGGAACGGGTCTGCAAAAAGTCGCAGGAGATAAGTTGAAAAAGATAATAGGCGTACTTACAAATAACAGATTGGTTGGCGTTATAATAGGTGGCTTGGTAACCATGGTTATACAAAGCAGTTCTGCAACTACAGTAATGGTAGTTGGCTTTGTAAATGCAGGTTTGATGTCCCTATATCAGGCTGTAGGAGTCATAATGGGGGCCAATATAGGTACTACAGTGACAGCCCAGCTAATAGCCTTTAAACTGACTGACTATGCCCCCTTGGCAGTTACCATTGGGGTAGGTATCTGGATTGCAGCCTCCAAGAAAAAGGCAAAAAACCTGGCTGAAGTCCTAATCGGTTTTGGTATACTATTTATAGGCATGGATATGATGGGGACAGGACTCAGCCCCTTGTCAAACATGCCTATATTTAACAGGATTATCCTGAGCCTTAGAAATCCTTTTTTGGGTATGCTGGTAGGCTTGGGCCTTACAACCATAGTCCAAAGCAGTAGTGCCTCTATAGGGCTATTGCAGGCCTTTGCAGGCCAGGGTCTTATAGACATGAATATTGCCTTTCCCATCCTATTTGGTGAGAACATAGGAACTACGACAACGGCCCTAATATCATCAGTGGGGGCAAATAAGACGGCCAAAAGGGCAGCAATAATACACTTTTTATTTAATTTGATTGGTACACTAATATTCATGTTTGTTTTAAGAAATATTATAGAAATACTGGTGGTGAAACTATCTCCAGGTGATGTGCAGAGGCAAATAGCCAATGCCCACTCCTTGTTCAATATAATCAATGTACTCATTCAATTGCCCTTTGCAAATCTACTGGTAAGGGCTGCAAATGCCATAGTTCCGGGAGATGATGAAATTGAGAGACAGGCGGCCAAGTTCTTGGATACTAGGATTATTGAAAGCCCTCCAATTGCTTTGGGGCTTGTAAAGATGGAGATTATTAGGATGGGTGAACTGGTCGAAGAAAACCTTGAAAGGTCTAAAATCGCCCTCATAGAAGGCAAATTCAAGGAGATAGAATTTGTCCTGGAACAAGAACAGACCATCAACAAACTGGAAAGGGAGATTACAGACTACCTAGTAAGTCTGTCCAATGCACCCTTATCCGATGGAGAGCATGGTGAAGTGAATATTTACTTCAATATTATAAATGACATCGAAAGAGTAGGGGACCACGCAGAAAACATCGTTGAATTAGCTGAGGAAAGAATAGACAATGACTATCCTTTTACAGGGCAGGCAGTTGAAGAATTAAATGAGATATTTGGCAAGGTTCACGAGGCACTCATAAAAGCCATGAAGGCATTTGATGAAAATGATAAGACATTAAGTAAAGAAGTATTAGAGCTTGAGGACCAAGTCGATAGACTGGAAAGACAAAATAGATCCAACCACATAGATAGGTTAAATAAAGGACAATGTATGACCGGGTCAGGTATAATATTTTTAGATGCCATATCCAATCTAGAGAGGATGGCAGACCACTCCTCAAACATTGCAATGTATGTCCTAGACAGCCCTAAATAAATTTTAAAAATATTTATTTTACCACTTGTATATTTTTCCCTAATGTAATATAATATCCCTAGAGTGTTAAATTAATGACAATATTGTCTGGATGAATAATGCGGAAGAGACTATTTTATAGCGCCGAAGGGGTAAGTAGGGAATTGCCGATTTCCTGTGAAACTCTCAGGCAAAAGGACCGCATTGTGACAGAACTCTGGAGAGCGAAGCACCGAAGGAGCAATCCTATAGAATAGGAGAATCTCTCAGGTTAAAGACAGAGTAAATGGGCCTAGACCTATTTATTCTGTTTTTTTTATTCCAATAAAAGAATGACTACAAATATTTGATTTTTGTAGGGATTTAGGGCATAATTAAATTAGTATGAATATGGATTAACTTGGAAAAGTAATCTTATTTTTAGGAAATAAAAAGCCCTTATGAGAATACTATAGAAATAATTGGGTATAGATAGAAGGGTATATAATACATTTTTAAAGGAGGAAGATAGGCAAATGGTTTATGATGTAGTCATTATAGGCGCAGGACCTGCAGGTTTGGCAGCGGGGCTCTATGCATCTAGGGCAAGGCTAAATACCTTGATTATTGAAAAAGAAGGGGAAGGCGGTCAGATAGCAAGTACAGATGAAGTTGCCAATTACCCCGGTTCAATTCAAAATGCCAGCGGCCCATCTCTTGTTGCTAGAATGGTGGAACAAGTAGATGAATTCGGTGCTAAAAGAGTAATAGATGAAATTAAGTCTGTCGAGCTTGAGGGCAAGATAAAGATTTTAAGGGGAGCCAATGATGAATATCAGGCAAAAACAGTTGTCATAGCAACGGGAGCTGTTCCAAGGCCAATAGGATGTCCTGGAGAGAAAGACCTAACCGGTAGAGGGGTTTCCTACTGTGCAACATGTGACGCTGCATTCTTTGAAGACCTAGAGGTATATGTGGTTGGAGGCGGAGATACAGCAGTAGAAGAAGGTATGTATCTGACAAAGTTTGCTAGAAAGGTCACTGTAATACACAGGAGAGACGAACTAAGGGCTGCAAAGTCCATACAGGAAAAAGCTTTCAAAAATGAAAAGATGGCCTTTATGTGGGACAGTGTGGTAACAGAATTAAAGGGCGACGGCCTATTGGAATCCATGGTAGTTAAAAATGTAAAAACTGGCGAAGAAAGAGAAATCCTCGCAGACGAAGATGATGGAACATTTGGAGTCTTTGTATTCATAGGATTAGATCCTGCAACTAGCTTGTTTACAGGGCTCGTAGAGATGGAAAATGGATACATTAAAACAGATGAAAACATGAAAACTAATATAGCTGGGGTATTTGCAGCAGGGGACAATAGGGTAAAATCCCTTAGGCAAGTGGTTACAGCCACTGCAGATGGTGCCATTGCAGCAGACCAGGCGGAGAAATATATAAGCGAAACATTTGAGGCGTAGGCTGCTTAGAAAATAAAACTAGGAGGTATACTATATGTTAGAGCTCAACAAAGAAAATTTTGAGGCTGAAGTACTAGAAGCAGAGGGATATGTTCTTGTAGATTTTTGGGGACCTACATGTGAACCTTGCAAGGCCTTGATGCCCCATGTTGAAGGCTATAGCGAAAAATATGGAGACAAGATTAAATTCGCATCTTTAGATGTTACACAAGCTAGAAGATTGGCCATCAGCCAAAAAGTATTGGGCTTGCCAGTCATAGCCATATACAAGGGTGGGGAAAGAATTGATGGGGTAGTTGCAGATGGAGCAACAGCTTCAACTGTGGAAGAGATGATTAAGAAATACTATTAATTAGATTTTAGTTCTGGTATCCAGAATTAAGATATAGGTACTTGTTAAAATAAGAGGAGGTGAATTTATGCGTCTGGAATTAGGCCATGTGCTAATTAAAGATGTACAATTTGGTTCAGAAACCAAAATTGAAAACGGGGTGCTTTTCGTTAACAAAGAAGAATTGCTAAAGTTAATAAGAGAAGATGAGCACCTTGCATCGGTAGACGTTGAGATTGCAAAACCTGGTGAAAGTGTTAGGATTACACCTGTTAAAGATGTAGTCGAACCTAGGGTTAAGGTGGAAGGCCCAGGGGGA
>Ga0265293_10007431_pt1 | contig 16880 bp, 15 predicted proteins | sample Munlanlewell138R_FD_192505 | JGI IMG/M metagenome (GOLD analysis project Ga0265293, IMG submission 192505) | Leachate microbial communities from a municipal landfill in Southern Ontario, Canada - Leachate well 138R | ecosystem: Engineered > Solid waste > Landfill > Unclassified | place: Canada...
GCCGATAGACGACGATTACGATCCGGCCGAGACCGCCCGCATGTTTCAGGTCGCGCCCGCTCCCAGCAATCTGCCGCCGGGACAGATCGCGGCGCGCATCAAGGATGTCGCGCAATTGCAGAGCGCCCGCGATAACCAGCTCGTCGGCTACGGCCTCGTCATCGGCCTTGCCGGTTCCGGCGACACGCTGCGCAATTCGCCCTTCACCGAGCAGTCGATCCGCGCCATGCTGGAAAATCTCGGCATCGCCACCGAAGGCGGCAGCGCACGCGCCCGCAACGTCGCCGCCGTCATCGTCACGGCCAACATGCCGCCCTTCGTGCAGTCCGGCGCGCGCATCGACGTGACCGTCTCGTCGATGGGCGACGCCACCTCGCTGGCCGGCGGCACGCTGATCATGACCCCGCTGAAAGCGGCGGATGGCGAGATCTATGCGGTCGGCCAGGGTCCGGTGATCGTCTCCGGTTTCAACGCGCAGGGGCAGGCCGAGCAGGTGACGCAGGGCGTTCCGACCGCCGGCCGCGTGCCAAACGGCGCCATCGTCGAGCGCTCGGTCGCGGCCGAATTCGGCGATCAGGCCATTCTTACCCTGCAATTGCGCAATCCCGATTTCTCGACCGCGGTGCGCATCGCCGACGCCATCAATGCCTATACACGCCAGCGTTTCGGGGCTCGCGTTGCCGCCGAGCAGGATGCACGCACCGTCTCCATCCGCAAGCCGAAGAACATATCGGTCGCCCGCTTCTACGCGGAAATCGAAAATCTCGTCATCCAGTCCGACACCCCGGCGCGGGTGGTTATAGACGAGCGCACCGGCACCATCGTCATCGGCAATCAGGTGCGCATCTCGCGCGTCGCCATCAGCCACGGAACGCTGACCGTGCGCATCACCGAAGCGCCGCGCATCGTCCAGCCGGAACCCTTCTCCAAGGGTGTCACGGCAGTGGAACCCGACACCGCGATCGGCATCTTCACGCCCGATGCGCGGGTCGCCATGCTTGACGGCCCCGATCTGCAAACGCTCGTTTCAGGGCTCAATCGCCTTGGTGTGAAGCCCGACGGCATCATCGCCATCCTGCAAGGCATAAAGACCGCCGGCGCCCTTCAGGCCGATCTCGTGGTGCAATGACCATGTCCGTGATCAAACCCCGCCCTTCTCTCCTTCTTTGCGCAGCGCTCGCCACAACACTGATTGTTCCGGCGACAGCGGCTGAAATCCGTCAGGTGCTGCCGGGCGCGCCGGAGACGGTCGCACCTCAGGAACTGGAGCGTGAGGCTGCCCCATCACCCGCCGCCGCGGCCGCACTGTCCCCCGCGCCGGCTCCTGCCCCTGACCTCGACCGGGACGCCAGCGAGGTGCAGCGCTTCTGCTCCAACATCGCCGATGCCGCGCGCGACCGCCGCTACGCGCTGCAGGCCGAAGAGCTGAAACAGTTGCAGGGCGAGGTCGACAAGCGCATCAGGGCGCTGGAAGACAAGCGGGCCGAATATGAGACATGGCTCAAGCGCCGCGAGCTGTTTCTCGCCCGCGCCGAGGAAAGCGTCGTCTCCATCTATGCCGGCATGAAGCCCGATGCCGCCGCCGAGCGTCTCGCCATGGTCGAGACGGATCTGGCCGCAGCGATCCTGATGAAGCTGGACGCCCGCAAGGCCAGCGTCATTCTCAACGAAATGAACCAGAAGGCCGCGGCCATTCTCACCAGCGTCATGGCCAGCGCAGCACGCAGGACGGACCCCTCATGATGCGAAGGCTCGCACTCATCCTCGCTTGTTCGGCATTGGCCGGCTGCGCCACGGACCTGCGCGAGGTCAACAAGGAGCCGGCTCTCTCTCCGGTCGGTTCCGGCATCGAGGGCGGCAGCGTCTCGGTCTACCAGTATCCGGAAACGCCGGCCAAGCCGGTCAAGCGCTTCTCCTTGTGGGACGATCGCCAGAGCCGCCTGTTCACCGATCCGCGCGCGCTGCGCGCCGGCGACATTCTCACCGTCAACATCAAGATCAACGATCGCGCCCGCTTCAAGAACCAGAACGACCGCAGCCGCACCGCCAGCCGGACACTGGGTTTCGAGGCCGATGTCGGCTGGGACGGATCCTCGACCGGCGGTTCCGGCGATGGCAGCCTGAAATCGAAGACCGTTACCAACGCGGACGGCGCGACCGAACGGTCGGAGACCATTACGCTCAACGTCGCAGCCGTGGTGACGGAAGTGCTGCCCAACGGCAATCTGATGATCAAGGGATCGCAGGAAGTGCGCGTCAACGCCGAGCTGCGCGTGCTGCATATCGCCGGCATTGTGCGCCCATCCGACATCGGCGCGAAGAACACCATTTCCTACGAGCGCATTGCCGAAGCCCGCATCTCCTACGGCGGACGCGGGCGCATCTCCGAGATCCAGCAGCCGGCCTATGGCCAGCAGATCCTGGATCAGGTCCTGCCGTTCTAGGGAAAACACCATGGCGATGGCAGATACCGCACCCGCACCGACGCAGAAGGGTCCGTCGATCATCCTCCAGATCGCGATGCTGGCCGGTCTCACAGTCGCGGCGCTCGGCATCGGCTGGGGTGCGGGCGTCTATCTGAAGAGCCAGCAGCCACAGGCGCCGCAACCACCCGCCGCACAGACGGCATCCCAGCCAGCTATCGCCACGTCCGGCCTGAAGCTGATCACGCAGGACCTGCCGCCGATCACCACCAACATGGCAGCTCCCATGGACATATGGGTGCGCATGGACGTTTCACTGCTAATCGAAAAGGAATTGCCGACAGAGACGGCCGCGATGGTCCATCAGGATCTTCTGGCCTTCATGCGCACCCTGAAGATGCATCAGGCGGAAGGCCCGAGCGGACTCCAGCACCTCAAGGCGGACCTGCGTGAGAGAGCCATGCTGCGCACTGACGGCAGGGTCCGCGACGTGCTGATCAGGACGCTCGTATTCGAATGAAAACGCCTGTTCGAGTGAAAACTTCGGCACTTGCCGGCACAGTTCTTGTGGCCGTCGCAGGCCTGTTTGTCATGACCGGCAGCGCGCTGGCGCAGCAGATCGATCTCGGCGGCATCGGCCAGATGAGCGGCTCCACGGTTGGCACCATCATCCAGATGTTCGGCCTGATTACCGTGCTGTCGGTGGCGCCCGGCCTGCTCATCATGGTGACGAGCTTCACCCGCTTCATCATCGCTTTCTCGATCCTGCGCGCAGGCATCGGCCTGCAATCCACCCCCGCCAACCTGATCCTGATCTCGCTGTCGCTGTTCATGACCTTCTATGTCATGGCGCCCACCTTCGACCGCGCCTGGAACGAAGGCGTCCAGCCGCTGATGGACAACCGGATCGAACAGGCCGAGGCGATGGGTAAGATCGCCGATCCGTTCCGCACCTTTATGCTCGAGAATGTGCGCGACAAGGATTTCGACCTGTTCGCCGACCTTGCCCGCGAGCGCGGACAGACCGTGTCGCGCGAAGAGGTCGACCTGCGCATTCTGGTGCCGGCCTTTATGATTTCCGAGATCAGGCGCGGTTTCGAGATCGGCTTCCTGATCGTTCTTCCCTTCCTCGTCATCGACCTGATCGTGGCCACCATCACCATGGCCATGGGCATGATGATGCTGCCGCCCACCGTGGTTTCCCTGCCGTTCAAGCTTCTGTTCTTCGTGCTGATCGATGGCTGGAACCTGCTTGTCAGCTCGCTGGTGCGATCGTTCAGCTGAACCGAAAAAAGCAGCATTTACCATCTGTTAACCATGTTGCTTATGCTTTTCGAAGCAACTTTCCGCCATAGTTCCGGAAATGGCGGGTGATCGCGCTTAGCAGATCATTGGCATGATGCCGTACCGTCATACCGGTCGACCCGGTATGTCAGATTTCCAGTAAAATCAGGGTATGTGTATCCATGGCCAGTATCATGACCAATTCCTCGGCTTTGACCGCGCTTCAGAGCCTGAACGCCACCAACAAGGCGCTCGAGACCACGCAGAGCCGCATTTCCACCGGCTACCGCGTTGCCACCGCTTCCGACAACGCCGCCTACTGGTCGATCGCCACCACCATGCGTTCGGACAACAAGGCCAATTCGGTCGTTCAGGACTCGCTCGGCCTCGGCGCCGGCAAGATCGACACCGCCTACACGGCCATGAACAAGGCCATCGAGGTGGTCGACAAGATCAAGGAAAAGGTTCTGCTGGCCAAGACCGCCGGCACGGAAGACCGCGCCAAGATCCAGGCCGAGATCGCCACCTATCAGGCCCAGCTCAAGGACAATATCGGCGGCGCCAACTACGCCGGCTCCAACCTGCTGAAGACCGATTCCGCCGGCACTGCCACCCAGCTGAACGTCATCACCTCCTACAACCGCGATGACACCGGCGCCGTCACCACCGGCACGATCGACGTCGATTTCAGCAAAACCCGCCTGATCGACAGCAACCCGACCGCTGCCGATGCCCGCACCGGCACGCTCGACAAGGACGGAACGGCCTCGACCAAGAGCATCCTCAACCTGAGCGTTTCCGATCTGACCGGTGTCACAGGCTACACGGCCGGCGACGTCTCGACCGAGTCGGCAGCCTTCGACAACATGCTGACCGACATCGAAAAAGCTCTCAGCTCCATGTCGACCGGTGCTGCCGAACTCGGCGCCGCCAAGGCCCGCATCGACCTGCAGTCCTCCTTCGTGTCGAGCCTTTCCGACTCGATCGACAAGGGTGTTGGCCAGCTCGTCGACGCCGACATGAACAAGGAATCGACCCGTTTGCAGGCCCTTCAGGTCCAGCAGCAGCTCGGTATCCAGTCGCTGTCGATCGCCAACGGCAACTCGCAGCAGATCCTGTCGCTGTTCCGCTAAAAGCAGTCCGGCCACGGCCGGAACTCTGAAAACTGAAAGGCCGCGCTTCTTCGCAAGCGCGGCGTTTCTTTTTCTGCCACCCCACGCTGCCGGCTTTAATCGTCTGTTAACCACGAATTCGTAATTATGGTTAACCGAAAGTTTCGCCACGTGGCGAACGGAACGCCTGTTGACCGAGGGGTAGCACCAGTGTCGAGCATCATGACGAATGCATCCGCAATGACGGCTTTGCAAAGCCTGAGCGCGACGAACAAGGCTCTCGAGCAGACACAAGCCCGTATATCGACGGGCTATCGCGTCGCGGACGCCAGCGACAACGCCGCCTACTGGTCGATCGCCACCACCATGCGCTCCGACAATCAGGCCAATTCCGTGGTTCAGGATGCACTGGGTCTCGGGGCCGGCAAGGTCGACACCGCCTATACCGCGATGAATTCCGCGCATACGGTTGTCGACAAGATCAAGCAGAAGGTGCTGCTCGCTAAGGCTTCGGGCGTCGAGGAGCGCGCCAAGATCCAGGCCGAGATCGACACCTACGTCGCCCAGCTGCGTGACAGCATCGGAGGCGCTTCCTATGCCGGCTCCAACCTTCTCCAGACGACCGGCGCCACCGGCAAGGTTTCGATCATCTCGGCCTATAACCGTGATTCCGGCGGTGCGGTCTCCACCACCACCATCGACATCGAATTCACCAATATCAGGCTGATCGATTCCGGCGTGACGCCACCCGCCGCGGGAACAGGCATCCTCGACACGACGGGCACCGCCTCCGGTGTGTCGATCCTCAACATCGACCTGAACAACCTTGGCGGCGTGACCGGTACCGACGAATCCACCAAGTTCGACAATCTGCTCACCGACATCGAATCGGCTCTGGGCAAGATGACCAATGCGGCGGCAGAGCTTGGCGCTGCCAAGGCCCGCATCGACATGCAGAAGGATTTCGTGTCCAAGCTGATGGATTCCATCGAAAAGGGCGTCGGCCAGCTTGTCGATGCCGACATGAACAAGGAATCAACCCGCCTTCAGGCGCTTCAGGTCCAGCAGCAGCTCGGCATCCAGTCGCTGTCGATCGCCAACACCAATTCGCAGAACATCCTCGCCCTGTTCAAGGGCTGACGGTAAACGCCCCACTCCGGCATGAACGGGCCGCTGCACAGGCGGCCCGATTTCATTTTCGCACAAGCTTCGGCAGCTAGGCTCTGAACGGGCCAATATGCGGGAGCCGTGGGGCAGTGCCGGAACAAATCCAGACAATCATCGAAAACCTCAGGGGTTTCGGCACGAAGCGCCTGGCGCTGATGGGCGCCATGGCAGCCGTGATCATGGCTACGATCGTGGTCGGCTCGATCTATCTGAACCGCCCCGCCTTTGAGACGCTCTATGTCGGGCTGGAGCGGCAGGACGTGAGCCAGATCGGCATGGTTCTGGGCGAAGCCGGCATCGCCTTCGATGTGGGCGCTGATGGCACCAGCGTGCTGGTGGCGTCCGGCAACACCGCGCGTGCTCGTATGATTCTGGCCGAAAAGGGCCTGCCCAACAGCGCCAATGCCGGCTACGAGCTGTTCGACAATGTCGGATCGCTCGGCCTCACCTCCTTCATGCAACAGATTACCCGCGTTCGCGCACTGGAAGGTGAAATCGCCCGCTCCATCCAGTCGCTGGCGGGCATCAAGGCGGCGCGCGTTCACATCGTCATGTCGGAACGCGCCAATTTCCGCCGCGAAGAGCAGCAGCCATCCGCCTCGGTGGTGATCCGCTATGCCGGAACCGACGGCAGCAAGACAGCCCGTTCGATCCGGCATCTGGTTGCGGCCGCCGTTCCCGGCCTCGGCGCGGAAAAGGTGACCGTGCTTGATTCCGCCGGCAACCTTCTGGCTGCTGGCGACGACCCTTCCAACACCAGCGCAGTCCGCTCGCTGGGTGTGGAGCAGACTGTCGAGGCCCAGATCGAGGACAACATCCGCCGCGCGCTGACCCCCTATCTCGGCACCGACAATTTCCGCGCCAGCGTGAAAGCCAACGTCAACACGGATACGCGCCAGATCGAGGAAACCATCTTCGATCCGGCCTCGCGCGTGGAGCGTTCGGTTCAGAGCGTGCGCAATAACGAGGCGAGCAGCCAGCGCCAGACCGCCTCTCCGACCAGCGTCGAGCAGAATCTGCCTGAAACGCAGGCGGTCAGCTCCGACGGGCCGCAATCGAGCTCGCAGAACGACCGGCGCGAGGAAATCACCAATTACGAGATCAATTCGCGCCGCGTCGCCACCATCTCGAACGGCTATACGGTCGACCGCATGTCAGTCGCCGTGGTCGTCAACCAGCACCGGCTGCTGTCGATTCTCGGAGAAAATGCAACGCCTCAGCAGTTTGAGGAGCGCGTGGCGGAAATCCGCAAGGTGGTCGCATCGGCCACCGGCTTTGATGAAAAGCGCGGCGACGTCATCGACGTGTCGGCGGTGGAGTTCATCGATGGTCTCGATGGCGAAGCCCTGCCTCAGCCCGGTGTCATGGATGCCATGGGCAAATACACCGGCACCCTCATCAATGCGACGGCTTTTGTGGCCGTCGCCTTCCTCGTCGCCTTCTTCGGCCTTCGGCCCATGGCGGCTGCCTTGACTGCGAAGCCTGCGACAGCCCTTGCAGCCCCGAGCTTCGAGGACGTGCAGCGCTCGCTGCCGACGCCCGACATGGCCGCCGGCGCAGAAGAGCCGCCCGCGCTCACCAATATGGGCGCAACCTCCCCTGCCCCGATCGACGACATCAGCCGCCGGCTTCGCCCCGCCCCGCAGGAGCGCCTTGCCCGTATGGTCGACCTCAATGAAGAACGCACCGCCCAGATTCTGCGCAAATGGGCTGCCGCTGAAGCAGCTTCCACCGTTTCAGAGGCTGCCGCCTGATGTCCGCAGCCGCTCTCTGGGATTTCCTGCCCGATTTCGGCCGGTCCAATGACAACGCCCGGCATGAACCTGTTCATGCCCCGGCCGAAGCGCGGGTGGCCGCGCCGGACGTCGATGCGCTGATCGCTCAGGCGGTCTTCCGGGCAGAAGCAGAGCTTGGAGAACGCATGGCGCAGGAACATGCGGCCCAGCTGGCAGTGGAACGCGCAAACGCAGCGCTTGAGGCGCAGGCCCTCCTGCAAAGCCTCGGCACCGACCTCGGCGAACTTGTCTCGGCGCGCATGGACCAGTTGCAGGATCAGCTGTGCGAGGCGATGGGCGCGGCCGCTGCCCGCACCATAGGCGGCGTGCTCACAGAAACGCTGCGCGAGCGCTCGCTGGCCGAGCTTGCGAGAACGGTCGCCGCCACGCTTGCTGATACAGAGACCATGCGCATTGAGGTGCGCGGCCCCGCCCATCTGTTTGAAACCTTCAGCAAGATGCTGGGAGACCGCGCCGGCAGGCTGGCCTTCACCGAAGCCCCCGGCTTCGACCTGACCGTTTCCATCGATGAAACCGTCATCGAAACCCGCATGAACGAATGGTCGGCGGCACTCTCCGGAATGCTGTCATGAGCAGCAACGAGACCACCGAAGCACGGCAGGAAATCATCATCGTGCGGCGCAGGCACGATGAGGATGAAGCCCATCACGGCGGCGTCTGGAAAATCGCATTCGCCGATTTCATGACCGCGATGATGTGCTTCTTTCTGGTCATGTGGCTGATCAATGCCGCCAATGAACAGACGCGAGCGGCGGTGGCGAGCTACTTCAACCCGATCAAGCTGATCGACCGCAACGCCAACCGCAAGGGCCTTGAGGATCTCGGCACCGGTCCCGGTTCTTCGGGACGAGCGGAAAACGATCCCCTTGAAGCCCATGCGACGACAGGCGCCGAAGGTGTAGGCAATCCCGGTTCGTCTGCCGAACGCAACGAGATGGAAGGTCCGGGGTCGGCTATGCTGTCACCGGACGAGGCCCTGTTTGCCAACCCGTATGCCGTGCTGGCCGAAATCGCGGCCGAAACCGGGCAAATGCAGAACGTCAGCGAAAAAGGCGATGGCGGCAGGCAGAATGCGGGACCGGCCTCGGGCGCTTCCGGCGGCGAGTTCTACCGCGACCCCTTCGCTCCCGATTTCTGGTCCCAGGAAATGACCGACCCGCTGGCCGAGGCAAGCGCGGAGGCCCCGAAAGCAGAGGCGGCACAGCGGGAAGCCTCGACCGACGCTGCCGCCCAAAAAAGCAGTGACGAAGTTCACGCAGAAACAGCCTCAAAGCAAGCTCCCCAGGAAACGGCAGCTCCGGCCATGGCCGCTGAGGCGGGACCGGACCGCGCGCAGCAGGCTGAACAGGCGGCAGCGGAAATCCGCGGCAAGATCGAACAGGCTTTCGGCTCGGGCGACAAGATCGGCGACGGCATTTCCGTGGAAGCCACCGAGGGCGGCGTCGTGCTCACCATAACCGACCAGCTCGATTTCGGCATGTTCGAGATCGGCGCCGCAACGCCCCGGCGCGAACTGGTGATCGCCATGGACAAGATCGGCAAGATCCTCAGCGCGCAGAAAGGCAAACTGTCGATACAGGGCCACACCGACGCCCGCCCGTTCCGCAGCGGCTCCTATGACAACTGGCGCCTCTCAACGGCCCGCGCCCACGCCGCCTATTACATGCTGCTGCGAGGCGGCATCGACGAAAAGCGCATTAAGGAAGTCTCCGGCTTTGCCGACAGGATGCCGCGAAACGCCGCCGATCCTTTCGCCGCCGTCAACCGCCGCATCGCCATCCTTCTGGAGCCTGAGGGATGAGAAGGTTTCGCCCGCCCCTCTGGCTGGTCTGCGCGACGGGTATCGGTCTTGCCCTGCCTGCCCATGCAGCCCCTGCAAGCGAAGGTTTGCAGCCCTTCCAGCTGGTGCGATCTTTGCAGCTGGTGCAGGACCGGATCGCCGGCGGCGACCATGCCGCACTGCCGATGCAGGCCAAGCTGCTCGAACTCACCGACGCGCGCCTGCGGCAGGCCGGCACCGATGCATATTCCGAACCACGCAATTTTCGCGCGCTTCTGGTTTACGGCATGAGCGGCGGTAACCCCGCCACCTTGCAGGAAGCCATTGCCCGCCTGAAGCTCGACAAGGCTGATCAGGCGCTGGCGGATGCGGTAATTTCCTATCTGGAAGGCGATCCCGCCGCCGCCCTGAAAGCATTCGACAGCATCGAGATGAACGCGCTTTCCGATGACATCGTCACCTTCGTGTGCCTCGTCAAAGGATCGCTTCTGGCGCGGGAGCAGCCGGATACAGCGCTGGAACTGCTCGACCGCGCGCGGCTTCTGGCTCCCGGCACTCTGGTCGAGGAAGCCGCATTGCGCCGCTCCATCGCCATCGCGGTGAGCATGTCGGATGCGGAGCGTTTCACGCGCGCTTCAACCCAGTATGTGGCGCGTTTCCTGCATTCGCCCTATGCGAGCCAGTTTGCGGATTCCTTCGTGACCGGAGCGGTCGCCTTCGATGCCGTCATCGGCCGCGACAAGCTCGACGAAATCGTTTCGATGATGGATGCGGAGCGCAGGCATGTCATCTGGTTGCGCATCGCACGCGGAGCAGCGATCGAGGGGCTTGCCCAGCTGTCGGCCTTCTCCGCCGCAAAAGCGAAATCCGGCAAGGGCGAGGCAGGCGGCACCGATGCTCGCACGCAACTCTATTCCGGATTGTCCAAAGTGGCGGACGAACCGGTAGAAGACCTGGCAAAGAAGCTGCGCGGCATCGATCGAAACCAGCTTTCCCCCGGCGACCGGATGCTGCTCGATGCCGTGCGTACCGTCACCAGCGAAGTGATCGCACCGCCGGCTGGTGTCTTTGCGTCGCCTCCTGCAAAGGCGGTAAAGCAAAATCCCGCAACACCCACTCCTCATGCGATCACCGCACAGGATGAGGCTGAATTGCCACTCGTCGAAGGCATCATGCCCGAACCGGCATCGGCCCGAGCCACGCCTGCCCCTGCACCGTCTGAAGCGGCCTCCCCCGCCATCGCACTGGACGCGCAGCCGCCTGCGAAACCAGACCAGACGGATGAGGCAATCTCCAGAACGCGACGCGCCATCGGAAAGATCGACCAGTTGCTTGGAACAGCCCCGCTATGAATGCCAGCATAGGTCAAACCACGGTTGCGCCATCCGCTCACCCCACCGCGGCACCCAAAAAGGGTGAAGCAAAAGAGACCGGCTCCTTTGACGGCCTGATCGACGCCGGCAATGGCTCGGCGCGGAACGACACCGATTTTCCAGCAAAGGCCAGAGCTGTCCTCGGCCCGGAAAAATCCGACGCCGCGGAGGATATCGCAGACACCGATAGCGGAGCCTCCATGGAGGCCATTCCGCCAGCCGAACAGCGGGACTATGCGGCCCATCTCGGAGCGACAGGCGATCGTCTGCCATTACTCATCAGCCTGCGTGAAATCGAACGTGCGACCGCGACCGGCGAAGAAAACCTCCCAGCAAGCAACCTCCCCGCAGACACAGTGCCGGAAGACGGGATCGGGATGACGGAAGCGCCTCAGCGCGACCAAGCGCAACGCGAAGTTTCCGGCATCCGCACGGACACCAGACCTGAACGCGCCGTTGCGCTCATGGATGGCAGCACGACCACCGATAACACCCCGGCTGCTCCCGGGAAACCTGCACCGAACCTGTCCGCATCGCTTCCCGATCAGCTGCCCGAAGAAACTTTCCACGAAAAGCATCCCGAGAGGGTGACGGTAACGTCCGTGCAGACCTTCGCCGCTCCTGCTTCCGTAAACGTGAATCCCACGGTTGCGGCTCTGGTCGAGGTGCTGGCGGGCGAAGAAGGTGTTCGGCAGACGCAATCCCTGCAATCGGCGGCGTCTTTTTCCGCTCCAAAACCCTCAGGCCCGGCACAAAGCCTGCGGATCGAGCTGCATCCGGCTGAACTCGGCATGATCAGCGCCCGCCTGCACCTGTCGGGAAATCAACTCATGGTTGAAATAATTCCCGACACGCATGAGGGATGGCATCGGCTGTCATCGGACAGTGAAACCATCACACGCGCCATGCGCGATCTGGGATTCGACATCGGAAAGGTGACGATATTGCAGCCGTCCGCAACAGCGACGCCTGCCGGTCGCCCTGCGGAAATGAACATGCCGGATCGGCAAGCTTCTGACTTTCAGTCCGGAAAATCGGGCCATGACAGCTCCCGGGAGGAACGACATGCATCCGGAAACAATGCAGACAGGCATGAGAAAACCAGCACGCCAGCTGCGTCTTCTCGCGGCGGCACTGCTGGCGATCTCTATATATGATCTGTCGGCTGCTCCGGCAAAAGCAGCCACAAACTCCTGCGAGAAGGAGATATTGCGGGCCTCGCAACGCTACGATATTCCCGCCGGCATCCTCTATGCCGTCGGGCTGACGGAGACCGGCAGAAAAGGCAGCTTGCAACCCAACGCCCTGAATATAGAAGGGAAAGCGCTGTTTCCAAAAAATCGCACCGAAGCCGTTTCGGCCTTTCATGAAGCCAAACGCGAGGGGCGCAAGCTGATCGATCTGGGCTGCATGCAGATCAATCATCACTACCACGGAAACCAGTTCAGAAGCATCGAAGACATGCTCGATCCGCGCCGCAACGTGGATTACGCCGCCCGCTTCCTGCTCAGCCTCCATGCCCGCCACTCCACCTGGTCGATGGCGGTGGCGCGTTACCACGCCGGCCCCGATAACGACCCCGCGCAGAAGACCTATGTTTGCCGTGTCATCACCAACATGGTGGCGGTCGGCTTCGGCAAGTGGACGGACAACGCACGCAGCTTCTGCCGCCAGTGAGTTGTAGCCGATCAGGGCATTCTGGTCGAAATTGTGCTGAAACGGGTCAAAATCCCCAAAATAGCGTTACAACCCCAGCGTTTATCACTCCCCAAAATTATGGTCGCAAAAATTGAAGGTTGGTCAGGATTCAGGCCGGCCGTTAACCCTTTTTTTGGGGTTATTGAAATTGATTCGGAAGGCGGGCCGATGATCGTTGTCGTGGACGAACGAGAACTCGTAACTGCGGGTTTCAACTCACTTTTTGACAGGGAAGGCGTTGCCTGCACGGGTTTCGCGCCGGACGACTTCGACGAGTGGGTGACGAGTGCGCGGGAAGACGACCTCCGCTCCGTCAGCGCTTTCCTGATCGGTGATTGCCGCGAAGGCAGCGTATCGCCGCGCCAGATCCGTGGCCGTACCGGCGCGCCGGTGATCGCGCTCAGCGAACACAACTCGCTGGAAAATACCCTGAAGCTGTTTGAATCCGGCGTCGACGATGTGGTGCGCAAACCCGTCCACATCCGTGAGATTCTAGCGCGCATCAGTGCCATACGTCGCCGCGCCGATACCGAGCCCGATTACACCGAGGTCGGCCGGATGCGCATCTTCATGGACGGGCGCGATCCCGAGATCGACGGCCAGCCCCTGCCGCTGCCGCGCCGCGAGCGCCGCATTCTGGAATATCTGGCCGCCAACAGCGGCCGGCGCGTCACCAAGACCCAGGTGTTCAACGCCATCTACGGCATCTTCGATGACGAGGTGGAGGAGAACGTGGTCGAAAGCCACATTTCCAAACTGCGCAAGAAGCTGCGGGAAAGGCTGGGGCACGACCCCATCGAGTCCAAGCGCTTCCTTGGCTACCGGCTGGTTCTGTGAGGCAGGAAGGCGCGACACAAGGTCAGGTCCGCGCCAGCTTCGCGCAAGACAGACGGTCTATCCTGCCAGCCACACAAGGTGGACCTGAGGAGACGTCTCAATGAGCCTCTACGGAATGATGCGTACCGGCGTTTCCGGCATGGCGGCCCAGTCGAGCAAGCTGGCCACGACCGCCGACAACATCGCCAACTCCGACACCACCGGGTACAAGCGCGCTTCGACCGAATTCTCGTCGATGGTCATGCCCAACACCGGGCGTAGCTATACGTCGGGCGGCGTCACCACCACGGTGATCAATTCGATCAGCCAGCAGGGCATCCACAAATACACCACCTCCGCCTCCGACCTTGCCGTGGACGGCAACGGCTTCTTTGTCGTGCAGGATCCCGGCGGCACCAAGTTCCTGACCCGTGCCGGCGCCTTCGTGCCTGACGGTCAGGGCCGTCTGGTCAATGCGGCCGGCTTCCAGCTCATGGCCTACCCCTACGGCTTTACGCCCGCATCCGGTTCGGCCGACTATGGCAGCCTCGTTCCCGTCGCCGTTCCGCAAGGCGAGATCCCGGCGAAAGCCACCACGCAAGGCGCTTTTCAGGGCAGCGTGCCCACCGGCTCCACTCCGGTGCCGCCGGCCAACCTGCCGTCTGCAAACGGCGTGTCGGCGCAAAGCACGGTGAGTTCCTCGCTCGTCGTCTATGATGCGCAGGGCACCCAGCGCATCCTCGATGTGCATTTCACCAACACCGGCGCCGGCACATGGGAGGTCGCCGTCTTCGACCGCGCCGATGCGGCCCCGGGCGGCGGCTTTCCCTATTCCTCCGGCGCGCTGGGAACCACGAACCTGACCTTCGATCCGGTAACGGGAGCCATCGATCCGGCTGTCACGCCGCTGTCCCTGTCCCTGCCAAGCGGACAGGCCATCGATCTCGACTTTTCCCAGATGACCGAGACCGGCACCCAGCCGTCGGTCGTGCAGAACGCCGATGGCTATGCCGGCAGCGCCATCGAGAAGATCGAGATCGGCAAGGATGGCGTTGTGTCGGCCATCTACGGCAACGGCACGATCGAAAAGCTGTTCTCCATTCCGCTGGCCGAGGTTCCGAGCCCCGACCGTCTGACCGTTTTGCCCGGCAACGTGTTCGCGGCCAATGGCGAGTCCGGGGATGTCACCATCGGCCTTGCCAATGAAAAGACGCGGGGATCCATCGTTTCGGGCGCACTGGAAAACTCCAATGTCGATATCGCCGAGGAACTGACCGACATGATCGCCGCGCAGCGCAGCTACACGGCCAATTCCAAGGTCTTCCAGACCGGCTCGGAACTCATGGACGTTCTCGTCAACCTCAAGAGATAAAGGCGGCGTCAGCCGTAAAACCGCAGCATGTCACTTTCATCCGCACTCAGCATCGCTCAATCTGCGCTTCTTTCCACGTCGCGCCAGACCAGCGTTGTCACGCGGAATGTGGCGGATGCGTCGAACTCCGACTATGCGCGCCGCACCGGCGTGGTTGTCAGCACCGCGCCCGGCGCGCGCATGGTCACCCTCCAGCGTGCCGTAGACCAGCAACTCTTCCGCCAGAATATCACGGCCATTTCGGCCTGGAGCGGACAAAGCACGCTGGCCAGCGGGCTCGACCGGCTGCAACTTGCAGTCAACGGCGTGGACAACGCCTCGTCGGCCTCCAGCGCCATCGGCAAGCTGCACAATGCCCTGCAGCTCTATGCAACGACGCCGTCCAACCCGAATGTCGGCGCAACCGTCGTTGACGCGGCGAAACAGGCCGTGCGCTCGCTGAACAACGGCACGCAGGCCATACAGGCCTTCCGCGCCGAAGCCGACAGCCAGATCGCCGCCTCGGTCTCGGAACTCAACCAGTTGCTGGCGCAGTTCGAGGACGTCAACAAGGCCATCGTCTCCGGCACCCGCACCGGAACCGATGTGTCGGATGCGCTCGACAAGCGCGACGCCCTGCTGAAGAGAATTGCCGGGCATGTGCCGGTGACGACGCATATGCGCGCCGACAATGACATGGTGATCACCACCACGAACGGCATCACCATGTTTGAAACGGTGGCGCGCCCCGTTTCTTTCGCGCCATCGGCTGCCTATTCGCCGGGCATGGCCGGCTCGACGGTCTATATCGACAATGTGCCGGTTTCCGCCGGCACCGATGAGGCATCGGGCAAGCTCGCGGGCCTGCTGCAACTGCGCGACAGCACCAGCGTGACCATGCAGGCGCAGCTCGACGAGATCGCGCGCGGCCTCATCAGCGCCTTTGCCGAAAGCGCGCCTCCCCTTCCCGACGCCGCTGGACTGTTCACATGGAACGGCGCGCCGGGCGTCCCCGGCACTCTTGTCACCGGCCTTGCCGGGCAGATTTCGGTCAATGCGGCCTTCGATCCCGAAAAGGGCGGCAACGTCACCCTGCTGCGCGATGGTGGAGCCAATGGCGCCGGCTATGTTGCGAACACGGCAGGCACTGCATCCTTCGCCGACCGGCTGATTGCGCTTGGCGACCGGCTCGACCAGCCGATGACGTTCAGCCCGGCCTCGGGCATCACGGCGTCTTCAAGCGTCACGGCCTATTCGGCCAGCACCATCGGCTGGCTGGACAATGCGCGCCAGCAGGCAACCACGCAGGCCGATACGAAAGAGGCGCTGGCATCGCGCACAGCCGAAGCGCTCTCCAATGCCACCGGCGTCAACATCGACACCGAAATGTCGCTCATGCTCGATCTCGAGCACACCTATCAGGCGTCCGCCCGTCTGCTCAGCACGGTGGACGAAATGCTGAAAACCCTGCTGAACGCGGTCTGACCATGAAAGCAGTTTCCGTCTCATCAGCCGCCATCTCCAATGCGATGCGCTATTCGCAGATGCGCATGCAGGTCGATCTGGTCAAAGCCCAGAAGGAGATGGACACCGGCAAGGTGGCCGATACCGGGCTGGCGCTGGGGGCCCGAAGCGCGCAGGCGGTGAATTTTCACCGCGACCTCGACCGGCTGAACGCGCTGGTCGATTCCAACGCGCTGGTCTCCGCCCGCCTCAAATCCACACAGGATTCGCTCAGCCAGATCGTGTCCGCAACGCAGAACCTCGTGAACGTGCTGACCGTGGCCGTCGCCGGCGATGCATCCGACAGCGTAACATCGAAGAGCGGCAGCACCACGCTGCAATCGCTGTCCACATTGCTGAACGCCAGCATGAACGGCGAATATCTGTTTGCCGGCACCAACACCGACGTTCGTCCCCTCGACGACTACACGTCATCCTCCTCGCCGGCCAAAGCAGCATTCGATGCCGCCTTCCTCAGCCATTTCGGATTCACCAAGGACGATCCGGCCGCCGCCGGCATTTCCGCCGCCGATATCGAAACATTCATGACCAGCGTGGTGGAACCGCAGTTCATGGG
>Ga0265293_10007432_pt1 | contig 16879 bp, 13 predicted proteins | sample Munlanlewell138R_FD_192505 | JGI IMG/M metagenome (GOLD analysis project Ga0265293, IMG submission 192505) | Leachate microbial communities from a municipal landfill in Southern Ontario, Canada - Leachate well 138R | ecosystem: Engineered > Solid waste > Landfill > Unclassified | place: Canada...
TCGACCACCACCGCCGGACGTGGCCTTGAGCATCACTGGGTAGCTTATGTACGCTGCTTGACGCAGAGCATCATTGAGGTCGGCGAGATTGCCGTCGCTGCCCGGCGTCACCGGTACTCCTGCAGCAATCATGGCCTGGCGTGCGGCAGTCTTATCCCCCATCCGAGCGATAACCTCCGCGTCAGGACCAATAAAGGCAAGGCCACGCTGGGCGCAAATTGCGGCGAGCTCCGGGTTCTCCGCCAAGAAGCCGTAGCCGGGATGCACCGCATCGCAGTGCGCTTCGATGGCAAGATTGACGATACGATGCGGATTCAAGTAACCCGCTAGCGGCTCCGCACCGATGCAGTAGGCTTCGTCTGCGCGTTTAACGTGCAGCGCGTAACGATCGGGCTCTGTATAAAGCGCCACTGAGCGAATATCCATTTCCGCGCAAGCACGGATAATGCGCACCGCAATTTCACCACGGTTGGCGATCAGTACCTTTTTGATCTCTCGACTCTTCATGACCTGCTACCCAATGCCGCCGACTCCAGACCCTTCCGGATTCAAGCCTTGTAACGCTGCTCCAGCTCATCGATAAACGCCTTGCCGACAAGGCGCTGGCGCTCATTGAAAGGCGCCACAAGGTCCGGAGCTTCATCCAGATGACGCTGCTCGCGCAACACCGTCAGCGCCCGCTGCATACCTGCCACGGCTCCTTGCAAGGCAGCGTTGGCGTACAGCACGAGGCCGTAACCAAATGACGCCAGTTGATCTGCATTGGCGATGGGCGTTTTGCCGCCGATCACCATATTCATCAGCAACGGTGCATCCACAAGCTCGGGTAGGCGCCGCACCTCGTCTGTGCTTTCCAGTGCCTCGACAAAGAGAATGTCGGCACCCGCCTCTCTGTACTGATGAGCCCGTTCAATGGCGGCATCAAAACCGTCGATGGCACGACAGTCGGTGCGGGCCATCACCAACAAGTCCTCACTGGTGCGCGCATCAACAGCAGCTTTAATCTTGCCCACCATCTCATCGGCACCGATCACATTCTTACCGTTGAAGTGGCCACAGCGCTTGGGGCTCACCTGGTCTTCAAGCTGGACACAATCGGCTCCAGCGCGCTCAATCCGGCGAACCGAGTGGTAGACATTCAGCGCATTGCCAAAGCCGGTATCGATATCCACCAGCAGCGGCACGTCCACTGCATCGCGAATACGCGTCGTTTGTTCGCAAATCTCTGCCAGCCCCATAAAGCCCATATCTGGAAGGCCAATGTGCATATTGGTAACGCCTGCACCAGTGATATAAATGGCCTCGAAGCCCAGATCGGCGATAACTCGTGCTGACAGTGCGTTGAAGGCTCCTGGCACCAGCGTGCCGCGTCGAGCGTTGATAAGTGAACGAAGTGTTTTACCCGTAGTGGACATCGGTCATTCCTGTATTTTCATCAATAAGAAAGAGGTGCGATCAAAAGCTATCAGCGGGTACACGCACCCAGCCTTCCATCAGTATCCGCGCACTGCGGCTCATAATGGCTTTAGTGACGATCCATGCGCCGTTTTCTTCGTGCACTTCGGCGCCGACACGCAAGATGCCGGAGGGGTGCCCGAATCGCACGGGGCTACAAGTACCACCTCCGGCGGCCAGACTGACCAGTGTTCCCGGGATGGCAGCGGCGGTACCAATAGCCACTGCCGCAGTCCCCATCATGGCGTGATGCAATTTTCCCATCGACAGGGCGCGCACCAGCAGATCAATGTCACGGGCTTTAACTTGTGTGCCACTGGCTGTGGTGTAGTCACAGGCCGGCGCAACAAAGGCGACCTTCGGTGTATGCTGACGGGTAACGGCCTCCTCCGATGTCTTGATAAGACCCATGCGTAGCGCACCAGCCACACGGATCGCTTCCAGCCGCGCCAGTGCTTCGGGATTGCCGTTAATGTGATCGCGCAGTTCAGTGCCGCTATGTCCGATATCTGCGGCGTTGACAAACACGGTGGGGATACCCGCGCTGATCAAGGTTGCCTGCAGAGTACCGATACCGGGTACGTCGAGCTCATCAACTCGATTGCCTGTCGGAAACAGTGAGTTGCCGTGTCCGTCATCGTCGTCTGACGGGTCGAGAAACTCCAAGATGATCTCTGCGGCCGGAAAGGTTACGCCATCGAGTTCAAAATCTCCGGTTTCCTGTACCTGCCCATTGCTGACCGGCACATGGGCAATGATGGTTTTGTGAATATTGGCCTGCCAAATACGCACTGCGCAGGTGCCGTTTTCGGGAATGCGCGCCGGATCGACCAGGCCAGCATGAAGTGCAAAGGCACCAGCAGCTGTAGATAGATTCCCACAGTTGCCGCTCCAGTCAACGAAGCTCTGATCAATTGATACTTGTCCGTAAAGATAATCGACATCGTGATCAGGCCGGCTACTTTTTGACAAGATCACGCATTTGCTGGTGCTAGAGGTGGCACCGCCCATGCCGTCGATATGGGCACCGTATGGGTCTGGGCTGCCAATCACTCGCATGAACAGGCGGTCGCGCGACGCACCCGGTACCTGGCAGCGTTGGGGCAGATCCTGCAGGCGGAAAAAAACGCCTTTGGATGTGCCACCGCGCATATAGGTAGCGGGAATTCGAACTTGGGATGGGGATGTCATATCGGCTCCGTATTTGTCAGGCAACCCTGGAGGCCGCCAGAAAATCCTGAGCAAAGCGTTGCAACACTCCGCCCGCTTCGTAGATAGATACTTCTTCCGCAGTATCAAGGCGGCAGGTCACCTTCACTTCGACACGCTCGCCATTGTGTCGATGAATCACCAGTGTCAGGTCGGCACCTGGCCTCCGCTCGCCAACGACATCGAAAACTTCAGTGCCGTCGATGACCAGTGTCTTGCGGTTGACGCCCGGTTTGAACTCCAGAGGCAACACACCCATACCGACCAGGTTGGTACGGTGGATACGCTCAAAACCCTCTGCAACGATTACTTCTACCCCAGCGAGGCGCACACCCTTGGCAGCCCAGTCGCGGGACGAGCCCTGGCCATAATCAGCGCCTGCAATGATGATCAGCGGCTGCTTGCGCTCCATGTAGGTCTCGATAGCTTCCCACATACGCATGACAACACCTTCCGGCTCCACTCTAGTGAGTGAACCCCGCTTGACCTCACCGTCAATGACAGCCATCTCATTAACCAGTTGTGGATTAGCAAAGGTCGCGCGCTGGGCAGTCAGGTGGTCACCACGATGAGTTGCATAGGAATTAAAGTCCTCTTCCGGCAGGCCCATTTTTGCCAGATATTCACCTGCAGCGCTGTCCGGCAGAATGGCATTGGATGGCGACAGATGATCTGTCGTGATGTTATCCGGCAACACCGCCAAGGGTCGCATGCCCCGCAGTGTACGCTCCCCGGCTAACGCGCCCTCCCAATAAGGAGGACGGCGAATATAAGTACTTTGAGGACGCCAATCGTAGAGCGGGCTTGTCACGCCACGCTGACTATCGTCGATGTTGAACATAGGGATATAGACTTGGTTAAACTGCTCTGGATTAACACTTCTGCGCACCACCGCCTCGATTTCTTCGTCGCTAGGCCAGATATCCCTGAGGCGGATTTCCCGACCGTCATCGCTTAGACCCAGCACATCCTTTTCAATATCAAAACGAATGGTCCCTGCAATGGCGTAGGCAATGACCAGGGGCGGCGAGGCTAGAAATGCCTGTTTTGCATAGGGGTGAATACGGCCATCGAAATTGCGGTTACCCGATAGCACCGCAGTGGCGTACAAGTCACGCTCGACGATCTCCTGCTGGATCGCTGGCTCCAGAGCACCACTCATGCCGTTGCAAGTGGTACAGGCAAAACCGACGATGCCGAAACCGAGCTGTTCCAGCTCTGCCAGCAGGCCCGCCTCTTCCAGATAAAGCTGGACTGTCTTGGAGCCCGGCGCCAGAGAGGTCTTTACCCAAGGCTTGCGAGCCAACCCAAGCCGGTTGGCGTTGCGCGCCAACAATCCGGCGGCGATGACATTGTGCGGGTTGCTGGTGTTGGTGCAGCTGGTAATGGCAGCAATAATAACCGCGCCATCCGGTATCAAGCCCGCCGCCTCCTGCTCCCGCGCCACCTCCAGCCCGACGGCTATACCACGCTCAGCGAGTGCGGCAGTCGGCAGCCGCCGGTGGGGATTGGAGGGACCGGCCAAGGTGCGCTCGACAGTAGAGAGATCAAAATGCAGTACCCGTTCGTACTCAGCACCGATGAGTTCGTCGGCCCATAGGCCCGCCGTTCTGGCGTAGGTTTCCACCAATTTCACTTGCTCAGTCGTGCGGCCTGTCAGCGTCAGGTAGTCGAGGGTCTGCTGATCAATGAAGAACATGGCTGCGGTGGCACCATACTCGGGCGCCATATTGGAAATGGTGGCACGATCACCCAGCGTCAGCGCCGCTGCGCCCTCGCCACGAAACTCCAGGTAAGCGCCGACCACTTTGGCCTGACGCAGAAACTCAGTGAGGGCCAACACAATGTCAGTAGCGGTAATACCGGGTTGTGGTTCTCCAGACAGTTCGACGCCAACGATTTCTGGCAGGCGCATCCAGGAAGCGCGCCCTAGCATCACGCTTTCGGCTTCAAGCCCCCCCACTCCTACTGCGATTACGCCCAAGGCATCGACATGGGGAGTGTGACTGTCGGTACCGACCAAAGTGTCGGGAAAGGCGACGCCATCCTTGGCGTGAATGACCGGCGACATCTTCTCCAGGTTGATTTGGTGCATGATGCCGTTGCCAGGAGGAATGACGTCGACATTCTCAAAGGCTTGCTGGGTCCAGTTAATAAAATCGAAACGATCAGCGTTGCGGCGCTCCTCGATTTCGCGATTTTGTTCAAAGGCCTCGGGTATATACCCCCCACACTCCACCGCCAAAGAGTGATCGACGATCAGCTGTACCGGCACGACCGGGTTAACTTTTGCCGGGTCGCCGCCCTGTTCGGCAATAGCATCGCGCAGTCCCGCAAGATCCACCAACGCCGTCTGCCCGAGAATGTCGTGACATACAACGCGCGAGGGAAACCAGGGGAAATCGCGCTCACGCTTGCCTTCGATAATTTGCAGCAAACACTCTTCGAGAATACTCGGATCGCAGCGGCGCACGAGGTTTTCAGCGTGAACGCGGGCTGTATAGGAAAGCCTGGCATAGGCACCAGGACACAAAGCTTCGATAGCTTCACGGGCATCGAAGTAATCCAGCTCGGTACCAGGCAGATTTTTGCGGTATTGGATATTCATCATCACAGGTCAATAATGGATAAATTCATCAGCGGCCAGGCGCAAAGACTGGCCACTATTCGTCAGATCAACAGTGCGGCTCTTATTGAGCCTGATCTTCATGTTCGTTGCCCAATGGGTACAAAGGCTTGATCCTCAGGCCCGATATAATTGGCACTCGGCCGAATGATCTTATTGTCGATACGCTGTTCGATGACATGGGCAGCCCAACCAGAGGTGCGCGCAATCACGAATAGTGGCGTGAACATCGCCGTGGGCACGCCCATCATGTGGTAGCTCACCGCACTGAACCAGTCGAGATTTGGGAACATGCGCTTGACCTCCCACATCACCGATTCCAAGCGCTCCGCAATGCGGTACATTTTCATGGAGCTCGCCTGTTCGGAGAGTTGCAGGGCAACGCGCTTGATTACCTCGTTGCGAGGATCACTGACCGTGTAGACTGGATGGCCAAAACCGATCACCACTTCCTTGTTCGCCACCCTTCTGCGGATATCTGCTTCTGCTTCGTCCGCATTCTCGTAGCGCTTCTGGATTTCAAAGGCCACTTCATTAGCGCCCCCGTGCTTTGGCCCGCGCAACGCGCCAATGGCGCCAGCGATTGACGAATAAAGATCACTGCCTGTGCCTGCAATCACCCGCCCTGTAAAAGTCGACGCGTTGAACTCATGCTCAGCATACAAAATCAGCGAGGTATGCATCGCCCGCTCCCACAGGTCCGGCACCTTGCGACCATGTAGTAGATGCAGGAAGTGTGCACCGATAGAATCGTCGTCGGTCTCGACATCAATGCGCTTGCCCTGCGTCGACCAGTGATACCAGTAGAGCAACATGGACCCCAGTGACGCCAGCAGGCGATCAGCGATGTCACGCGCACCGGGAATGTTGTGGTCGTCCTTTTCCGGCAGCACACAGCCTAAAGCCGATACACCCGTGCGCATCACATCCATGGGATGAGCTGCCGCTGGAATGCCTTCCAACACTGATTTAACGCTGGCCGGCAAGCCACGCAGCGCCCGCAACTTGTCCTTGTAGGCACGCAACTCTGCACCGTTTGGCAGTTTACCGTGTACCAGCAAGTGCGCGACCTCCTCGAATTCACAGACTTCCGCCAAATCAAGAATGTCATAGCCTCGATAATGGAGATCGTTACCCGAACGCCCGACGGTGCACAGTGCAGTATTGCCTGCTTGAACACCCGACAGGGCCACAGATTTCTTCGCCTTCGGCGTCGTTGTCACAATATCGTTCATTTACCCACTCCAAGTATTCCTGACAGAATCACGAACTCACACCGGGGAAGCGGCGTATTTTTGTGCCACCGACAGCGCCGTCGGCTGCCCCTGTTCATTGACAGCGACCAGCGAGAAGCAGCCTCGCAGCACGGGCCGCACGACATCTTCGATCGATACTTCAACTTCCACGCGCAGGGAACGGCGACCAACACTGATGACCCGAGCATGGGCCCTCAACATGGAGCCAACAGGTGCCGGCGCAAGAAATTCGATGCTATCTGCCGCCACCATCACCAAGCTCTGACCACAGAAACGCGTAGCCCCCAGAAAAGCCGCGCGCCCCAGCAACGCGAGCCCCTTGGGACCGTACAGAGTCCCGTAGTGATTGGCATCGACAGGCAGTACGATTTCGTTAAATTCAATTTCAGCAACGGCGGTCATGGCACACAAACCTTGCAAAGACATCAGAACATTTGCAATATTCGCCACCCACGGACAAACACGCAACCACTAAAAAAGCGTGTTTTTGCTAACACTTCTAGAGAATTTGCAAATTTTGCGGAAATTTTTATGAAGAAAATATTCATGGGCGTGCGCTTGCGTGCTCTGCGCGAAGAGCGCCAGTTGAGCCAGACGCAGCTGGCTCGATTGCTTGAAATCTCGACAAGCTATCTCAACCAGATTGAGCACAACGACCGCCCGTTAACCGCACGTGTGCTGTTGCGACTGCAGACGCGACTGGGCGTAGATCCACAGTTCTTCTCGGACGACAACGATGCTCGCGTCCTCGCCCAGTTGCGCGACGCGCTCGTCGATCAGGCGGTCGATATTCCTCTGGCAGAATTGCAAACTATGGTGCAGCAGACGCCGCAGCTGGCTGACGCTTTTCTACGCCTGCATAGCCGCTGTCGCAGCGCTGAGGAACGTCTCGACGCGGTGCTCGCCGACGGGAGCGACGAGCGTCATCCATCAACGCTGCGCCCGGCACTTCAACCTCACGAAGAAGTCCGTGACTTTTTTTACGCGCGCCATAATTACATTGACTCACTGGACCGCGCCGCCGAAAAGCTCCACGAAAAACTCAACGACCACGGAACTCAATCGGGAAATACACCACCCGCTGTTACCAATACCGCCACTCTCAACATTCGCCTTATCAGTTATCTGAAGCAGCAGCACCAAGTAGAAGTCCGCCATGATGACGGCGATGATATACGCAGGTTCGACCCAGCCCTCAGGCTGTTGACAATAGCCCCCAATTTGGAACAGGGGCAACAGACCTTTCAATTGGCTGTGCAACTGGCACATCTTGAGATGGCCAAGATGCTAGAAGAGGTAGCGGAACAGGCCAGCTTTTCCAGTGACTCGGCCCTCGCTCTGGCCCGGATCGGTCTGGCCAGTTATTTTGCCGGTGCCTTGGTGCTGCCCTACCGGGCCTTTCTGCGTGAAGCAGAGTCGCTGCGCTACGATGTGGACCTGCTTGCCGACCGCTTCGGCGTCTCCTATGAAACCGTCTGCCACCGCCTCTCGACGTTACAGCGGCCAGAAGCTCTCGGCGTGCCCTTCTTTTTCGTCCGTGTCGATCGCGCCGGCAATATTTCCAAGCGACAATCGGCCACCGATTTTCACTTTTCGCGTACCGGGGGCACCTGTCCTCTATGGGCGGTATACGAGGCTTTCTCTCAGCCTGACAGGATCCTCACTCAACTCGCACGGATGCCAGACGAACGCACTTATTTGTGGATTGCCCGCGCTATAACCCATCGCACCGGTGGCTACGGCACCCCGGCGCGCACCTTTGCCATTGGCCTTGGCTGCGATCTACAGCATGCAACGCGACTTGTTTATGCCAAGAGCCTCAATCTTCAAGACCCGGAAGCGGCAACACCCATAGGTCCCGGCTGCAAGGTGTGTGATCGCAGAGATTGCAGCCAGCGTGCGTTCCCGGCCATTGGTCGGGCCTTGGCAACCGACCCCAACAGCCGCAAGCAAACTCCCTATGCCATGGAGTGAGCGAAGCCTGTCGTTTGGGATACTCAGTCACTCAGGTATTCGGGCTCGGTTCGAGCTCAAGACCCGTAGCACTACCTTGACAGTCTTGAGGGCGCGCACCGGCGCGGCGTTGGTCCTCATGCTCAGGCTTTTGCGCCAGTGACCGCGCCTGAACCATCGGGGAGTCAGCCCAAAAGCTCTCGCCGCACGATGTCAGCACCTGCACTCAACGCTTTCAGCTTTGTGCGTGCAACTTGGCGCGGTAAAGGGGCCATGCCGCAGTTCGTGCAAGGGCATAGCTTGTCTGCATCGACAAATTGAAGCGCTTTTCGTAAGGTATTAGCCACTTCTTCAGGCGTCTCAATGCTATGGTTGGCGACATCAATGGCACCCACCATAACCTTCTTGCCCCGAAGCATCTCAAGCAGCTCCATAGGCACCCGAGAGTTCTGACACTCCAAGGAGATGATGTCGATGCTGGATCGCTGCAGTTTGGGGAATATATACTCGTATTGCCGCCACTCATTTCCCAACGTTTTTTTCCAATCTGTATTGGCTTTAATGCCATAGCCGTAACAGATGTGGACCGCTGTTTCACACGTAAGTCCCTCCATCGCCCGCTCCAAAGTGGCGATACCCCAGTCGTTTACCTCGTCAAAAAAGACATTAAAGGCCGGCTCATCAAACTGGATAATGTCAACACCGGCAGCCTGAAGCTCACGTGCCTCCTGATTAAGAATTCCGGCAAATTCCCAGGCAAGCTTTTCACGACTCTTGTAATGGGCATCATAAAGCGTGTCGATCATCGTCATCGGGCCCGGCAGTGCCCACTTGAGGGGCTGCTCGGTCTGCTGGCGCAAGAATCTGGCATCCTCGACAAAGACCGACCTCGGTCGTGAAACAGCGCCAACCACTGTTGGTACCTTGGCATCGTAGCGATCACGAATCTTGACGGTTTCACGCCGATCAAAGTCGACGCCATCCAGATGCTCAATGAAAGTGGTGACAAAATGCTGCCGCGTTTGCTCGCCATCACCGACGATATCAATGTCCGCCTGCTGCTGCTCCATAAGCGACAGCAGCAGCGCATCCTGCTTGCCATCTTTCAAAACGTCCCCCCGCAAACGCCAAGGCGACCAGAGTGTCTCGGGTTGTGCCAGCCAAGCAGGCTTGGGCAAGCTGCCAGCGGTTGATGTGGGTAAAAGTCTCTTCATGCCTGATGATCTCGTGAAATTAATGGGTTAACTGCAACGCTGGACGACCAGCGTTCGAGTTGATCGCGATAGGGCTTGATGAAATATTTCTCGGCAAACCTTCCTTGCTCTACGGCAAGTCGACTGCGCTCTTCCCGATCATAGACAATGCGGGGCAACGAATAATCTTCGTTTTTCAATGAGGGCCTGTAGATTTTTCCCGCCCTAAAGTTCGCGTTGTATATCTCAGGTCGATAGATTTTCTGGAATGCCTCCATCGTACTAATAGCGCTGATCAACTCAAGGTTGGAGAAATCAGCCAGCAAATCGCCCATGAAATAAAATGCGAACGGTGCCATGCTGCCGGGAGGCATGAAGTACCTAACGCGCATACCCATTTTGGCAAAATAATCATCAGTTGGAGAAAGCTCGTTCTGCAGGTATTCAACACCAAGAACTGGATGATAGTTTTCTGTTTTATGGTAGACCTTGCTGCTCGAAACGCTCAGGCAGATCACGGGTAACGAGTGAAAGTGTTCCCGATATGTATCTGATTCAACAAACTGCCTGAAAATATTTCCGTGAAGTACGCCGAAATTTTCTGGTGCACTGAATCCAGTCTGCCCTTTGTTGTATTCAGGAAGCAACACACTGAAGTCGTAGTCTCGCACGTAGGAGGAGAAGTTATTGCCGACAGTGCCCTGGATGACTTTGCCCGTGCGCCTGTCATGGATACGGGTTCTCAAAATCTCGATCAACGATAAAGGCGCTGAATCACGGTCAGTGATCACATCCAGCTCTACCGAGATGATTTCGAGCTCAAGTGCATAGCGGTCACCTGTTGGATTATCCCAATGCGCCAGACTGTTGAACCGGTTATCGATCATGCGCAAGGTATTGCGCAAATTTTCTTCGCGCATTTGTCCTCTCGCAAGGTTGGCAAAATTTGTGGTGAGACGCGTGTCTTGCGAAGGCTGATAGTGCTCATCGAAACGGGTGGTCTTTAAGTGAAATTTAAAGTCGACATTCATCGCGATCTAGCCTCATTACAGTCCCAGTAAAAACCGGTTTCATTTCTGGATTGACGGAGACATACCATGACGCTGCACTTCTTTGCTTCTGAAGCTGCCGCGGCTGCTCCCCGATCTGATGCAAATCATAGGGCCTTGAACGATTTAAAAAAATTGAAGTTATTTCACTTATCGTTTACTTTTTTTCATCATTTGGGCATGCTTGATATCACACTTGGCGCTATAGAGCGGATGCTTAACCCTCTACCAGTAGCTGTCGCAGGTGCTTACAGAGGCTGAAAGCTATAATTTCTTTCCATCCACCAGGTGGACTTTTTCTTGAGAGACTCGATGGCTATTCTTGAGCGCAACCATTTGATCATGATTAGCAAAGTTGACCAGTTCGGCTCAATGGCTGCGGCGGCAGAACAAATGCATCTCACGCCATCCGCCCTGAGTCACATTGTGCGCAAACTTGAGCAGCAGTTGGGAATTGCCATCTGGCAGCGCGAAGGGCGCAGTTTGCGCCTGACACAAGCTGGCGAGTACCTGCTGGCGGTCGCCAACCGACTGCTTCCGCAACTGACGCATGCAGAGGACCGACTGCGACAATTCGCTCAAGGTGAACGAGGTACTTTACGCATTGGTATGGAGTGCCACCCGTGCTATCAATGGCTACTGAAGCTGGTATCGCCGTACCTTGACGCGTGGCCTGCCGTGGATGTGGATGTCAAGCAGAAATTTCAGTTCGGTGGGCTGGGGGCGCTTTTCGGTTATGAGATCGACATGCTGGTCACGCCTGATCCGCTCCGTAAGCCAGGTTTGCACTTCGAGCCGGTATTCGATTACGAACAGGTGCTCGTCGTGAACTCAGCGCACCCCTTAGCTCAGGTCGCTTATGTGAAGCCTGAGCAGCTGATTGATGAGGTCTTGGTCACTTATCCGGTGGCCACGGATCGACTGGATATTTACACGCAATTCCTCACCCCCGCTGGTATCGCTCCTAAAGTTCACAAGCCCATCGAGACCACTGACATCATGCTGCAAATGGTGGCCAGCGGCCGTGGTGTGGCGGCTCTCCCGCGCTGGCTGGTGGAAGAGTATTCGAGCAAGTTGGATGTCATCCCTGTCCGACTGGAAGAACAGGGCGTGCACAAGCAGATTTTTTTGGGCATTCGTGAGGCGGATGCCGATATCGATTATATCCGTGCTTTCGTCAACCTGGCTCGGGCACAACGTGCGGAGTAGGAATTAAACAGCCATGACGCCAGACCAAACAGCTAATCCACGCCTCGTGCGACAGCTTGCAGACAGGCGTGACATAAACAACTCTGCCATTGCTGCGCCAGCCTTTCCCTCTGCTCCCTTGAGAGCTCCACATCACTGCAATGGCAGACAGTGACAGAGCCGAGCTTGCACTCAAAGAGGTCCTGACAGCGCGGACACTGAATCATTTCGTGTTTTACCATGGATACCCTGTTCAGCTCTCAGGCGCTACATAGCCTATCTCATTTTCGATGTTGGAACCTTAAACTCCGGCACCGAGGTCTTTCTCAACACTGCTCAGCGCCCCTGTCTTTACAAGCCCCTAAACACAATATATGCTTCTCACCAGCTGGTTGAATCATCATATCTTGTGGTTATGACGATTCTGAAAAGGGAACCCGGTGTGAATCCGGGACTGACGCGCAGCGGTATTGGAGAACGAAGGCGACAGAGGCTCAAGCCTAGGCACTGTTCATAGAGAATGGGAAGCCGTCGCCGTAGGAGGTCTGATTCCTGACAAGGAACAGGCCGTGCTCCCAAGTCCGAAAACCTGCCAGCCAACGCACTCAGTCTTCGCGCTTTGGGACAGAGGAGATGCCGCCCTGGCCGCCGTTGCCTGAAACGGCTTTGCAGGGTGCCTTTCCGTCTGCCGCGTTGCGAAGATTCATGATTTCGCGAACGAATCAACCGGACGGATACACTATGCCGAACTCTTCAGCCGTTACCAGCCCCCTCGACGACTTCACAGCGTCTCCCACGCGCCCTACTCCTTCTCTGCAAGTCATTAAACGAACCGGCAACGCCGTGCCCTTTGATGACAGCAAGATCGCCATTGCCCTCACCAAAGCCTTTCTCGCCGTGGAGGGGCAGGAAGCGTCCGGGTCAGCGCGAGTCAAGACCACAGTAACCCAGATCACTGGCGACATTGTGACACGCCTCAAGCGCCGCTTGCCCCCCGGCGGGAGTGTTCATATCGAGGACATCCAGGATCAGGTGGAATTAGAGCTGATGCGCCATGGCTTCCAGAAAGTCGCTCGCGCCTATGTACTCTACCGTGAGGAACAAAGCCGCAAGCGTGCCGCAGCCCAACCTGCCCAACGCGCTACCGATCAGCTGACGGTAATCGCGGCAGACGGTAGCCAGCAGAGCTTCGACTTGACTGCTGTAACCCGGGTTATCCATTGGGCTTGCGCCGATGTACCCGACGTAGATGCTGTCCGGCTGATCGCCAGTACCCGCAAGTCTCTCTACAACGGCATGAAAGCCGAGGATGTGGGCACCGCTCTGATCATGGCGGCTCGCCCTCTGATTGAAACGGAACCCGGCTATTCTCAGGTCAGCGCCCGCCTGCTGCTTGCAAACCTGTGGCACGAAGTGGCGAATGCTCTTGGCGCAGGAGTCGCCGAGCACTACCAGGCGGAGGACTATCCGGCGCTATTCAAGGCCATTATTGCCACTGGCGTAGAGCAGGAGCTTCTTGCCGAGCAGCTCCTCAGCTATGATTTGGAGCGCCTGGCCCAGGCCCTCAAGCCAGAACGCGACAAGCTGTTCACTTACCTGGGACTACAAACGCTGTACGATCGCTACTTTCTCCAGTCTCACAGTGCCGACCGTCGCAGTACCCGTCTGGAGTTACCCCAGACTTTCTTCATGCGGGTAGCTATGGGGCTGGCCCTCAATGAGGACGATCCCAACGCCCGCGCCATCGAGTTTTACGAAGTTCTGTCACGCTTCGATTACATGACATCGACGCCGACCCTTTTCAATGCCGGTACCCGGCACTCCCAGCTGTCCTCCTGTTACCTCACCACAGTACCGGACGACCTTGAAGGGATTTACACGGCTCTCAAAGACAACGCTTTACTATCCAAATGGGCCGGGGGCCTCGGCAACGATTGGACACCCGTGCGAGCGCTGGGCGCTCACATCAAGGGTACTAACGGCCAGTCCCAAGGGGTCGTCCCTTTCCTCAAGGTCGTCAACGATACCGCCGTGGCAGTCAACCAAGGCGGAAAACGCAAAGGAGCCGTATGCGCCTACCTGGAAACCTGGCACCTGGACATCGAAGAATTCCTCGAATTGCGCAAGAACACCGGTGACGAGCGCCGCCGCACCCACGACATGAATACTGCCAACTGGGTTCCCGACCTGTTCATGAAACGGGTTTTCAACGAACAGGAGTGGACCCTCTTTTCACCCCATGACGTGCCCGATCTCCACGACTTGTACGGCAACGACTTCGAGCGCCGCTATGAACACTATGAAAAAGAGGCGCGGGAAGGCCGCCTGCCCCTTCACAAGACCGTATCGGCCACGCAACTGTGGCGCAAAATGCTGTCCATGCTGTTCGAAACTGGCCACCCCTGGATCACGTTCAAAGATCCTTGCAACATCCGCTCGCCCCAACAGCACTGCGGCGTGGTGCACTCTTCCAATCTTTGCACCGAGATCACTCTCAATACCAACGATGAAGAAATCGCCGTGTGCAACCTGGGCTCCGTCAATCTGGCCAACCACATCCGCGACGGCAAGCTGGACCAGGCACAATTGGAGCAGACGATTACTACCGCTGTGCGCATGCTCGACAACGTGATCGACATCAACTACTACGCAGTAGACAAGGCACGCACTGCAAACCTCAGGCACCGCCCGGTGGGGCTTGGCTTGATGGGTTTCCAAGATGCGCTTTACGCTCTCGACATTCCTTACGCCAGTGTCGATGCCGTGCAATTTGCTGATCAATCCATGGAATTGATCAGCTATTACGCCATTCGCGCCTCAGCACTATTAGCCAAAGAACGTGGCCACTACCAGAGTTACTCCGGGTCGCTGTGGGATAAAGGTATCCTGCCCATTGATTCACTCAACCTCCTGCGCGATCAACGAGGGGCCGACTACTGCACTCTGGATACAACCAGCCAGCTCGACTGGCAGCCGGTACGCGACCTTATCGCTCAGTATGGTATGCGCAACTCCAACGTGATGGCCATCGCGCCCACCGCCACCATCTCCAATATCGTCGGGGTGTCTCAATCCATCGAGCCCACCTACCAAAACCTGTTCGTCAAATCCAACTTGTCGGGGGAGTTCACCGTCATCAACCCCTGGCTGGTTCAGGCTTTGAAAAAGCGGAGATTGTGGGACGAGGTGATGATCAGTGACCTGAAGTACTTCGACGGCTCTCTGCAGGCGATTGACCGGGTGCCTGAAGACCTTAAGCAGCTTTTCACCACTGCCTTCGATATCGACTCCCGCTGGCTGGTGGAAGCCGGCGCACGCCGTCAAAAATGGCTAGACCAAGCTCAAAGCCTCAACCTCTATTTGGCTGAACCGTCGGGCAAGAAGCTCGACAACCTCTACAAGCTGGCCTGGTCCCGAGGGCTCAAGACCACTTATTACCTGCGTTCCCTGGGCGCAACCCATGTGGACAAACCCGTGGAGCAAGCCCCCGCATCAACTCACGCCGCCGATGAATCAAATTTCTGTTCTATCCTCGACCCTGATTGTGAGGCCTGCCAATAATGAATGCCCAAACCCAACCCCTGCAGCACACTCGTCACGATGCCAGACCCGGTCAGCCCGCAGTACTACCCCACTGGGACGACCCGCTGGCGCTCGCTATTCCACCCAGTGCCCGGCCCTTGGCCGCGTTGGGGGGCAGTAACCTGCAACCCCCAGCGGAGGCCGAGCCTGCGGAAAAAACGGTATTGCACGCCCCAGATCCCACGACAGAACAGGGCTTGCCTGATCACCTGCCACCGATCAACCCCGACGACAAGCGTATCGTCAATGCCGATACGGATATCAACCAGCTGGCGCCTTTCAAGTATCCCTGGGCCTGGGAGTTCTTTCTCAACGCCAACAAAAACCACTGGACGCCCCTGGATATCAACATGGCCCAGGACGTTCATGACTACCACCACAAACTCACTACTGAGGAACGCCACGTCTACGAAAACGTACTGGCCTACCTTACCACCTCCGACATTCTTGCCATGCGTAATATCGGGCTGGCAGTAATGGAAAAGATGAGCGCCCCCGAGCTGCAGATCTATCAGGCCCGCCAGGTTTACGAAGAAGCCCTCCATACCTGGACCTACCAGCACTGCATCGAAACCATCGGTCTCGACCAGAGTGAAATTTACAACCGTTACCGCGTGGTACCCGCCATCTACGGCAAAATCAAACTGGCCAACCGCCTACTCAGCAACGTTATGCGCTCAGACTTCGACCTGCGCAATCGCGACAACCTGGAAGAGTTTGCGTTGTCCTACCTGTTTTTCGCAGCGATTTTTGAGGGCTGTTGGTTTTACAACGGTTTCAACCCTATCTTCGCTCTACAGCGACGCGGCCTGATGAAAGGGACTGGCGAACAACTGCAGTACATTTTACGAGACGAAGCCCTGCACAGCGCCTTCGGCATTCGCGTGGTGACGCAATTACTGGCGGAGGAAAAGCTGACTCTCGACCCTAAAGCTGTACAGGCCATGTGGGAGGAGTCCGAGGCAGCGGAAACAGCCTATGCCCAATATATCCTTGCCGACCCCATCCTCGGCTACAGCGCCGACGAGCATATAGGCCAGTTCCGCTTCCTCGCTAATCGTCGCGCACGTCAACTCAAGATGGAAGAGCCTTTCCCAGGCGCCATGGACAGACTCGAATGGCTGAGTGAACAGTCCAGCTTGCGCAAGGAGAAGAACTTCTTTGAGACCCGTGTGACGGAGTATCAGACAGGGGCGGCATTAAGTTGGTGACATCTTCAGCCTATCAAATCGACGCAGTGAGGTGGCCGCTATTAGACACTTATTAGACAAACAGAAAAAGGGTCATGACCGAAATCATAACCCTTTGTTTTCTTTTCTGAATTTGGCTCCGCCTGCTGGACTCGAACCAGCGACCCAATGATTAACA
>Ga0265293_10007434_pt1 | contig 16875 bp, 16 predicted proteins | sample Munlanlewell138R_FD_192505 | JGI IMG/M metagenome (GOLD analysis project Ga0265293, IMG submission 192505) | Leachate microbial communities from a municipal landfill in Southern Ontario, Canada - Leachate well 138R | ecosystem: Engineered > Solid waste > Landfill > Unclassified | place: Canada...
AACAAATCTTCAAATGTATTTTGAAATCGGCGATGATTGGTTTTATTTTTATTATGTAGGGGCTTCCAATACAATGCAAGTCTGTTCATCTATCGTAAAATTTAATGATATTCTTAAAAATATACCGCATAAAAAACGTCAATTAGAATCCGAGAAAGATTTACCTTCTTATTCTTATCGTTTGGCTTCGGTGAATTTGAAAAAACGTTTTTTAAAATTACATAATTGGAACAATGAAGATGTAACAGAATAATTTTAAGAAAATTTATATTTTTTAATTCGTTTTTTACTTTTTGTTTATCAAAATAAAATGTTGTAATTTTGCAACTCTTTTATCTTTAAAATATAATAATATTGAAACTGTTTGTCATTCTTTCTCGTGTACCTTATCCGCTTGAAAAAGGAGATAAATTGCGTGCATTTAATCAAATGAAAGAATTATCGAAAAAACATGAAATTTTTTTATGCGCACTAAACGATCATAAAATTCATCCTGACGCTATTTCAATTTTATCTGATTACTGCAAAAAGATTTATATTTTCCCAATTACTAAATGGTCGATTTTTATTTATGTTATACTTTTTTTCTTTAAAGGAAAACCTCTTCAATGCGGTTATTTTTACCGACACAGTATTTATAAAAAAATTAATAAATTGATTCAAACTATTCAACCGGATCATATTTATAGTCAATTAATTCGAACAACAGAATATGTTAAATCCCAAAAAATAAATAAAACATTGGATTACCAAGATGCTTTTTCTAAAGGAGTTAATCGTATGATGGAAAAAGCACCTTTTTGGAAACGTTTTGTTTTATCAATTGAATATAAACGCTTGTTACGTTACGAAAAAGAAATATTTAATTGTTTTGATAATCATACTATTATTACACATGTGGATAGAGTTTTTATTCCTCATCCATCTGCTAAAAGTATAACAGTTGTTCCTAACGGCGTTGATTTATCCTTATTTTCTCCTATTAATAAAGAAAAAATTTATGATTTAATATTTACCGGAAATTTTTCTTATCCTCCTAACATTGATGCTGCTACTTTTCTAGTACAAGAAATACTCCCGGTTTTGAAAGAAAAATATCCAAACATTCTTGTGGTCATATGTGGAGCTAATCCTACCACTAAAGTTAAATCATTGCAAGGAGAAAATGTGATTGTTACAGGATGGGTTGATGATATCCGCTCCTTTTATGCACAATCGCGAATTTTTATTGCTCCTATGCGCTTAGGTACCGGATTGCAAAATAAACTATTAGAAGCTATGGCCATGAAAATTCCATGCATAGCATCTCCTTTGGCAAGTGAACCTTTAAATGCAGAAAAAGACAAAGAAATAATCGTGTGTAACAGTATACTCGGTTATGTTGATGCAATTAATATGTTACTTTCTGATAAAGCATTTTATCAAACGCTTTCTGAAAATGCTTTTCTTTTTGTTAAGAAAAATTACAATTGGGAACACACTTCTTCCATTTTAGAAAAATTATTAATAAATAACAAATGAATGCATCGGAATTGAAACACCGTTCTAGAACCAAAAAAATCGTATTAGTTTTTGTTAACATTACCTTTTCTATTTTACTTGCTGCATTTAGTGTTCAATTTTTTCCTCCCATATATTTAATTAACATACAAATTGATTTATTTTTATTATTTCTTATTTTCTTTATAATTCTTCAATTTATTATTGGAAAATATATTATTCGCTTTGTTTGGTTGCTTTATACAGGTATTGTTTTGTTGATACTTTTATCATCTTTATTAAGATTGAGTTGGAATGTAAAAACCATTTATCACAATGCTCAAATTAATATTATTCAGCTCTTCAACAGCGTATCCTCTCAAGTAGATATAAAACCTGCCATTAATGCAGTTGTCCCTCATATTAGTCTACAACAACGAATTCAACAGAAAGTTAATTATAAAGATTCTTCAGTAAGAGCCTTTGCCGTTGAAAAATCTTTACTTTACTTCGATGAATATTATTTTAAATTCGGTCAGATTTGCAGACAATTATCATTAATTAAATATATTAAAGATAATTATAAATATGTACGTGATCCTAATGGATTCGACTATTTTGCTCCTCCACAAGAAAGCATACGATTATTAGCGGGAGATTGCGATGATTATAGCATTATGATGGCATCAACTTTAATAGCTATAGGTGCTAATGTTCGTATTATATGGGCACCAGGACATGTTTATCCCGAACTTTATTGTGGTAATCAAAAGAATTTTGATAAATATGCCGGTGCCATTTATTCTTTTTTTGAAAAAGAAATTGGTAATAAAAAAATATTTTATCGTTTGGATAAAAACGGAGACTATTGGATTAACATTGATTATACCGACAATTACCCTGGTTCGACTTATTACAGTGAAGAAGTTCTTTCAATTATTTATATAAAATAATCATTATGCCTATTGATTTTGACAACATTCCTTCTCCATCATATCTCTTAAATGAACAAGCTTTGCGTATTAATTTACAAATATTGGATTTAATACAAAAAAAAGCAGATGTAAAAATAATATGTGCTTTAAAAGGTTTTTCTTTTTGGTATACTTTTCCCATGATAGCTAATTATTTAAGTGGCGCCACTGCCAGCTCATTAAATGAAGCTCGATTAATTGTTGAAGAAATGGGTTGTGAAGCACATACTTATTGTCCGGTTTATAAAAAAGAAGAGTTCGAAACTTTTTTACTATATAGTAGTCATTTAACTTTCAATTCTTTATCTCAATACGAATATTTTTACCCACAAGCAAAAAAATATCATAAAAAAATATCCTTTGGTTTACGCATCAATCCTGAATATAGTGAAGTAACTACCGATATTTATAATCCGGCTTTAGAAGGTTCTCGTTTAGGAATTCCTCGCCGTTTGTTAGGAATAACACTTCCTGAAGGTATTGAAGGTCTTCATTTCCATGCTTTATGCGAAAATGACAGTTACACACTAGAACGAACTCTTAAAGCTTTTGAAGATAAATTCTCAGATTTAATCTCCCAAGTTAAATGGATTAATATGGGTGGTGGTCATTTAATTACAAAAGAAGGATACGATGTTGAACATTTGATAAATTTATTAATCCGTTTCAAACAAAAATATCCTAATTTGAAAGAAATTATTCTGGAACCAGGCGAAGCTATTGGTTGGCAAACCGGCTTTTTGGTTTCTTCCATACAAGATATTATTCAACAAAAAGATTTTAATATAGCCATGCTCGATGTTTCTTTTTCTTGCCATATGCCCGATTGTTTGGAAATGCCTTATAAACCATCTATCCTACATGCTCGAAATCCTAAAAATGGCGATAAGTATATTTATAGAATGGGTGGATGTTCATGTTTGGCCGGTGACTATATGGGTATGGGCGATTATGCTTTCGATGAACCTCTTGAAATTAATGAACGTTTAGTGTTTGAAGATATGATCCATTATACAATGGTTAAAACCACTTTTTTTAACGGTATTCATCATCCTCATATTTGCGTTTGGACTGAAAATGATGAACTTATAATTCTTCGCAGTTTTGATTATGAAGATTATAAAAGAAAACTATCCTAATTAATTATTAAAAGTCAATTTATTTTAATTATATTTGCAACATAAAAAAATTTATTATGAGAAAACTTTTTATATTACACATCACACTTTTTTGTCTTTTTACAAGTTTATGTATTCCCGAAAAAAAACATTCTAAACCGGATAATGAAATGGCTATACCGCCCGTAATTATTTATAAAACAAAGAAAAATTATAATAAAAACGTTGCCGTTATTTTATCCGACGACAAATCAACCATATTATCTTATCCCGATCCTAAGGATGTTTATAGAAACGGAAATTATTGTTATCCAACACTTTTAAAAAAAGGCTATTTGCTTGATAACAGAGGTATTAACAAAAATGTTGCTTTTCTTTCCATTACTTATGAAGAATATGCAGCATTGAAAAATCCACCTTCCATTGATGAAATGAAAAAAATGATCATCGATGATAATCCTTTAAAATGTCTTTTTCAATGTGAAAAACCTATACCTAATAAAAATTCCATAGATGAATTAAATCTTATAATAAAAAAAAGATGCAAACAATGTACGAAAATTAAATAATATAACCCTTGATTAGCAACCTATATGTTTTTTGTATATTATAAAACATATATTGGAATCTTTAAAAAATTACCTTATTGAAAATTATAGTAATTTGATATAATTAACCACAATTTTTTTAAGTATTTAATAATGAATTATTCTTTTTATTATTAACATATCATGTTTAAAAGAATGTTGGTAATGTTTTATAAAATGTTAGAAAAAAATAATTTTATTCTTTTTGTTAAAATAAAAGAATTTTCGAACAAAAAATTAGCGAATATTTTATTCAACTAAGGAAAATATAAATTTCTTAACTATTAGACAAACAGTATTTAAAAAAAGATAAAAAAGTTTTCAACCATATTAACATATCTATTCATTATTACTATTTTTCTTTAATTAAAAATATAATAAATAAAGATAATAGATGTTTAAATTTGTACTTTTGCATACTTATATTTTTTAAAAACATATGAAAATAATAGAAGAAATTAATACATTAAAAAAAGAAAAAAAAGCTGTAATATTAGCTCATTATTATACACTTCCGGAAATACAAGACATTTCCGATTGTTTAGGTGATAGTTTGGCTTTAGCTCAATATGCACAAAAAACAGAAGCAGATGTTATTATTTTTGCTGGTGTTTATTTTATGGCTGAAACGGCAAAAATATTAAATCCTTTAAAAAGAGTTTTTCTTCCTGATTTCGATTCAAAATGTTCCTTAGCCGACTCTTGTCCTGCAAATGATTTTAAAGTATTTAAAGAAAACTATCCAAATTATAAAGTAGTTTCTTATATCAACTGCAGTGCTGAAATAAAAATGTTGTCGGATGTTATTTGTACTTCGGGAAATGCAAAAAAAATCATACAAAGTTTTGATAAAAATGAAAAAATCATATTTGCACCCGATCGCAACTTGGGAAATTATTTAAATAATGAACTTGGATTAAATATGTTATTATGGGATGGAGCTTGTCATGTTCATGATACTTTAAAAGTTGAACAATTGGTTGAAATAAAAAAATCACATCCCGATGCCAAAGTAATTGCACATCCTGAATGTAAGCAAATTATTTTAGAATTTGCCGATTTTATAGGATCAACGACAGCATTGTTGAATTACGTGAAAAATGCTAATAATAAAACATTTATTGTAGCAACAGAAACAGGTATATTACATGCGATGAGAAAAGAAGCACCCGGAAAGAGTTTTATTATTCTGGGTAATGAAAAAACATGTGAGTGTAATGATTGTGAGTATATGAAATTAAATACATTAGAAAAAATATATGATTGTTTATCAAAGGAAAAGAATGAAATTTTACTTAATAAAAAAGTTATAGAAAAAGCAAAAAAACCTATATTAAAAATGTTAGCATTATCATAAAAATAAAAAATATATTTTTGCAAGTTTTATAAACAATAAAAAAATTATAAATATATAAATATAAAAAAATGGGAAGAGCATTTGAATATCGAAAAGCAAGAAAGTTTAAAAGGTGGGGGAATATGGCACGCGTATTTACACGTTTAGGAAAAGAAATAACAATGGCAGCCAAAGCGGGAGGAGGAGATCCGGAAACAAATCCCCGTTTGCGATTATTAATTCAAAATGCTCGTTCTGAAAATATGCCAAAAGAAAATGTTGAAAGAGCTATTAAACGTGCTTTTGAAAAAAATACCAGTGATTATAAAGAAATTGTTTATGAAGGATATGCTCCACATGGCATAGCTTTAGTTATTGAAACAGCGACCGATAATCATCAACGAACAGTTGCAAACATACGATCCTATTTTAATAAATTAGGTGGTTCTTTGGGAACACAAGGGATGTTAGATTTTATGTTTGAAAGAAAATGTAGTTTTAAAATACTTCCTCAATCCAATATCGACATCGAAGAATTAGAATTGGAATTAATTGATTACGGTGTAGATGAAGTATTCGCTGAAGAAAATGAAATCATGATTTACGCTGAATTTCAAAATTTCGGACCTATTCAAAAATATTTGGAAGAAAATAAATATGAAATAAAAACATTTCAATTTGAACGCATTCCAACCGATGTAAAAGAATTAAATGATGAAGAAAAATCGGAAGTAGAACGTTTAATAGAAAAAATTGAAGAAGACGAAGATGTAACTAATTTATTTCATAATATGAAATAGAATTATTCATTTTGCGTATTTTCTTCATTGGAAAAAAAGAAAACCAATACTTTATCAATACGAACACCATCCATTTTTTTAATTACGAATTCAAAATTTTCCCATTGAATTTTTTCTCCTACTTCAGGAATATGTTCGGTCAACTCCAAAATAAGACCACTTAAAGTATTGTAATCGTTTTCGGGAAAAAGGTCTTCCATTTCAAAATAAGAAAGGAAATCATAAAAAGGATATTGGCCGTCGGCAAGCCAAGTGTTTTCTCCTTGTGAAATGATGGTTTCTTCATCTTTAGCGAGATGACTGATTTTTCCTACAAGTGCTTCCATAATATCCACAGCGGTTACCATACCTTGCAATGATCCGAATTCATCTATGATAAAGGCATAATAAATTTTTGATTCCTTAAATAATTTCAATACGTTATAAGAACTTGTCGTTTCGGGAATATACTGAGGTTTATGTATATATGTTTTTAAATCAAAATTATCTTTCGATAAGCAATCAAACAAATCACGTAGATAAACAACCCCTATTAATTTATCTAAATTACCATCAATAACAGGATAATAACTATGCATATTGTTGTAAATAATAAGGTGTATTGTTTCAATATTATCGTTGATATCAATGCAAATTAATTCATTTCGATAGGTCATTAATGATTCCACATCTCTATCTCCTAAATCAAAAACACGTTCAACAATATCTTGTTCCACCTCTTGAATTTCTCCCTCGTTGGTTCCTTGTTCAATTGCAGCAAGAATTTCTTTTTCGGTAATTTTATTTTCTTCAAAGTTTTTTAAATTAAGGAAATTTAAAATAACATGAACGGTTTTGGTTAGCAACCAAGTAAAAGGAGAAAATAGTTTAGAAAAAAAGGTCATGAAACCAGAAACTTTCTGAATAATTCTATCAGGGAAAAGCATCCCTAATTTTTTAGGAAGAAGTTCACCTAAAACAATTGTAAAATAAGTGATAATAATCACAACAACTGTATTGGCAATTAAACCTGCATAAGGAGCAAAATTAGGAAACAGTGAAAGCCAATCTTTAAAATATTGTGAAATAGTATCACCGCTATAAACACCGGTTAAGATACCGATAAAAGTTATTCCCATTTGAATGGTCGATAAGAATTTATCGGGTTTTTCTAATAATTTTAAGGCTTTTTGAGCACCTTTCTTTCCTTGTTTAGCATTTGTTTCTAGTTTTAATTTCCGTGAAGAAACCAAAGCAAATTCCGACATGGAAAGTAAACCATTGAATAAAATTAATAATAATATTATAAGTATCTCCATAGATATAAAAACAATTTGTTACAAATTAAGGGAATAATATATTTTATTAATCAGATTACGGGGCTCGTAATAGTCATCGTCGTCCATTTAAACATAATGATTGATTCGCCTGCAAAATTAGCATTATTTTAATTGCAATTCCAAGTTATACCATTAAATTGTTAAAATTTAATTTTTAGTTGATCAGGAAGTAATGAAAAACTTTTGCGATGATAACTTGTAATCCCATGGTTTATAATAGCATTTCTATGTTCTATAGTTGGATATCCTTTATTTTTATTCCATGCATAATATGGATACTGTATATGTAAAGTTTGCATATAATCATCCCGATAGGTTTTTGCTAGTATCGAAGCTGCAGCAATGGATAAATATTTTGTATCACCTTTAACAATACAAACATAAGGAATTTTTAGTTCGGTTTTAAATCTATTTCCATCTATTAAAAGTAAGTCGGGAGCAAGCGTTAATTTTTTTACGGCCGAACTCATAGCAAAAAAAGATGCTTGAAGAATATTGATTTGATCAATTTGTTCGGCATCAATTTGTGCAACAGCCCAAGCAATAGCTTCTTTTTCGATAACTACTCTAAGTTCCTTGCGTTTTTTTGCCGTTAATTTTTTGGAATCGTTTATGCATTGATTTATATAATTGGAGGGGAAAATTACAGCAGCCGCAAAAACAGGACCGGCCAGACATCCTCTTCCGGCTTCATCACAACCGGCTTCTATTGTATTTTGTTGATAAAATGATTTAAGCATTGGGAATAATAGGTATGCAACAATTAATAATTATGCATATAAGTAAAATAATGATTATTATATTATAAATAAATCTATACTTAATAAATTGCTCAACTATTCCACCAATTAAGGATAAAATACTTACAAATACAATACTTCCCAAGAATTGATTTTCAATAAAAAATATATTTAGAAGAATTCCTAAGAGGGAACTGATAAGTAGACAATAATATTTTTTTCTTATCAAAATATTCATATTTGGTGATTTATATAACAAGGAAAATGAAAACAAAAAATAAAACAGTAAAATACATCCAAAAATAATAAATTCAATATAAGAAAAAGAAATAATCGAAAAATCAATAAGCTTAAATTGATTTAAATAAAAAGAAAAGAAAGAAGTAAAACCTTTAAAATCGATCAAATAAAGAATACTAAAAAAATAAATATAACAGATTATTAACCCGACAATCGGCATGATATAATTTTTCCAATAATACATACCGTTTAATTGAAGAATAATAAAAGCAAAAAGAAAAAACAATATAAAAGGAGCATAAAAAAGACTGATAATCCCACAAAATAATCCGAAAACAATACCTTGTTCAGGTTTGTAATTTTGTTCACTAATGTTTAAAAGTAAAGGAAATAAAAATAAAATAATTAATGAATTAAGAAATAATGGTATTAAAAAAGAAGAAGATAAAAAATACAAACAAAAAATAAGATATAAAATGGAAACGGTGTAATTGTGTAGTTCAATAAGTTTGTTTTTTTTCAACAGAAAATATAAAGCGATGGAATTAAAAAGAAGAAGAAAAAGGATAATAATTTTTGCAAGGTAAGGATACGTATATAGAAAAAGAAAAAAATCAGATTGAAAATAGGTCATATAATTCAAAATCAAAAGATCAGATTTTGCCAAGAAAAGCTTTAAGAAACACAAAAGGAAAAAAATAAAATATATTATTTTTTGTAATCCGGATTTTTGTGAAGTGTTTTTAAATAGCATTTTATTAAATAGTTAAAATGACATTATTATCTGTTATATTAATAAAACTTTTTTTACCGAAAATAATGGCGCGGTTATCGATTATATGACCTGCAGGAAATCCGAAACAAACAGGATAATTAAATGATTGAACATGTTCTAAAATGATTTCTTCGGCTGTTTTTCCGAAGGCTATCGTATTATCGTTCATTTGAGTCATTCCTCCGATAATTAAAGCACTTAAATCGGAAAGCTTATGACTTCTTTTTAAACAAAGCATCATACGATCGATATGATAAAGATATTCATCTAATTCTTCGATGAAAAGAATTTTATTTTTTGTGTCTATATCCGAAGCAGATCCATTTAATGCATAGAGTAAAGATAAATTTCCTCCACAAATAAAACCATCAGCTTTTCCTGTTTTATTGAAAGGATGAGGAGGGATAGTATAAGAAATATTGCCCGTAAAAAGTGCTTGCATCATAGTTTTAATAGTTTCGCTATCAAACATTTCATTATTAATATTAATGGGCATAGTAGCATGCAAACTGGCAAATCCTAAACAATGTAAATGAGAGTGTAAAACACTAACATCACTATAGCCGCAGATCCATTTAGGGTATTTTTTAAATAAAGAAAAATCGAGTTTATCAATGATGCGAAGTGTACCATAACCTCCTCTGGCACAAAAAATAGCTTTAATATCAGGATTATTCAAAGCTTCTTGAAAATCGGAAATACGTTCTTGATCTGTTCCGGCAAATTGATGGTATTGTTTAAAAATATTCTTTCCAAGGTTTACACGCAATCCATAAGATTCAAATAATAAAATGCCGGATTTTAATTCATCCTCAGAAATTTTCCGTGCCGGTGCCAGTATCCTGACTTTATCTCCTGTTTTTAGTAATGGTGGTAATATCATAACATTTAAATAGTGATTTGCAAAAGTAGCATTTTTTGAATATTAAATAAACGAATGATTTTATTTGATAGGAAAATATTGAATAAAAAGGACATAAAAATATTTTATATAAAAATAAAAATGTATCGGAAATTTATTTACTTTTGCTCCACAAATCAATTATTTATTAACTATAAAAAAAATTATATCATGTCTGGAATTAACAAAGTTATTTTAGTAGGAAACTTAGGAAAAGATCCTGAAGTAAGAACCATTGACAACGGAACAAAAGTAGCTCGTTTTTCGTTAGCAACCACCGAAACCTATCGAGACAAAAGCGGTGAACGCAGAGATATGACCGAATGGCATAATATTGTCTGTTGGCGAAATTTAGCTGAAATTGCTGAAAAATATCTTACCAAAGGAAAACAAATTTATGTGGAAGGAAAGATTAAAACCAGAACATGGGAAGATAACGGAACTAAAAAGTATATGACTGAAATAGTTGCCGATACATTTACCATGTTAGGAACAAGAGCAAGCGACGAATATCAAAAACCGGTTTCCGAACCTGAAGAAAAAACTACTGAAACAAGTGATTTACCGCCATTTTTGGCAGAAGATGATTTACCTTTTTAATTATTAATGAACTTTTTTTTATGATTATACATTCTCATGTATTTGAGTTTCTTAGTAAATTAGAACAAAACAATACAAGAGAATGGTTTCATGATAATCGTTTGTTATATGAAGAATCGCTGCAATCAATCAGCGAATTTGCGAATGAATTAATAACAAAAATTGCTTCTTTCGATGCATCTGTATTGAACGAAACGGCTAAAACGTCTTTGTTTAGAATTTACAGGGATTTGCGTTTTTCACCTGATAAAAGACCCTATAAAACTCATTTTGGGATTTATATAGTAAAAGGAGGAAAATCAAGTCCTTTGGCAGGATATTATCTCCATATTCAAAATAATGCATCAGAAGTGGCCGGAGGATTATGGTCGCCCGAAAAAGAAGTATTAGCAAAAGTAAGACAAGAAATTTATTATGAACCTGAGATTTTTTTAAACATACTTAAAAATAAAGAATTTGAAAAAACTTTTAAAGGATTAAGTCCGTTTGAACAATTAAAGTCTTTACCAAGAGGGTATTCATCCGATTTTCAATATAAAGATTTATTAAAACATAAGCATTATTGTGTAGGGAAATCTTTTACTAATGAAGAGGTTTTAGATAAAAATTTTATTAACACTTGCATAAAAACCTTTAAAATAATGTATCCATTTAATCATTATTTTAATACAATCATTCAATAATATATGTCAGAAGCAATCATAACACTTGTTGAAAATGCTTGGGAAAACCGCCAAATTCTTCAACAAGAAAAAACAAAAACAATCATTCGGCAAATTATCGACGACCTCGATAAAGGAAAATTACGAGTTGCAGAGAAGTTAAATACGGAATGGAAAGTAAATGAATGGATAAAGAAAGCCATTATTCTTTATTTTATAATACAAGAAACAAAAATTATAGAATGTGGTCCTTTTGAATTTCATGATAAAATTGCCTTAAAAAAGAATTACGAACAACAAGATGTTAGGGTGGTTCCTCATGCCATAGCAAGATATGGATCATATTTGGGAAAAGATGTCATTCTGATGCCTTCTTATGTGAATATTGGAGCTTATGTAGGCAAAGGAAGTTTGATTGATACTTGGGCAACCATAGGTTCGTGTGCACAAATAGGTGAAAATGTTCATATAAGTGGTGGAGTAGGTATAGGTGGAGTATTAGAGCCGGTGCAAGCATCGCCGGTGATAATTGAAGACAATTGTTTTATAGGATCAAGATGCATAGTTGTTGAAGGTGTTAAAGTTGAAGCTGAAGCAGTTTTAGGTGCTAATGTCGTATTAACAAGTTCTACTAAAATAATTGATGTAAGTCAAAGCGAAAATATAGAATATAAAGGCATCATCCCTTCCGGTTCGGTAGTTATTCCCGGAACTTATACAAAACAATTTCCTGCTGGAAATTATGGCGTTGCTTGTGCTTTGATTATTGGTAAAAGAAAACAATCAACTGATAAAAAAACATCATTAAATCAGGCATTAAGAAAATACAATATCTCTGTTTAAAAAAGTTATTTTTAAAATTGATTATGCAAATTTTTTTTGTACTTTTGTAAACGTTTTTAATCATAGTAAGAAATAACATAAATATTGTTTGATATGAAAAAATTTATAACATTATTGTTTGTTTGTGCATTTTTACAAATAAATGCGCAAGTAGTTTTACAAGAAAGTTTTGATGATACACCTCTACCGAGCGGAACCGGTCAAGATACCCCCCAAGGATGGACTGCAACTACTAAAATATCCGGTACTCCTATGTGGAGAATTAAAACCAGTTTTCTAGATGGTTCTACTGTAATTAAACCCGTTGATAGAAGTTATTTAATAGGTTTTGAAAGTAAAAATGCACCATCAAGAGCTTTTGAAGAATGGTTAACCTCTAAAGAAATTACCTTATTAAATAATGAACGAGCAAACACTGTTTCTTTTTATTCTTATCATGTAGCCGACGGTTCTCATACTTTGCGAATTTCAGATACTTCTTCTCCAAATAACTGGGAAATCCTTTGGACAGATACAGATGCCGCTTATCCTTATCCTGATAAATGTACAGACAGTTCAAGATTAGAAGTATTAATTCCAAATTCTTATAAAGGAAAAACCGTTAGATTGGCATGGGTATTTGAATCACCAACTATAACTTCTGCATGGGGAATTGATCATATAACTGTTGAAGCAGTAATTGCAGGTGTTGATATCCGTTTTGTTGATTTTATAACTCCTTTGGCTCATAAAGATACGATAAATTCATATTCTATTAATAAGAACATCCCTTTAAAAGTAAAAATTCAAAATAACGGAAGAAGCAATGCCGAAAATGTTCCTATTTCATATATTTTAAATAATGGAACAACGGTTAATGATACTGTTCCTTTAGTGAAACCAAAAGAAATTATAGAATTTACCTTTGCTCAAGCAATTAATGTTCCGAATCAAGCAATTAATACATTAAAAGTTAATACTTCAGCCACCGGAGATGAACTAAATGATAATAACAATTCAGAAATCATTGAATTTTGGACTTTAGATGATAGTACATTCCTTGTTTACGATTTTGATGACCCTTATTTAGCAGATTCTGCTTTATGGTCAAATTCCGATTACGTTTTATATAATGTAGATATCCAACAACCTATTGAATCTATGAATTATGAAAATATTTTTAAATCATTCCCTTGGGCAGTAGGTGTAGGTGGTGCTGGACTTTATCATGCTATTTGGGGTAATTATACTGCTTTTAGTTATTCACGTTATAAAAACGATGTAAAAACACCTACAGACAAATGGATGGTTTTGCCTAAATGTAGGATAAGTAATAGTTCAGCACCCGTGTTTTTACAATGGAATGCCGTTTCATGTTATCAAAAAGATCCAACTGCTTTTCCATTGGAATCCTATGAAGTTTTAATATCCGATAAAACATCAACCATGACCGATTTTACAAAAGTTCATGGTGTAGAATCAGAAAAATGTTTCAATCCTAATGAAAGTTATATCCCGTATAATAGAAGTGTTGATATTTCCGCATATAAAGGAAAAGATGTATTCATAGCATTTCGTTTAACCACAAGCGGTACAGGATCAAGAGGTATGTTTGCATTGGATAATATCAAAGTTTTTGGAGATGCTACCATAATAACGAATAATATTAACGAAACTTACGATGAAAAAACAGTTAAAGTGTTTCCTAATCCAGCCAATGATTTTGTGAGCGTTTCATCGGAAAACAATATTAATAAAATTGAAGTGTTCAATTTATTAGGGGAAAGAATTTACGTATCAGAACCGCAACAAACCAATTTTAACATTTATACAAGTGATTATACAAATGGTTTGTATTTAATAAAAATTAAAACCGATAAAGGAGAAACACTGAAGAAAATCAATATTATAAAATAAAAATCTAAAATTAGTATAAAAGGGATTGTTTGCGCAATCCCTTTTTTTTGTCTATGTAAAAGGTTTATTTTTTAAAAAAATATTGATTTTGTTGTCTTTTTTTATCAATAGCTGTTTCGCTAAATATTTTTTCTCCACTGTAAGGATTTAATCCGGTATAAAAAATAACAGATGATAATGTTAAAGGAGTCGGGGTAAAATCTTGTACTTGTTCGAGTTTATAATTTAATTTTTTAATTTTTTTGTGCAAGTTATGCATATCTTCCAAACGACAAGCAGGATGACTGGAAATAAAATAAGGAATTAATTGTTGATTTAATTGATGGGTTTGATTAATACTATCAAAAACTTTTTTAAAAGATAAAAAATAATCGAACGATGGTTTTCGCATACTTTTTAAAACATGATCTTCCGTATGTTCCGGAGCCACCTTTAAACGTCCCGATACATGAAATCTGATGAGCCGGTTAATGTATTCTTTTAAACCGTACTTTAGTTGTTTTTCTTTATTTTCATCTAATAACATATCGTAACGTATACCGCTGCCGATGCTTATTTTTTTGATGTTAGGTATTTTTTCAGCTTTTTCATATAAAGAAATTAATGGACGATGATTAAAATATAAATTCTTACATTTAGAAGGAAAAATACACGAAGCCCGTGTACATTTTAAACATAATTGTTCATCAATTCCTTTCATACGATACATATTAGCAGACGGTCCTCCTAAATCGCTAATATATCCTTTAAAATAAGGCATTTTACTGATGATTTCGATTTCTTTCAAAATAGAATTTTCAGAACGGTTTACAATAAATTTTCCCTGATGTGCCGAAATAGTGCAAAAACTGCAACCGCCAAAACAACCGCGATGTATGTTAACCGAACAATTAATCATCACAAAAGCCGGAATTTCACCTCTTTTAATATAAGTGGGATGAGGCAAGCGGGTGAAAGGAAGTTCATAAACATTATCAAACTCTTTTTCGCTTAATAAAGCGGAAGGAGGATTCACAACAAGGGTTTTATTTCCTGTTATTTGCAACAAACGATTAGCTCTTAATTTATTCGATTCCGTTTCTATGATTTTGAAATTTTCCGCAAAAGCTTTTTTCGAATTAACACAATTTTCGTGTGAATGTAAATGAATACCTTCTTTTTCGCTTGCAGAAGATAGATAGGCTATTTGAGGTATATTAAAAAAATCGTTAACATCGGGATGTTGTTTGGTTTTAAAAACGTTAAGAATATCGACTATGGGTTTTTCACCCATACCGTAAACTAACAAATCGGCATTACTGTCTACTAATATAGAAGGTTTTAAACAATCAGACCAGTAATCATAATGTGTAAATCTCCGTAAAGATGCTTCCACACCACCTAGAATTACCAAACTATCAGGATATAATTGTTTTACAATGCGACTATAAACACTTACTGCATAATCGGGACGAAATCCTGATACATTACCGGCAGTATAAGCATCATTGGAACGTAAACGTTTAAAAGCAGTGTAGTGATTCACCATCGAATCCATAGCTCCGGAAGTAATACCGAAAAATAAACGAGGTTTTCCAAGTTTTTTAAAATCACGCCAGTCGTCACGCCAATTGGGTTGTGGTAAAATAGCAACTTTATAACCGTGACTTTCAATAAGTCGTCCAATAATCGCATGGCCAAAAGCAGGATGATCAACATAGGCATCGCCGGTGATGATAATAACATCCAACTCATCCCATTTTCGAAGTTGCATTTCTTTTCGGTTAATGGGAAGCCATGCCTTAAGATCAACCATATTTTATTGTAATAATTTTTTAACGATATCGGAAATCAATTTGTTTTCAGCTTTACCGGCCAAAGTTTTAGTAGCTAAACCCATTATTTTTCCCATACCTTTAATATCGGTAATGTTTTCTTTGGCAATGATTTGTTTTATTATTTGTGTTACATCTTCTTCCGAAAGTTGAGTAGGTAAATAAGCGGAAATAACATTCACTTGAAACATTTCTTCTTCGTATAAATCATTGCGATGTTGATTTTTATAGGTTTCGGCAGCTTCTTTTCTTTGCTTGATTAAACGTTGCAAGGTTTTTATTTCCAATTCTTCGGTAATTGCACCTGCATTTTTATCGGTTTTTAATAATAATATTTCCGATTTGATGGCACGCAAAGCATTTAATTTCTCTTTTTCTTTTGCCAACATGGACGTTTTAATGTCGTTGTTTATTTTTTCTTCTAAATTCATGATAATAATTTTTAATTTCCATGCAAAAATACATTATTTTTTAGTACCAAAAAAAACAGAAATGTATGAAATTAAATAGAAATGGCTATGTTCTATAATAAGTAAGATGAAAAGCGATATAGTTGCAGCGTGAAAATAAAAGAATTAGGGAAAGGGATTTTCGAAAGCAAAAAACGAGGCTTCAGTGATGAGAAGATAGCTGTAATTATCAGTGCGGATAGAAGAGGAACATATCATGTGCAACCGTCCTTTTGTAGATTTGTGTTTGATTACTGACTTTCATAACAAAATATTTAGTCATCCTGTTTTCATTGGGAACTGCACAGTAATACTTTTCTTCCGGATGTCCGGGTTTTGATT